>MDTB01026968.1_pt1 | contig 53591 bp, 53 predicted proteins | sample 811161 | NCBI WGS metagenome assembly MDTB01 (sample SAMN05326650, study PRJNA326480) | marine metagenome | isolation source: seawater | place: Mediterranean Sea | collected 2009
GTTGATAGGCTGGATGTGGAAGCGCAGTAATGCGTGCAGCTGACCAGTACTAATAGCTCAATTGGCTTGATTTATGCACTGAAAAAAATTTTTAAATTCTAATATTGATATATTGATTATATACAACGTCACAAATGTTTTAAATCATTTATATAAATTTTATAAAATATTGTAGGATATTATATTATGATCTTGTTTGGTGATTGCAAAGATAAATACTGCTACTCCATTATTAAATTTATATCTAAAAACACTCTTAATAAAGTCAAAATATTAGTATTTCCAAACAATAATAATAACATTGAAATAAAAAAAATAATAAAACTTTTTAATTATAAGTTGGATTATTTTAAGGAAAACTATCCTCATAGAAACAAATTAATTATTTCTACTATTAAGGAAAAAAAAATAAAAAGAGCTTTATCCGTTTCTTTCCCAACAAGGATAAGAAAAAGTTTTTTGAAACTTTTTAACCCAGGAATAATTAATGCACATCCAGGTTTAATTCAACTGAATAGAGGAAGACATTCTGCTTTTTGGTCAATTTATAACAATACTAATTTTGGATGTACATTACATATTATGAATGAAAAATTTGATGATGGTCAAATTATAGATCAAATAATTTACAAAAATGATGGGCTTTGTGATGCTGAAACTGTGCATCATAAATCTAATTTGGCAAGATTACTAATAATAAAAAAAAATTTAAAAAAAATTCTTAGTAATAATTTTTTAGTGATTTCATCTTTAAAAAAAAGAGGATTATATTATTCAAAAAAAGATATATTAAAAAAAATAGTATTAAAAAAAACAAAAAAAATTAAAGTTTCAGATTTATTCCGTATTATCAGAGGTACTTCAATTGACAACAATGGTTTTTATATAAATAATGGAAAGAAAAAATATAAAATTGTGTCAAAAATAACAGAAAAAAAATAATAGGTTTGAATATGAAATATCAAATACTATGTTTCGATATAGATAATGTAATTTGTAAAACAGAAAAGAATTTTTATTCTAAATCAAAACCAATAAAAAAAAATATTAAATTTATAAATCACTTATTTGATAACGGTTTTATTATAAAAATTTTTACTGCAAGATTTATGGGCAGATCAAATGAAGATATTAAAATTGCAAAAAAAAAGGGGGCAAATTTAACTGTAAAACAACTAAAAAAGTGGGGTGTAAAATATCATAGTATAATTTTCGGGAAACCAAGTTTTGATATTATCGTAGATGATAAATCTTTAGGATTTAAAAAAAATTGGATTCAAAGTTTAAAAAAAAAATTAAATAAATGATTGAAAAATATACTCTAAGAAATCTGAACAATAAACTTATCCAAATAACGAATGGTAATGGAATTTATTTATATAGCAAAGGAAAAAAAATTTTAGATACCACTGCAGGAGGAACATCTTTTGCAGTATTAGGGTGGAATAATAAAGAAATAAATAAATCTATTACAAAACAATTAAAAAAATTTCATCATCTAGATTATAAAACTTTTAAAGATGATAACGTCGAAGAACTTTCAAAAATATTACTTTCTAAAGCAGAGCATAAATTAGATACAGTTTATTTTTCTGGTAGTTCAGGGGGAGAGGCTTGCGAAGCTGCAATGAAATTAAGTTATTTAAAACACTGCGCGGACGGCAACAATTCAAAAGTTTGGTTTATTGGAAGAAACCAGTCTTATCATGGAGTTGGAACAGATGCCCTATCTATTGCCGAGAGACCAAATATGAATATTTATAAACCTCTTTTTCCAATTAAAAGATCTCGAATAGAACAACATCATTATTTAAAAGAAAGATTGGATGGTGAAACAGAAGAAGAATACGCAGTTAGATCCTCAAACTTGCTTGAAAAAGAAATTTTAAAAATAGGTCCAGAGAAAGTTTCTGCATTCATTGGAGAAACTATAATGGGTGGTCTTGTAGGTGATGTACCACCTGTAAAAAATTATTGGAAATATATTAAAAAAATTTGTGACAAATATAATGTTCATTTAATTTTAGACGAATGTTATTGCGGCCTAGGTGCTAGTGGAAAAATTTACTGCTGTGATTATGATAAAATTACACCTGATTTCATTTTTGTAGCGAAGACGCTTACAGCAGGACATATCCCCTTGAGTGCGGTTGTCACAAAAAAAAAATTTAGAAATAAAATTGTAAAAAAATTTGGTAAAATTTTACATAGTACAACTTTTCAAGGTCATTCTTTAGGTATAGCAGCAGCTCTTGCAGCTCAAAAAATAATTCATCAAAAAATAGTGCTTCAAAATATTAATAATAATGGAAATTATTTAAAACAAGTTTTAGTTGATGAGTTAAAAAATCATGAATTTTTCTTTGATGTAAGAGGGAGAGGATTAAGGTTATCTTTTGAATATAATTGCAATGATAAAAACAAATTTGGAATTACCCTTTTCAATAAAATGCTAGAAAAACACAACATTTTGTTAAATGCTAAGTGGCACAGGGTGTGTCTAACGCCAGCATATATTATAACAAAATCTCAATGTGATTTAGTTTTAGATAAGTTAATTAAAGAATTTAAAAATTTATCAGATTCTTGGAAGTAAAAATTATTAAATGAGTTTCAGTTTTTTAAAAAAATACGAAAATGGATTTGAAAAAATTAATTATATTTTAGGAAAAAAAAATAGAAAATTATTATTTTTTTTTACAATACTAATGTTAATAAATACTTTTTTCGAACTTTTAAGTTTAGGAGCATTTATTCCAATCCTAATGATTTTTTTTGACCCCAATATATTAAATAATGAAATTTTAATTTTATTTTTACCATCAAATTTTTTGCTTAACAAAAGTAATTTATTAATATTTTTTGTTATATGTCTTTCAGCTATTTATTTGATAAAAAGTATATTTCAAATATATTTTAATTATTTTAAATTCAACTTAATTTCTTTTTTACAAACCAATCTTATTAATGATTTGTACCAAAAATATATATACCAAGATTATATATTTGTAACTCAAATAAATGCACCAACGATTGTAAGAAATGTAACTGGAGAGGTAAATGGATTTATTACAAGGATATTGATGCCTCTAACTAATATCGTAATTGATTTTTTATTGATATTCTTCATCATAATTTCTTTAATACTTATAGAGCCCTCAGGTTCTTTGATTATGCTTTTTGCAATAATTTTTTTTTCTTGTCTATTTTATTTTCTAACTAAAAGTAAAATAACTTCTTTGGGTAAAGAAAGACAAATTGTTGAATTAAGTAGGTTAAAAGAAATTCAAGAGAGCTTTAAAATTTTTAGAGAAATTAAACTTATGGGTCTTGAGAGTTTTTTTATTAAAAAATTTAACTTATATAACACAAAAGTATATAAACTTTTTAAAACTGAGGCTCTAATAGTAAGTTTGCCAAAAATTCTTTTTGAATTAATAATTGTAATTTTATTCTCAATAATAATTATTTTATTTCTAAAAATGAATTATGGCTCAAAAGAAATTATAACAATTTTAAGTATTTTTACACTAGCAGCTGTAAAGTTATTACCAAGTTTTAATAGAATTTTATTATCTTTCCAACAAATAAATTTTGGTATTCCATACTTAAATGTGACTTATGAGGAATTTAAAAAATATAAAATAAACCCAGTTAAAAATATTTCTGAAAATATAAAATTTTATAAAAATATAACTTTTGAAAATTTGAATTTTAAATATGGGGAAATAAAAATCTTTAACAAAATAAATGTTAAAATTAATAAAGGAGATATTGTATATATCAAAGGGCCGAGTGGCGCAGGTAAAACTACATTTTTAGATTTATTTTGTGGATTGATAAAACCTGATGAAGGCAAAGTTTTAATTGATGATAAAGATATAAAAAATAATTTAAGATTTTATCAAAATTTAATTACATATGTGCCGCAAAGTGTATATTTGCTAGATGACTCCATAAAAAACAACATAACTCTTGGAGAGGATATTAAAGATATTGATGTTGGAAGATTGCAAAAAAGTCTTCAAATTGCATGTTTAGAAGATTTTATAAGGTCATCTAAACATGGCCTAGATACTCTAGTTGGAGAAAATGGTATTAAACTTTCAGGTGGACAAAAACAAAGAATAGGTATTGCTCGAGGTTTTTATAAGAATTCTGACATCATTATTCTGGATGAAGCCACAAATGCGATTGATCTTGCTACAGTAGAAAAAATATATAAAAACATTTCAGATTATTCAAAAAATAAAACAATTTTGATTACTTCTCATCATGATTATTTTAATAATTTTTTTAATAATAAAATAAATATTGGTACCATTAATGATTAGAAAATTTTTAGACTCTTACAAAAATCAAGTAAACTTGTTAACAGAGAAACATAATACAATTAAAATTAAAAAATTAGCTGATGATCTTTACAGATCCTGGAAAAAGAAAAAAAATATTTTTATTTGTGGAAACGGAGGAAGTGCTGCAAATGCTATGCATATAGCAAATGATTTTATATATGGAGCAGGTAAAAATTTGGGAAAAGGTTTCAAAGTTGAAGCGTTAAGTTCAAATTCTTCTGTAATTACCTGCCTAGCAAATGATATTGGATATGAAAAAATTTATTCAGAACAAATAAGAGTAAAGGGAGAAAAAGGCGATGTATTGATTGTACTTTCAGGCAGTGGAAATTCAAAAAATATTCTGAATGCTTTAAAAATTGCAAATAAAATAGGAATGAAAACACATGCAGTCTTAGGGTTTGATGGTGGGTATGCGAAAAGAATCTCAAAAAATTCTATACATTTTTCTGTAAACGATATGCAAGTTTCTGAGGATCTCCAGTTGATAGTAGGACATGTATGTATGAAATATTTTGCGGAGAAAAAAAAATAAGAAATGAAATATTTAGTCACGGGTGGAGCAGGTTTTATAGGAAGTCATATTGTAGAGGCCCTAATAAAAAAAAAAAATAATGTAATAGTTTTAGATAATTTTTCTACAGGAAGAAAAAACAATTTAGAATTTATAAAATCAAAAAAATTGAAGGTTATAAAAGTAGATATTTCTAATTATCAAAAAATTGATAAATATTTTAATAAAGTTCAAAAAGTATTCCATTTGGCTGCTCTTGCGGACATTGTTCCAAGTATTGAAAATCCATATTCTTATTTTGACTCTAATGTTGTTGGTACACTTAACGTTTTAAGAGCATCCTTGAAATATAAAGTAAATAAGTTTATTTATTCTGCCTCATCATCATGTTATGGAATTCCAAAAAATTATCCAACTAAAGAAAATTCAAAAATACAACCACAATATCCATATGCACTTACCAAATGGATGGGTGAGGAACTAGTTATGCATTGGGCAAAGTTATATAAACTAAATTGTACATCATTAAGGTTATTCAATGTTTATGGAACAAGATCCAGAACCTCTGGCACTTATGGAGCAATGTTTGGAGTTTTTCTTGCACAAAAAATAAACAAAAAACCATTTACAATTGTAGGAGATGGAAAGCAGAAACGTGATTTTACATATGTGAGAGATGTAGTTGAAGCTTTTATAAAAGCTTCAAATTTAAAGAAATCGGGAACAGTTTATAATGTTGGCAGTGGTAAAACGGTATCGGTAAATCGTATAGTTTCTCATTTAAAAGGTAAAAAAGTTTTTATAAGTAAGAGGCCTGGAGAGCCAGATACTACTTTTGCTGAAATTAAAAAAATTAAAAAAGAATTAAAATGGACACCTAAAATAACGATTAGCCATGGTGTAAATATTCTTTTAGAAAATATAGATTATTGGAATAAAGCACCTGTTTGGACTCCAAAAAAAATTAAAAAAGAAACAAAAAGTTGGTTTAAATATTTAAAATGAGCAAAAATCGAAAAATATTAGTAGTTGGTGGTGCCGGTTATGTTGGTACAGAGTTAACTAAAAAATTATTAAATTTAAATTATGAAGTAAGTGTATTAGATCTTTTTATTTATGGAGAAAAGGTTTTGAGGGAACATAATAACCTGACTATTATTAAAGGAGATTTAAGAGATAAAGATTTACTTAAAAAAATTATACCGGGACATAGTGATCTTATACATTTGGCATGCATCTCAAATGACCCCAGTTTTGAATTAAATCCAGATTTAGGAAAAAGCATAAATTTTGATAGTTTTAGGCCTTTAGTGGATATGAGTAAAGATAATGGGATAAAAAGATTTGTATTTGCATCTTCTTCTAGTGTGTACGGAATAAAATCGGATAAAGATGTTGTTGAAGATGCAGCGTTGGAGCCATTAACTGATTATTCAATTTTTAAAGCAAAATGTGAGGAAATTTTATTAAAAAGAAATAGCGAAGATTTTGTAACTACAATAATAAGACCTGCAACAGTATGTGGATACTCAGACCGTCTAAGATTAGATTTAGTTGTAAATATACTCTCAAATTTAGCATTTCATAAACGTGAAATAACAGTTTTAGGCGGAGATCAATTGAGACCCAACATAAACATTAACGATATGTGTAATGCTTACATTGACATTTTGAATCAAGAAGAAAAAAAGGTATCTGGAAAAATATACAACGTAGGATATGAAAACTTTCCTGTTATTGAAATTGCAAAAATGGTAAAAAATGTAATTGGTGATGATGTCAATATAGTAAAAAAAGAAAGTAATGATAATAGATCGTATCATATATCTTCAAAAAAAATTTATAATGAATTAGGATTTTATCCAAAATTCACTATTGAGGATGCAATCAAAGATTTAAAAAATTGTTTTGAAAAAAAAATTCTCAGAGATCCTTTGAATAATGAATTTTATTTTAATATAAAAAGAATGAACTCAATTAAATTAAACTAATTTAAAATTATGAAAGTAAGATATTCATATCTAAAACAACAATTTTCAAACGCAGATCAACTTTGGAAAAACTTAAAAAATTTTGTTTCAACCGGGGATTTTACACTTGGAAAGGAATTACTAAAATTTGAAAAAAAATTTGCAGGATTGATAGGTACAAAATATGCAGTTGGAGTCAATTCAGGAACAGATGCTATAAAACTTAGTTTAAAAGTTATAGGAGTTAATCAAGGAGATGAGGTTATCACCGCTGCGAATACTTTTGTAGCAACAGTTGGGGCAATATGTGAGTTAGGAGCAAAACCAATATTTGTAGACTGCGATGATACATTTTGTATGAATGTGAATTTAATTGAAAAAAAAATAACATCTAAAACTAAAGCTATAGTGCCTGTACATTTTACTGGCTATATGACTGACATGATAAAATTAAATAAAATATCTAAAAAATACAAAATACCAATTGTGGAAGATGCGTGTCAGTCAATATTAGCATCTCAAAATAAAAAAAATGCAGGTACATATAGTGATTTTGGTGCTTTTTCTCTCCATCCTTTAAAAAATATAAACGTATGGTCTGATGGAGGCATAATAGTAACTAGCAAAAAAAAATACTACGAAAAATTAAAATTATTAAGAAATCATGGATTGATAAATCGAGATAGTGTTAAAATTTGTGGATATAATTCTAGATTAGATACACTGCAGGCAGTTGTAGGTAATTGGTTAATACCAAAATCAAAATCAATTGCGAGACAAAGAATTAAAAATGCAAATTATTATGATCAAAATTTAAGCAGAATAAAACAGATAAAAATTCCTCCAAGACAAAAAAACCTTAAAATTGTTTACCATTTGTACATAGTTTTTGCTGAAAAAAGAGATGAATTATTAAAATATTGTCTTAGAAAAGGCATAGAAGCTAAAATACACTATCCAGTACCAATGTATAGGCAGCCAGCAATGAAATTTTTAAATCATAAAGTAGGTGATTTTCCTATTACAGACAAACATGCAAAATCAATAATTAGTTTCCCTTGTGATCAACATCTATCAAAAAAAGAGATGAATTATGTGATTAAATGTGTGAAAGATTTTTATTCTAAAATATGAAAATACCTTTCGTAAATTTAAAGAAGCAATATATCCAAGAGAAGCAAAAGCTGTTAAGAGTTATTGACAAAACTATTAAATCAGGAGAATGGGTTGGTGGAAGTGAAATAGTTTCATTCGAAAATAAAATATCAAGATTATGTAAAACTAAATATTGTGTCGCTTTAAATAGTGGAACAGATGCATTAACTTTATCTTTACATTTGCTTGGTGTCAGGAAAGGAGATGAAGTAATTACTCCTCCAAATTCATTTATAGCATCTACAGCGGTAGTAACTCATTTAGGTGCTAAACCAGTATTTGTTGATGTAAAAGATGATCAAAACATTGATGAAAATGAAATAGAAAAAAAAATTACAAAAAATACTAAAATTATAATGCCTGTACACCTTACTGGAAGAATGTGTGCAATGGATAAAATTCTAAAAATTGCAAATAAGAACAAAATTAAAGTTGTTGAAGATGCAGCTCAGTCAATTATGTCAAGTTATAATGGACAAATGGCTGGATCGTGGGGTGATATCGGTTGTTTTTCGACTCATCCACTAAAAAATTTAAATGCTATTGGAGATGGAGGTTTTTTGACTACAAACAATAAATCTATTTATGAAAAAGCAAAAAATTTAAGCACTCATGGAATGCAAGAAAGTAGAGATAACGTAAGAAGTTTTGGTTATGTCTCTAGAATGGATAATTTACAAGCAAGTATTTTAAATTATAGGCTAAAGAATTTAAAAAAAATTATTAAAATCAGAAGAAAAAACGTTTCAATTTATCTTGAGAATTTAAACTTTAGAAGAATATATTTTCCAAAAGAAAAACAAACTGAATTAAATACTTATCATACTTTTGTTATTCAATTAGATAAAAGAGATGAATTGAAAAAATTTTTAAAAAAAAGAGGAGTTGATACAACAATTCATTATCCAATACCTATTCATTTGCAAACTGCATCAAAATTTTTAGGATATAAAAAAGGATCTTTTCCAAATACTGAGAAACAATCTAAAAGAATCTTATCACTTCCAATTAATCAATATATTACAAAAACAGAAATTTTATATATTTGCAAGCAAATTAATAAATTTTATTCTTAGACGATGAGAAAATTAAAAACTGAATTAAATATTAAGCTTGATAAACGTTCTATCTATTTAAGATCATTGGTAGTTAAATGTTTGTATGGTGGTGGAAGAGGGCACATGGGTTCAGCAATGTCTTTAATTGAAATATTAAGAGTAATTTATGATAAAGTAATAAAATATAATCCAAAAAAACCATATGATATTAAAAGGGATAGATTAATTTTAAGTAAAGGGCATGGTTGCTTAGCATTATATGCTATATTGGCTGACAAAAAATTTTTTAGTAAAAAAAAGTTATCATCTTCAAGTAAATTTGATTCAATTTTAGGAGGACATCCAGAAAGAGATAAAGTCCCTGGTGTTGAAGCTTCTACAGGTTCTTTAGGTCATGGACCTGCTATCGGTCTAGGAATGGCAATAGCAGGTAGACTAAATAATTTAAATTATAAAACTTTTGTTATTGTTGGTGACGGGGAAATCAACGAGGGATCATTCTGGGAAACTGCAATGATGGCCTCAAAACATAAGTTAAGAAATTATTATGTTTTAATTGATTATAATAAAATTCAATCTTATGGGCCGTTAAAAGAAGTTTTAGATTTAGAGCCACTGAAAGATAAACTAATTAGTTTTGGATTTGAGGTTAATCAGGTAAATGGTCATGATGTAGAGAAATTAACAAAAGTGTTAAAGAAAAAATGTAAAAATACAAAACCTAAAGCAATTATTTGTCATACAGTAAAGGGTAAAGGTTTTTATTTTGCTGAAAATAATCCATTTTGGCATCACAAAAATTCTTTTACAGATAAAGAAAAACTATTAATCAATAGTTGTATTGAGGAAAAATAATGAGACAAACGTGTTTAAATACTGTTTTTGAGTTAGCTAAAAAAAATAAAAAAGTAGTATTTATAGGATCTGACCTTGGACCAGGTGTTTTAGACAGCTTTAAAAAAAAGTTTCCAAATCGTTTTTTCATGGAGGGTGTGGCTGAGCAATCCATTATAGGTATGGCAGCAGGAATGGCTTTTGATAAATTTAGACCGTACGTAAATACAATTGCAACATTTATAACTAGAAGATGTTATGAGCAAGTAGCAATTGATGTCTGTTTACATAATTTGCCTGTAACTTTAATAGGAAATGGAGGAGGTTTAGTTTATGCTCCGCTTGGGCCTACTCATCAGGCTACTGAGGACATTTCAATAATTAGAGTATTACCAAATATAAGCATAATTTCACCATGTGATGCTCATGAGATGAAGCATTTAATGGAACAATCTATAAATCTCAAAGGACCTTTGTATGTAAGAATTGCAAGAGGTGGTGAAGAAATAGTAACAGATAAATTCAAACCAAAAATTGGAAAAGGTATATATTTAAAAAATGAGGGAGAATATTGTTTCTTAACAACTGGGATTACATGCCAAATTGCATTGAAAGCTAGTGAATATTTAAAAAATAAAAAAAATATTGAATGTGGCGTAGCGCATCTATCTACAATAAAACCTTTAGACAAAAAATTTTTAAAACAATTAATGAAAAAATTTAATAAAATTATCACCATAGAAGAAAACTTTATTTCAGGGGGATTTGGATCATCGATTTTAGAATATGCCTCTGATTGTCAGATTAAAAACAAACCAATAATTAAAATAATTGGTTTGAAAGACAGATTTGTTAAAAAATATGGGACACAAAAAGAATTATTAGATTATACCAATCTTGGATATATGGATTTAGCAAATAAAATGTTAAAATTTATTAAAGAATGACTTCATATTTAGATAAAAAAGATATTCAATTGAGTAAAAATTTTTTTAAAAAAGGATACTTTATTCAAAAAGTATCTGACTTCAAATCTTTAAAAACTCTAAGAAAAGCAGTAGTAAACAGTCTATGTGAGACTATTAAAGTAAAAATGAAAAAAGAAAAAGACTTTGATAGATTTTTAAACGATATTCATAACACTATAAAAATTAAAAATTTAAATAATACAAGATTAAATATTTTAAATTCTATAAATAATAGCTCTGAATTTCACCAGAAATATTTTGAAGTAGCAAAAAATTTATTATTTAGTTTAGTTGGTAATGAATTGGCGATGCAAACAAGAGTAAATTTAAGTATACAGCTACCAGGTGATGCAAGTTCACTTTTGCCAGTCCATTCAGATATATGGTCAGGAGACTCCCCATTTGAAGTGGTCGTCTGGATACCTTTAGTAAATTGTTATTCAACAAAAACAATGTATATTTTAAAACCTGACAATTATAAAAAAATCCATTCACAGTTTAAAAAATATGCAGGAAAAAACAGTTCTGACTTTTATAAAAATATAAAAAAAAATGTTGAGTGGATAAATATTAAATTTGGGGAAATATTAATTTTTAACCAATCCCTACCTCATGGAAATATAGTTAATTCTGAAAAAGAAACTAGATGGTCTCTAAACTGTAGATTCAAAAGTTTATATAGTCCATATGGTGATAAAAAGATTGGAGAATTTTTTAAACCAATTACCATCAGAGCTGCTTCCAGAATAGGAATGAATTACTCATTACCCAATTTAAAAAAATGAAAGTGAGAGGCTACATATTTAGCAGACCCTTTATGGGGGAAAGGGTTCCTCAGCATATTCAAAATCAAATTATAAGAAAATTTTGTGAGACTAACAGATTAGAATATTCATTGAGCGCATCTGAATATGCAATGAAAAATTCGTACTTGATGTTAGAAGAAATTATTAATGAAAAATCAAGCATGAATGGAATCGTTTTTTACAGTTTATTTCAATTACCTGAAAATAAGATTTATCGTAATAATATTTATAAAAATATTATTAAACGTAAAAAAAAAATTTTTTTTTCTGTAGAAAATTTTAAGCTATCTTCAAAAAATGATATTTTAGAACTAGAGGAAATTTGGGATGTAAAGTCAGTTTTACCAAATTGTTATAAGGGATATTAAATGGGAAAAATTAAAAATTATATTCAAAAACTTCACAAGAGCTCTAAGAGAGATTATGAGAAAAGAATGCTTGATAACAAAGTCCACTGCATGAAAATTGCAAAAAAATATGGAAAACAATACTGGGATGGAAATAGAAAATTTGGATATGGTGGATACAGATATATTCCTGGTAGATGGGAAAGTGTAGCGAAGAAACTTATTAGAGATTATAAATTAAATAACAAATCTAAAATATTAGATTTAGGCTGTGGGAAAGGTTACTTGCTATACGAAATAAAAAAAATACTGGCACATATTGAAATAATAGGTCTAGATTTTTCAAAATATGCTATTACAAATTCTCATCCAATAATAAAAAAAAATATAAAATATCATAATTGTAAAAATAAATTAAAATATAAAAACAATTTTTTTGATTTAGTAATTTCAACTGGTGTACTTCACAATTTAAAACTTCATGATTTGTTATTTTGTTTAACTGAGATTTCAAGAACAGGAAAGAAAAACTATATTATGGTAGAAAGCTATAGAAGTGAGAAAGAACTGTATAACTTACAATGTTGGGCACTAACTTGTGAAACTTTTATGGATAAAAAAACATGGGTAAATTTAATCAATAAGTTTAAAAATATTGATTATGAGTTTATTTATTTTGAATGAAAAATTTAAATAAAAGTAAATGGATAAAAGTTAGTAAAAAGGAATATCATCCAAAAAACGAAAATATTACACAATTAAATAGTTTAGACTTAAATTTGCTTAAGAAAAATATATCAAAAAATAACTCTATGGGATCAAGAATTTGTCTTCACACCAGTATAAAAGATAAAATCCAACAAATGATTCTTTTTCATCCAAAGGGTTCATATATTAGGCCTCATAAAAGTATATCAAATGAAGAGTCTTATATGATTCTTAATGGAGAAATGGATGTAATTTTATTTAACAATGTAGGAAAAATAAAAAAAAAAATTGAGTTAGGAGATTTAAAATCAAAAAAATCTTTTTTCTTTAGAATGAAAAAATCTTTATATAGAACAATGATTATTAAAAAGGATACGATTTTTTTGGAAGTAAAAAAGGGACCTTTTGTCAAAAACAAAAGTACAATTTACGCAGATTGGTCGCCAAAAAAAAATGATAAAAAAAAGTTAGAAACTTTTTTTTTTAAAATAAAAAAATTTAAATGAGAGTTCTTTATTATACAAATTCAGATGTAACGGACGAAAATGTCATCCCAAATATAATTAAAAGATTAACAGGAGATAAAGTTATTATTTATAAAAAAAAAATATCAATAGAATTTTTAAAAAAAAATGAGATTGAATTTATTATTAGCGATAGATCAAGAGCGTTAATAACAAAAGATGTTATAAAATTACTTCCAAAAAGAATTGTTAATTTACACCCATCTTTTTTACCATGGAATCGAGGTTACCACCCAAATTACTGGAGCGCAAAAGAAAATACACCATACGGAGTTACTATTCATTATATAGATGAGGGAATTGATACTGGAATGATAATTGCACAAACAGAATTTACAATTTCAAAAGAGAAAGATACTTTAAAGTTATCATACAAAAGATTAAGAAAGTTAATGATTTCTTTATTTGAAAATTGCTGGACAGACATAAGAAATTTTAATGTTGGTGAAAAAACTCAAGAAGGAAAGGGTACTTTACATTATAAAGACGATTTTAAAGGCAAATTTGAGAGTTTAAAATTGGGTTGGAATACTAAGTTGAAGGATATCTAATAATTAATTGTTTTATTGATTTATTATTATATAAAGCAATTTCATGAAATACCCGTGGTTTAAATCACTTCATAATTCAAGCTTATTTTCTAAAAATATTATTCAATCAGTGAAAAATAAGAAGATGACAATGGGTTATAAAAGCTATGAACTTGAAAACAGAATTAAAAAAATCCTAAATGTTAAATATGTGGTATTAACAACAAGTGGTACCAGCGCCTTAATGATGGCTACTTTAGCTTCAGAAATTAAATCAGGCGATATTGTTGTAGCTCCCAATTTAACCTGGGTAGCAACTACCAATCCTGCCAGAATTATGGGGGGTAAGTTTATTTTAATAGATACAAAAAAATATTCCCAACAAGTCGATTTTAATGAACTAAACCGAAAAATAATGAAATATAGGCCAAAACTAGTGTATCTTGTACATTTAAACGGAAAACCTACCTACAATAAAGATTTTGATAAACTAAAAAAAAAATATAAATTTTTTGTCATTGAGGATGCAGCACAAGCTTTCTTATCAAAAAGGAATAGCTACTCATCATGTGGAACGAAGCATGACGTTGGATGCTTTTCATTAAGTATTACTAAACCTATTCATATGATTTATGGGGGTTTTTGTACAACTAACTCGAAAAAAATTGCTGATAAATTGATTTCAATTAGAAATAATGGTGTCAATTCAAAACCAGAAAATGCACGTCTTGAAATTGCATCAAGCATGGGATTGAACCTCAAGCCTAGTGATGTACATTCAGCTGTTGGATTAGAAAATTTAAATAATATTAGTTTTAATAAAAACCACTTAAGAAAATTACATAACTTTTATAATAAGTATTTAAAAAATAATAAAATTAAATTTTTAAATTTACAAGGAAAGGGTATTACGCCTTGTTATAATGAAGCTATAATTGATAATAGAAATAACTTTATAAATTTTTGTAATAAAAATTCGATTGGTCTTCATTTAGGCATAAGATGTTTAAGTGAAACAAATATTAAACACATTAAAGATAATTTTCAAAATTCTATTTATTTGTCAAAAAACTTAGTAAGATTACCATCAGGACCTGGATATAAAGTTAATGAAATTAAAGAAGTTATAAAAATATTAAATAAGTATTAAGTGCTAGAAGATATTTTTTTTAGAATTTTAAGTAGAATAAAGAGAATTCAGAAAACTTCAGAATTTGATAGAAAGCTTTTAAAAGCATCTAAATTTACAAACATACAGTCAGCAAAAGATTTAGTAATTAAGTACCCAAATGAGCCAAGGGCATCCTTGCTTCTTGCTGAAAGATTATTTAAAAATCATGAGGAAAAATTTTTAGATGAACTTCAAACATATAATATTAAAAGAAAAAAGTATTTACAAAATTCTAGATTAGATGAAGAAGATTTTGAATTTATAAAACCAAATATCTTTTGTGGTGCTTTAGGTGTCTATTTCCATTTATTTGTTTTTATTAACTCAATGAAAATAGGTCTTAAAAAAAATAAAAAAATTTATTGTATGATGGAGAGAAATAAATTTACAAATAAATATTTTTCAAAATTTTTTGACGATAAATTAATTAAATTTTTTTATAAAAAAAGAGACACAATTCAATTTATAGAAAAAGAAAAAAACTTGTTTAATCCCATCGGATTTTGCCAACCTCTAGATAATTTTTGTTACAATACTCCATTCACTTACAATATTTTATTAAACACTTTGATTAAAAATGAAAAAAATTTTTCTTATTTTTCGATACCAGATAGAGATAAACAGCTAGGAAAAGATACTTTAGAAAAACTAGGAATTCCAAATAACGCATGGTATGTCACTTGCCATATAAGAGAACCTGGTTGGTCTGGTGAAGATTTTGAAAATTCAAATCAAATGATAAGAAATGCTGATCCAAAAACATATTACAAAGCTTTTAAATTTATTAGAGAAGTTGGTGGATATGTGATTAGAGTTGGTAATAACTACATGAAAAAATTAGATAAAATAGAAAATGTTATTGATTATGCTCATTCTGATTTTAAATCTGAATTTATGGATGTTTTTTTAGGCGCAACATCTAAATTTTCAATTGTAACTTCATCTGGTTATTCCTCAATTCCAGCAACTTTTGGAGTTCCAATTCTCCATACTAACCAATTACCTACTAGCGCTGTATTTCAATGTAATCTTCAAGATCTATATTTACCAAAATTGATTTCAAAAAATCATAAAATACTTTCTATCGATGACACGTATATCCCTAATTATACTACTCTCACTGACGATTCATCTTTTAAAAAATTTGGTTTAAGTTTTACAAACAATACTGATGATGAAATCTTGCAAGCTACAAAGGAGATGTTTAGAATGGTTTTTGAAAATAGGAATTATGATGATGAAAATTCTGAGATTAAAAAACAGATTTCAAATAATTTCAAAAAACATAACTTACGATGTAGAACTAATTTTTCACCTTACTTTATTAAAAAGCACTACAAGAGATCTATAAATGAAAACTAATTGTGCAATAATTGGATATTTGGATAATCTAGCCTTATTTTTAGAATATAATCTCTCAAAGAATTCAAATTTCAAAAACAAAATATTTATATCATATGAAAAATTACCTAATAATAATTTGCAAAAAAATGAGAAATTGCATCCACTTAAAAATGTAGAGTTTGTTAAAAACAACAAATTAGGAAAGACGAAAATTATTTATAAAAAAAACTTTTTACCAATATTAAAAAAAAATAAAATTAAAAATGTGTTTATTGCTATAGGAGATGGCAAAATAAGAGAGGAGGTATTAAAAATATGTGATAAGTCAAACATCAAAGTAAATAGTTTTATTCATCCATCGGTTGTTCTTGCAGGAAAAAATAAGATTGGAAAAGGATGTATAATTTATCCTAATACTTACATTGGTTATAAAGTTGAAATTAAGGATTGTGTAAAAATTCAATCCTCGGTGACACTTGAGCATCACTCATTAATTGACAGTTTTACTGATATCAATCCTGGAGTAGTAACGGGAGGAAATGTTAGAATTGGTAAATATTGTGAAATAGGATTAGCATCAACAATTTTAAACAGGGTTCATATTTCAGATAATTGTATTATTGGAGCCAAAAGTCTTATATTAAAAAGTATTCAAAAAAAAAATAAAACTATTTTCGGTATTCCAGGAAAAATTTATGAAAAAAAAAAAAATTAAAATTAGTTTTATAGGGGTAGGTTTTATGAGCCAAATAGCCCATGTTAAAAATTTTTTTAATATTGAAGAAGTTGAGCTTACAGATATTGCAGATATTGATATTGAAATGGCCAAAAATGTTAAAAATTCTTTTGGATTTAAAGGTAAAGTTTATAAAGATTATAAAAAACTTTTAGAAAATAAACCTGATGGCGTTGTAATAGTTGTCCAGAGGCCCCTTGTAACTAAAATTATTAAAGAAGCTTTAAAAAAAAATATCAATGTTTTATCTGAAAAACCTCCAGTGTACTCAGTTAAAGATTATAATGATTGTCTAAAAATCCAAAAAAAAAATATTTGGATTAAAGGATTTAATAGAAGGTGGGATGGTTCTTTAAATGATTTAAAAAATAATTTTTTAAAATATTCTAAACATTTAGGTAATTTAGTAACAACAGAATATTCTATCAAGGCTGGCAATACGTATTTAGACCAAAAACATCACGCAAGGCCAGTTTTAAAATCAAAATTTTTCGGTGGAGATAAGAACAATTACCCTAAATTTTTACCTACTAAATTTAAACAACTTTATGAAATGCATTGGAATAGCACTTGCCACTATTTAGATTTATATAATTTTTTAAGTTTTAAAGATCTTAAAAATTATCGTACTTCTTTTGGAGTAAATTTTTTTACAACCAATTTTGATGCCAAATTGAATAACAAAAATGTAAATTGTTCTCTTAATATAGTAAATTCAAAGGTAAATGAATGGTATGAAAAATTGATTTTTAACTTTATGTATGGGCAAATATCAATAAATTTTGTTTCACCTCTCTATACTGGCTCTGGACACAAAGTTTCTATTAATTACAGTTTAAAAAATAAATATTTAATTTTAAAAAAATTAAACGATAATAGTTTCAAAAATCAAGCTCAGGGCTTCATAAATTTAATAAAGGGAAAATCTAGTGGAAAAAAAAATTCTAAAGAAGGTATATTTTCAATAAAAACTTATGAAAAACTTTGGGACACTTTTTTGAAAAATAAGTAATGAAAAAAAAAATTTCACTTGTAATTGGCACCTTCAACGTACTACACGCAGGTCATATTAGGTTGTTAAAGTACGCAAAAGAAATATCAGATTATTTAATAGTCGCAGTCAATTCAGATAAAAACGATTCTAGCAAAAGTTTAGTAAAACAGAAGTTAAGACTTGAAAATTTAAAAAGTTTAGATTGGGTGAACAAATCTTTTATATGGGATAAAAGTATATATGAATTAATTAAAAAATACAGACCAACATACGTAGTTAAAGGAAAAGAACACCAAAATAAGTTTAATTTAGAAAAAGATATAGTTAAAAAATATAAAGGTAAATTGATTTTTGGATCAGATCAGTTTTCATTTTCGTCCTTAGATTTAATTGATCAGGAGTTAAATAGATTTGAAAATGAAAAAATTAATTTACCATCACAATATTTAAAGAGACATAAAATAAAAACTATTAAGTTAAAGCAATTTCCAAAAGAAATAAAAAATTTGAATGTAGCTATATTAGGAGACTTAATTGTTGATGAATATATTAATTGTGAGGCATTAGGAATGTCTAGAGAGCAGCCTTCAATAGTTGCAAAACCCTTGGAAAGTTTTAAATTTATAGGAGGAGCTGGTATTGCAGCATCTCACGTATCTAGCCTTGGTGCTAATGCATATCTATTTTCAATGACAGGTAATGATAAGCTCAAAAAATTTGTTACTACTGAATTGAAAAAAAATAAAGTAAATTTTTATAATTTTAGCACTAATAGTAGACCCACTTCACTAAAAAAAAGGTTTATGAATAATAATAATTCAATATTTAGGTTAAATATTTTACGACAGCTAGAAATTGACGAACAACAACAAAATAAAATATTTTATAAGTTAAAAAAAATAATTAAAAAACTTGATTTAATTATTTTTTCAGATTTCAATTATGGTTTTTTACCTCAAAAATTAGTTGATAGAGTAATTAAAATGGCCAGAGAAAATAAAACTTATTTAGTTGCAGATAGTCAAAGCTCTTCTCAAATTGGAGATATTGCAAGATTTAAAAATGTTAATTTAATAACACCAACAGAGCATGAAGCAAGAGTATCACTTAAAAATTATGATGATGGATTAGTTGTGATCTCAGAAAAATTAAGGAAAATTACAAATAGTGATCATCTAATTTTAACATTAGGAAAAGATGGTTTGTTTATACAAACAAAAAATAACAAAAAAAATATTAAACAATCCTTTGAGACTGAAAAAATTTCTACCTTAATTAAAGAAGCAAAAGATACTGCAGGAGCAGGAGATGCGTTGCTTGTTTCAACTTCTCTGGCCTTAGCATCAAGAAAATATAATATATATGAGGCCAGTTTATTAGGTGCTGTTGCGTCCGCCATACAAGTTTCAAAAATAGGAAATATTCCGTTACAAAATGCAGAAATTCAGAGATTTCTTAAATATTAGAAAATGAAGGCACTTATCTTAGCTGCAGGTCGAGGTGAAAGATTAAAACCAATAACAAATAAAACTCCAAAGTGTTTAGTAAAAATAAAGGGAATTCCATTGTTAGAGGTTATTTTAAAAAAAATTGAAAAAACAAAAATAAAGGAAATATTTATTAATACTTGTTACTTAGAAGATAGAGTTTTAGATTTTTTTTCCCAATATAAAGGAAATCTAAAAGTTTCTTTTTTAAGAGAAAAAAAATTAAAAGGTACTGGAGGTACTTTGATAAATAATTTAAATTTATTTACTGGACAAGATCTACTTGTTTTACATGCTGATAATTATTTCTCAGAGAGTTTAAAATCTTTTTTAAAAATCCATGAAAGAAGAAAAAAAAATATATTTATAACTCTCATATCTTTCTTAACTGACGATCCAAGAAATTGCGGAATTTGTGAGATAAATAGTGAAAATATTATTACCAATATTTTTGAAAAGGATGAAAATCAAACTGATAAAATTGCCAATGGAGCAATTTATTTTTTCTCAAAAAAATCATTAAATAAAATAAAAAAAATGAAGAATAGAAATTTTAAAGATATTGTTTTAGATATTTTACCGAATTTTTATGGTCAAATAATTAATTACACCTCAAAAAAACTTTTTTTAGATATAGGTATAAAAAAAAATTATTTAAAGGCTAAAAAAACAAATGAAAAAATTTATTATTAAAGTATTTTATTTTTTATCTTCCATTTTAATTTTATTAATTTCACTTTTTTTTTATTCTTTTAAAAAAATAAAATTTTGTCGAGCAGACATGTCAAGGCTCGGTGGAATTACTTTTATGGATTGGTATTTATCAATCTCTAAATTAAAAAAAAAAAGATCTGAATTAATAATTTGTTTTTACGATCAAACAATTGATCATATTAATCATCAATGGTTTAAGATCTGGAAACAAAAAATTTTTTTAATCAGAAACAAAACTTTTTTTAATATTTTACATTTTTTAATTTTGAGATTGAATTTAGATAAAATGTTTTTAATTAATGATAAATTTTTAAATCAAAAAAAAAATTACGAAAATCTTACTTTTGAAAACATTATATCACTTAAAGAAAAATATAATCTTTTCATACAAGATCTAGAGCCAAATATAAAATTTCCTGAAAATGATAATTTAATTGGTAAACAATTTTTGGAAAAATTGGGATTAAATAAACAAAATTATGTCTGTTTTCATAATAGGGACGAAAGCTTTTTGAAAAAAAATTCCAAGCTTCAAGATTGGTCTCATCATAGTTTTAGAAATTCAAATATTGAAAATTATATAGAAGCAGCAAATTATGTTACTAATCAAAAATTATCTAGTGTAAGAATTGGTAAGTTAACGGACAGTAAATTAAATAATAAAGTTATTTATGATTATGCTAATTCTGATTTACAAAGCGATTTTGGAGACATTTGTATAATTAAAAATTGTTCTTTTTTTGTTTGCTCAGATACTGGTATATCTAATGTTGCTGAATGTTTTAGAAAGCCAGTAGTTTACGTAAATTTTGCAGCATTTAATGATTTATTTAACGTTTCAACAATTTCAAAAGGTTTGATCATTTTTAAAAAAATATACGATTCAAATTTGAAAAAATATTTGAACTTTGATGATTTAAAAAAATTAAATATAAGAGGTTCAAATATATTAGAAATTTTGAAAAAAAATAACCTTATATTGGAAGAAAATTCGTCAAATGAGATTTTAGATGTTACTAAAGAAATGTATCTAAGACAAATTGGTAAGTGGCAAACAAATGAGATTGATGATAAAAAACAAAGATACTTTTGGAATAAATACTTTCCAGGATTTAATAACTCATTATCACTTAAAATTGGAAAAAAATATTTAGAGGAGAACACGAGTTGAAAAAAGAGATCAAACTTTGGAAAAAAGCAAAAAAAAAAATTTTGCATGGAAATATGCTTTTATCAAAAAGACCTGAAATGCATCTCCCAAATATTTGGCCAACATATTATTCTAAAGCAAAAGGCGTTAACATTTGGGGCATAGACAACAAAAAATATATTGATATGCTTTTTTTAGTAGGACCAAATACTTTAGGTTATGCAAATTCAAAAATAGACAATCAAGTCATAAAAACAATAAGAAACGGAAATATGTCTAGCTTAAATTGTCCTGAAGAAGTTTATCTTGCGGAGAAACTTATTGAATTGCATCCATGGGGAAATAAAGTAAAATTTGCTCGAAGTGGTGGGGAAGCAAATGCAATCGCAATTCGAATCGCAAGAGCCGCAAGTGGTAGAGACAAAGTTGCAATTTGTGGTTATCATGGTTGGCATGATTGGTATTTATCAGCAAATTTGAAAGACAAAAATAAATTAAATAAACATTTGCTTGAGGGCCTTCATCCTAAGGGAGTACCTTCAAAACTAAAAAATACTGTAATTCCATTTCAATATAATGACATAAATGGCTTAAAAAAAATTGTTGAAAACAACAAATTAGCTGCAATTAAAATGGAAGTTTCAAGAAATCAAGGACCAGAGAATAACTTTTTACATAAAGTAAGAAAGCTATGTACTAAACACAATATCATCCTTATTTTTGATGAATGTACATCAGGATTTAGACAAACTTATGGTGGATTACATAAGTTTTATAAAGTTGAACCAGATATGGCTATGTTTGGAAAAGCATTAGGAAATGGATATGCTATTACAGCAGTATTAGGTAAAGATGAAATTATGTCTGAAGCTCAGGATTCATTCATAAGTAGTACTTTTTGGACTGAAAGAGTTGGTCCGACTGCTGCGCTAGCAACACTAGACGAAATGAAGAGAACCAAATCTTGGATAAAAATTACTAATTTAGGTCATTACTTAATAAAAGGATGGAAATATTTGGGAGAAAAATATGGAGTAAATTTAAATATTTCTAGTCTTCCAGCATTAGCAACCTTAAACTTTTCTAGTGTAAAAAAATTAGAATATAAAACTTTTTTAACTCAAGAAATGTTAAAAAAGAAATATTTGGCAAGCACACTGACTTATTTGAGCACAGCACATAATAAGTCTATAATTAACAGATATATTGATGAACTTGAGCCAATATTTAAAATATTAGGAGAATGTGAGGATGGAAATAAAATTGAAAAGTTTTTAAAAATCTCAGTTTGTGAAAAAGGATTTAAAAGACTAAATTAATAATTTTAATGGACAAATTTTATAAACAAAATGGATACAAAAAAATTCACTTTAATAAAAAAAAAAACTTATCTATTTTAAAAAAAAAGATACTTAATATTTTTAAAACAATTTCGATTAAAAAAAAAAGTAAAATTAAAATAAACAATCATAAAGATATTATAAATTTATATAAAAAAAATAAAAAAATTTGGGTTATGGCATATGATCAAATAAGAAATATGCCTGAACTTTATGGTTTAATTTTTACTTCAGATTTTTTAAAAAAAATATCTAAAGTTTCTGGAATAAAAATCCCAATATTAACAACTTCTAAAATAACTATTCGTTTAGACATGCCTAATGGTCAGGGCTCAACCTTAACAAAACCGCATCAAGATTATGTAGCCCATCAGGGCTCATCAAATTCAATTACAATTTGGATACCATTACAAGACACATTATATAAAAACGGATCATTAAATATTATTAAAGGATCTCATAAAAAAGGTTTTGTAAGTGATAATCTTAATTGGAAAACAAACAAGATATCATCTAACCTCATTTCTAAAAAAAAAGCAAATACTATTGGGAAATTTGAAAATATTGAAACTAAATTTGGTGAGGTATTATTATTTTCAACTTTTTTAGTTCATAAGTCTGGATTAAATTTATCTACAAATATAAGATATTCTATAAATATAAGATTCAATGACATCAATAGCCAAGATTATGCAGATAGAAATTATTATTTAAATGAAATAAGTGGTTCAAAAAAATTGAATCTAAACTTTATTCCAAAAAATGTCTTTGAAAATTAAAAAAATAAATTGGACATTTAAAATTTTTTTTTCAAATCTTTTAATTTTTTTTGTTTTAATACTATTAATTGATAATTTACTATTTTCTTTTCCAAACCTATTTCCAAAAAAAATAGTAAGATATTTGTCAAAAGAAACTCAAATTAAATATTATTATAAAAGTTTACAAAGTCCCCACATACACATGATTTATGATGATTATATTTATTACTATAAACCCAATCTTTATATTAAGGAGCACAATGCTACTACTGATACATTTGGTTATAAAAATCCTAAAAATTTAATAAATGAAAATATTAATATTCTTATTGTTGGAGACTCTTACACAGAGGCTATAGAGATGGGTCAAAGTTTTAGACAAATTGTAGATCCAAAAACGTATTCAATAGGAATTGGTGGTCAAGGTATTTTTCATTGGAAGCATCAATTAAAAAGGTTTTATAAAAATTACAAGAATTCTCATCCAAAAATTGTGATTTTAAATTATTACGAGGGTAATGACATTATAGACTCACTTAGGGCTATAAAAGTTATTAAGGAAACAAAAAGTATCAACTCTATTTATTACCCAGTTTCGGAGTCTTATGAAATAGAAATAATTGATTCTGAGAGAAAAATATTCAAAGAAATACATTATTTATCGGAAGTTTTTTATAAAGATATATTTTTAAAAAATTATTATATCTTTAAGCACTCTACCAAAAATTTAATTAAAAAAATTATAAAATGGGAAAACAACAATCCCTCAATAAAGCAATTTGATAAATTTGAAGTTAAATTTGATAATAATTGTATCATCACTTTAGATAAAGAGATGAACAAATATAATCATAAGTTTAGTAAGAGAGATTATGAATTTATTAAAAATGAACTTTTAAAAACAAAAAAAGTTATCAATAAATATTCAAAAACAAATACAAAAATCTATCTGGGATTTATACCATCGGGACAAACAGTTTATCTCAAAAATGAATATATTAAGATGCAAAAAAATTATAAATTTGATGAATATATTTCAAATCATATTAAGCATGTTAACTTTATTAAAAAAATTGCCAATGATTTAGAAATTGAATTTATTAATCCATCAAAAAAAATTCAGCAAATCGCAAGTAAAAAATCTTTAAACATATGTAATAAAAATGACAGTCATTTTAATAAATATGGCTATTTAGAGTATGTGAGAGTTTTAAAAGACTTAATAAATTTATGATAACGTCTATTATGCAGCCTACTTTTTTGCCAGGTTTGAGTTTTTTTTCTCTAATAATTCAGTCTGATAACTTTGTTTTTTTAGACAATGTCCAATTTCAAAAGCAGTCTTGGCAACAAAGAAATCAGATTTTGATAAATGATAAAAAAAGCTGGCTTGTAGTTCCTATAAAAAAAAGTGAAAAAAAACAAATTAATCAGATAAAAATATTTAATGAAAATATTCACATAAAGATACTAAAAACAATTAAGCAGAATTACTCTAAAACCAAATTTTTTGATCAGTACTGGGAATCTTTTGAACGCATTTTTATAAAAAGTTGTGATACTAGATATTTGTCAGTTTTAAATATAAACATCATTAGATGGATTTGTGAAATGTTAAAAAATTGATTGTAATTTTTCTACCTCTTCAAGTTATGGAAATAATAGATCTAAAATTGAAAGATTAATTTCTATAAATAAAAAATTGAATACTTCAATCTATTTATCACCTATTGGTTCATATAATTATTTATCAAATTCTAAAAGTATATTTAAAAAGCAAGATATAGATTTGGTTTTCAATAATTATAATGAAATAAAGTCTGTTAATGAGAATAATAGATTAAATTTAAGTGTTATAGATTTATTATTTAATTATGGATTTTCATCAAAAAAAATTATTTCAAAAGGTATAGGTAAACCTTATAGTGTTCTAGAAATGAATAAGATAAATATTTAATTTTATGAAAAAACTTTTAATTTTTGGAACAGGAGAAATTTCAATACTAGCTAAGTATTATTTTGAAACAGACTCAGATTATAAAGTGGTAGGGTTTGTCTGTGATGATGAGTTTCACAATTCAGATCAATTCGAAGGTAAAAAGCTTTATAAATTTTCAAATTTAAAAACTAGTATCAATATAGATGACCATTATATTTTTGTAGGAATTTCTTATCGCCAATTAAATAAAGTAAGAGAGAATATTTATCACAAAATAAAAAAGTTAGGTTTTAAATTCGCCAGTTATATTAGTCCAAAATCAGAAATTTCCCCAAATGTAAAAATTGGAGAAAATTGTTTTATTTTAGAAAATCAAACTATACAGCCATTTGTTGAAATTGGAGACAATGTAATTATTTGGAGTGGAAATCATATTGGACACAGATCTAAAATTAGCAACCATGTTTATATATCCTCACACGTTTGCGTTTCTGGCTATTGTGAAATTGGAGAAAGAACCTTTATTGGTGTAAATTCAGCTCTTGGTGATTTTTCAAAGATAGGAAAAGATACATTTATATCTATGTCATCAACAGTATACGGAAATATAAAAGATGGATCAGTAATAATTGGTAAAAAAACCCAAGTATTTGAAAGTGATACTAAACAAAATTCATTAATTAAAAAAAAATATTTTTTTAATTAATGAAAAGTGTTTTTTTTATTCTTAACGTAGGTGAAAGGTATGGATTTGGTCATTTTATTAGATGTGTTAATTTAAAAAGTATTTTTAATAAAAAAAAAATTTTTTTTTTTAATAAAAAAAAATCAATTAAAATTTGTTAAAAGTTATAGTGATAAAAAAATTAAGTATCTCTTATTATCAAATAATAATATTATTAAACAAGATAGAATTATATTAAATTATATAAAAAAGTTTAATTGTGATCGAGTAATAACAGATCTATATACTGATAACGAAATTCGTAATACAAAACTTATAAAAAATTTTCATTATAAAATTAAAAAACAAAAAAATATCAAGTTATTATCTATTTCAGATGTAAGGGTAAAAAATAATATATCTGATTTTGTTTTTATTCCAAATTCATTAAGAAATAAAATTTTTAAAAATAAAAAAAATCAAATTACATTTGGAGGTTTAAATTACAATTATTTAAAGAGTCAAAAAATTAATAGTAATGTAAAGCAACCAAAAGAATTTAGAGTTTTGTCAATATTTTTAAGTGCAAAAAATAGAAATAAAGAAATTAAAATGATACTTGAAGCTATACTAAAATCAGACTTGCCAATTAAAAAAATAAATATTTTTTCAAATTTTAAGATAAAAAATTTAATGTATAAAAAATTTTATGATCAAAAAATTATAATTAGATTTTTTAAAATTGATAAAAATTTTTTAAAGATTTTGTCTAAATCTGATATTTTTATTACATCGGAGGGAACAGCAAAGTACGATAGTTTAGCACTTGGGGTTACCACATGTGTAGTAAGTTTTTTTAATTATAAAAATAAATTAATCTCAGATCTTGTAAAAAAAAATTTTCTATTTTTTTTGGGTTATTCTAAAAAAATCACAAAAAATATAATTAAAGATAAATTAAATTATTTAAACAATAATAAACTTTTAAAGAATAAGATCTTTAATAATCAAATTAAAAATTTTGATACAAATGGACTTTATAGATTTAAAAAAGTTTTAAAAACCTATATGTATATTTAAAAATAATGAATAATTGGAAAAGCTTAGGATTAATTGTTAAAACCAAAAAGAAGTTTGATTGGCTACAAACGCACATGTGGGTTCCTGTTGTAGACAATATTAATAATAATTATGTTAATGTATATTTTTCATCTAGAAACAAAAAAAACTTTAGTTCAACTGGAGTTTTAAAATTTTACCCAAATAACTTAAAAAAAAAAATTCTAATCAAATCACAGCCAGTAATTAAATTAGGTAATCTTGGTTTATTTGATGATAGTGCAGCAGTAGCCTGTACTTTGGTAAATTACAAAGGTAATAAATATTTATATTATGTTGGATGGATGCAAGGAAAAAGAATTCGTTATCATCCTTCAATTGGATTAGCAACTTTAAAGCCAAAACAAAACAAATTTAAGAAATTATCTTTTGCTCCCCTGATACCTAAAAGTGATTTGGAGCCTTATGGGATGGCCTCTCCTTTTGTAATGTACGATAAAGATAAAAAAATTTGGCATATGTGGTATGCAAGTTATCGGTATTGGAAATTAAGAAAAAAAGATCCTTGGCCACATTATGAAATAAGATATGCGAGTTCTTTTGATGGAATAAATTGGAATATTAAAGGAAGAAAATGTTTAGGATCTTCAAAACTAGAAGCTGTAGCAAGACCATATGTTATTAAAGAAAAAAATATTTTTAAAATGTGGTACTGTTACAGAAAAAATTATGGACATTATAAAATAGGATATGCAGAGTCAAAAAATGGTATTGATTGGAAAGTTTTAAATCATAAATTTAAATTAAAACTTTCAGGGCAATACTGGGATAGTCAAATGCAAGCATATCCGTGTGTTTTTAAATTTAAAGGTAAAAAATATATGCTATATAATGGTAATAATTTTGGTGTTGATGGAATTGGTCTTGCGGTTGAGAGTTAATGATTAAGCGCTTAGCCATAATTCCTGCACGATCAGGCTCTAAAAGAATTAAAAATAAAAATATAAAAAATTTTTTAGGCAAACCTATAATTTTTTATGCAATTGATGCTCTGAGAAAAAGTAAATTATTTTCAAAAATTCATGTTTCTACAGACAGTAATAAAATCAAAAATATAGTTAATAAAAAGAATCTTAAAATTAGTAGATTAAGACCAAAAAAATTATCCTCTGATACAGCCCCAACTATGGAAGTTTTAAAGTATGAAGTTAAAAAATTTTTAGAATACAATGAAAAATACGATGAAATTTGGTTGATAAGCGCTTGTAACCCACTATTGCAATTAAAAGATCTCAAAAATGCAGCAAAAATATTTAATCTTAAAAAAAACGAATTTTCTCTAATTACTGTTACAGATTATCCAGCACCAATTGAATGGGCATTTGAAATAAAAAAAAATAAGCTAACACCTGTTCAAAAAAATATGTTCAAGGTAAGATCAAATAAATTGACAGAAAAATATTATGATTGTGACTCTTTCGCAATATTTAAACCAAATGAAATAATAAATTCATCTAAGTTTGGAACAAATACAAGATTTATCCCTTATAAAATAAATCGAGAATTAGCAGTAGATATAGACAGCTTAAGAGATTGGAAATATGCTGAAAAGCTATATAGATTGATATAAATAAATGGATCTTTTCAAAAAAATTAAGCAAAATAAGAAAACTTTTATAATAGCTGAAATTTCTGCAAATCATAAACAGAAATTTGCTAATGTTATAAGATTAATCAACCATGCTGTTTTAGCAAAAGTAGATGCAATAAAAATTCAAACTTATACTCCTGACACAATCACACTTAAGACAAATAAAAAAGATTTTAGAATCTTAGATAAAAAAAACAATCTATATAAAAAAAATCTTTATGATGTATTTTCTGAAGCATACACACCTTGGAAATGGCAAAAAAAAGTTTTTGATTATGCAAAAAGAAAAGGTCTAATTTGTTTTAGTTCAGTTTTTGATGAAAGTTCAGTAGATTTTTTATCTAATATTGGTGTAAAAGCATACAAAATTTCATCTTTTGAAATCACTCACCATCCACTTTTGAAAAAAGTTGCAAAACAAAAAAAGATAGTTTTTTTGTCTACTGGAATGGCTTCTATTAAAGAAATTAAAGAAGCAATTAATATTTTAAGAAAAAATGGTACTTCAAAAATTATTTTGTTAAAATGCACCAGCTATTATCCTGCAGACCCAAAAGATATTAACTTAAAAACAATTATTGAAATGAAAAAAAAATTTAAGTGCATAATTGGTATCTCCGACCATTCAATTGGAACAAGTGTTGGATTAGCCTCTGTAGCTTTAGGCGCACAAGTAATTGAAAAACACTTTAAATTACCAGATGATAATCAATCTCTAGATAGTCATTTTTCTATTGATTATAAAGAAATGAAATATCTTGTTGAACAATGTAAAATTGTAAAATCATCAGTTGGATCAGTATTTTTTGGTCCAACAAAAAATGAGTTAAAAAATATGAAATCTAGACAATCTATTTATTATAGTAAAAATATTGCAAAAGGAGATTTAATAAATGAAAGTAATATCAAAATAGTAAGGCCATCTCTAGGTTTACATCCAAAGTATTACAACAAAATAATAGGTAGAAGGTTAAATAAAAATGTAAGTTACGCTTCAAGAGTAAAACTAAAAGATTTTTAATGAAAAAAATACCATATGGCAGGCACAAAATATTTAAAAATGATATTAAATATGTTTGTAAAATTCTAAGATCTCCTTCAATTACTCAAGGAAAGACAGTTGAGGAGTTTGGTAATAAAATTGCAAAATTTGTAGGATCAAAATATGGTGTAGCAGTCTCTAGTGGAACTGCAGCACTGCATTCAGCTGTAGCTTGCCTTAATCTTAAAAAAGGTGAAGAAGTAATTACAACACCATTAACATTTTGTGCAACCGCTAATTCTGTACTTTATGAGGGTGGAGAGATTAAACTTGCTGACATAGATATTAATAATTTAAATATTGATCCGTGCGAAATAGAGAAAAAAATAACAAAAAAAACAAAAGCCATTATAGCTGTTGATTTTAGAGGACATCCATCAAATTTAATTAAAATAAGAAATATTGCAAAAAAATATAATTTAAAAGTAATTGAAGATGCCTCTCACTCTCTAGGATCAAGTTATGTCAATAGAGATAAAAAATTTAAATGTGGTGATTGTAAACACGCTGACATGGCAACCTTTAGTTTTCATCCTGTAAAGCATATAACAACAGGAGAGGGTGGAATAATTACAACTAATAATAAAAAGATATTTGATAAACTAAATTTATTTAGAAAACATGGCATTCAAAGATCAAATAAAATGTTTTCCAAAAAAAAACAAATTGGGAAATGGTATTATGACATGGAATTTTTAGGTTATAATTATAGATTAACAGATTTCCAATCAGCATTAGGTATAAGTCAATTAAAAAATTTAAAAAAATTCATTAAAAGAAGAAGAAACATTGTAAATTATTATAATTCTGAATTAAAAAAAATAGATCAATTAATACTTCCTTACGAAGAAAAAAATGTAGACTCTAATTTTCACCTATATTCTTTGCAAATACAAAATCATAAAAAAAGAAATAGATATTCATTCTTTAATTACTTGGTAAATAATAATTATAATCCTATGATTCACTATATACCCATACATTATCTAAAATATTATAAAGAGCGGTATAAATTTAAAAAAGGAGATTTTAAAAACAGTGAATTATTTTATAGCAGAACGGTTTCATTACCACTTTTTCCAACATTGAAAGACAAAGAGGTGGAAAAAGTTGTTTCAGATATAAAAAAATTTTTTGAAAATTAAATGTGCTTGAGAGTAAACAAAAAAATTTTTGTTTTAGGTACGGCTCAATTAAACTCAAATTATGGAGTAACAAATTCAAATACAGTTGTTTCTAGAAAAGAGTCTTTTAAAATTCTAGAGCATGCATGGGAAAATGGAATTAGGCATTACGATACAGCTCCATCATATAGAGGTCAGAAAATCTTAGGAGAATTTATTAAAATTAATCAATTAGAAAAAAAAATAAATGTTTTTAGTAAAATTAATAAAATAAGATTGCATAAGAATATAAAAAATCAAATAAGCAATGAAATAGACAAAAATATTAATGATTTACAAGTTGTACCCAAAGTAAATTTTTTACATGATAGGCAAAATATTAAAGATTTAATCGATAAAAATATAAATTTAAATAAAATAAGTACAACTTTGGGACTTTCTATATACAATCCAAATGAAATCTCTAAAACAATAAAAAATATTTTTTATCAATTTCCAACAAATTTTTTAGATAATAGGTTTGATAAAAATTTTATATTGAAAAATTTTCGAGTTGCTAGATCATTATTTCTGCAAGGAATTTTGACCTCAAAATTAAATAACAACTCAATAAATAAAAAAAAAAAATTGTTAAATAAATTTCAAAAAATATTTTTTGATATGTGTAAAGAAAATAATATTGATCCTATTGAATTTAATCTGTCATATATGTTAAAAAAAAATCATTTTGATTATTTTATTATTGGAATAAATTCTAAAAAGAATTTAAAAAAAATATTAAGATCAAATTTTAAATATCAGACAAAATACAAAGTAATTAAATATAATCTATTTAAAAATACTAAAAATTTAATCAAACCTTATAATTGGTAGTTATGGAATTTAAAAAAAGATTATATATAAAGTTAAAAAATAAAAGATTTGTTATCAAGCAGATTAAAAAAGCACACATTGGTTATAAGTATATAAAATCGATAGAAAGATATAAATTTTATTTATCATTTCCTAAAGCTAATATTAAGAAACAAAAAGATTATATTGATAGCATAACGAAATCTAAAACAAAACTAATATTAGGATTTTATAAAGGTAAAAATTTAATTTTTTCATCAGGTCTCCAACTATTAAGAAAAAAAAAAATTAGCTTAGGAATACTTAATATAGATTCAAAATATAAGAAAAAAGGTATAGCCAAAGTTTTTTTGTATACTATTATGAAATATTTTAAAAATTATTTTCATATAAAATATTTTATTGCAGGTGTTGATATACAAAATCTACCCTCAGTAAAACTTTTTAAAAGTTTAAACTTTAAATTAAAAAATAAAAATGAAAAAAACTATTTATTTGAAATAAATTCAAATAATTTAAAAAATATAAAATATTTAACTATTGAAACAAAATAAAACAAAAATATTTATAACAGGCTGCCATGGTATGCTAGGTAGTAATATTGTAAGATTTTTTAAAAAAAAAAATTATAGCTTTATTGGTACCCATAAAACAAAAAATAAACCTAAGTATAAAAATGATGAATATTACTTAGATTTAACAAAAAAAAAAAAAATTAAAGCTTTTATAAAGAAAATTAATCCAGAAATTGTTATACATACAGCCGGATTGGTAAATCTAAGTTTGTGTCAAAAAGATCCCAATCTTTCAAAAAAACATAATATCTCCACTTTACAAAATTTAATTTCAAATTTAAGTAAGGATACATACTTTATATTTATTTCATCAGATCAGGTTTATGGAAAAAATACGAAAGCTGTTGAGTCTTCTAAAAATTTAAAACCTTTAAATATCTATGGTAAACATAAGTTATTATGTGAAAAATTAGTTAAAGGTTACTTTAATAAATATATAATAATAAGAACTAACATTATTGGGCTTAATTTTAATAACAATAAAGGATTTATTGATTGGATATTGGGACATTTAAAAAATAATGCAGTTGTAACAACTTTTAATAATTACTTTTTTCACCCTATAAATGCTTATTCTTTAGGAATAATAATTTCAAAACTTATAAATTTAAATTTTACTGGAATTATAAATGTAGGCTCAAAAAAGAAAATTTCTAAACATTTATTTGTAAAAAAGTTTTATAAAATATTTCAAATTAAAAATAATAAAATTAATCAAATACGTGGACCAATAAATTTTTTTAAAATTAGGAATGAGGTATTAAATCTAAATACAAAAAAAATACTTAAATTAGGTATTAAGTTACCAACAATAGATCAATCAATTAAATTAATAAAAAAACATTTAAATGAAAATAAATCTTTATAAAAAATATTATAACCAGCTTAAAGGGATTAAAAAACTAAGACAAAAAAAAAATTATTTAACAGTTATTAATACTGTAAATTCTGTTTTTAATGAAAAAATAAAACTTAATATAAAAAAACCTTTTTTCTTCCCAAAAAATTTTGAAAATTTTATTCAAAAAATTATACGACAAAATTTAATGCATTTTTCGCAAATTTATTTTTTAGATCTTTTTGAGTATTATGGAAATAATAAAAAATTAAGATCGCTTATTCCTAATGAATATGCAGAATATTTAGAAAAAAAATTTAATATTAAAACAAATAGATTTATATGTAAATTTTATTTATTTAAATTTTCTATTCATTATTTTTTTAAAAGTCTAAAATTAATTATTTCTTTAATTTTTGATAAAAATAAAAAAAAATATGATCTAATTTTTTTTAACACCCCTATAGAGTGCTATAATACCAATGATCCTCATGCTTATAATTTAGTTAATTGGTACAAAGAAAACTTTTCTCAAAATAATTTAAAAAATGAAAAAATTTTAATACAAAATAATCAGATAAAAAAAAAAAATAGACTACCCGAATATTTATTTTGATAAAAATGTAAATTTTGGTGGTTTAAACTTTACTTTAAAATTAAAATTTTTAATTTCATTATTTATCCCTTTTTTATACTCATTCGTTTCAATTATATTTAATAGATGGTGGGACTTAATATTATTTTATGAGCTCATATATCTAAATTACATTAAATTGATACCTAAGAATTCATTACCCAAAAAATTATTTTTTAATAATTCTCAATGGTATTATAAACCATTATATTTAAATTATTTGGAATCTTTAAATAAAAATTCTAATTATCTTTTATTCTATTCTGCAAATATGGAAAATTTTAATTATAGAAAATTCCAAAAGATTGAGCACTACGGATATAATCAAATAGATTTTCAAAATATTATTGTATGGGATAAGTATCAAAAAAAATATATTCAAAATTATAATGACAAATCAAATATTTTAGTTTGTAACTATGTAGATTTTATTGAAAATAAAACTAATTTACAAATCAATAATCCAAAAAAATTAAAAATTATTTCAGTTTTTGATGTTCATCCTAGCGAAAATATTTTAACTAATATGATGTCTGGTTATGAGTTACCACCATATTATTCGAATGAAATTTGTCTTACTTTTTTAAAGGATATAGGAATTGCAAATGAACACAAATATTTACTTTTATACAAATCTAAAAGATTTGATCTAAAAAAAACTAATTTAAAAAAATTTAATTTTGATAAAAAAATTATTATAGATAAATATTTTCAAGAATTGCATCCAGAAATTTCACCACGCAGAATAATAGAGTCCTCTGATGCTTGTATATCAATACCTTTTACTTCCACTTCTTTGATTTCTAAATATTACTCAAAACCTTCAGTTTTTTATGACTCTAAAAATATGTTAGAAAATAAAGAATACCATGAAATACAAGTTCTAAAAAATATTGAGGAATTAAAAAATTGGATTAACAAATTGCAGATATGATTGAAGATAAATTAATAGATTTAAAAAAAAAAGGTTTCCTTGAGTTAGATAATTTAAATTTAGATTTTTTAAACTTACTAGAGAAAAAAATTAAATTAGCATTTGACCAAGCTTTAAAATTAGTCAATGAAAAAGATATAACAAATGAAAAGTTAAACCATTTTATTACAAGAGTTGATAGGGGATCGTTAGATTTAAATTGTTTACATGATAGCGAAAATCTTTCCATCAATTTAATTAGAAATTTAGAGATTATTGAAATCGCAAAAGAATATTGGAGTAGTAAAAAAATTAAATACTCAAGATCACATTCTAAATTTAGATATGTTGACCCTTTAAATGACAAACAAATAAAATATTCACCACTTCATTATGATGGGACTTTTTTAAGTCATAATAAATCAATTAATATTTGTATACCTTTTACTGGTTACGGGGGAGACTATCCAGGTTTACAAATTTTCCCCGAATCAAAAAATTTTTTAAAAAAGATGGTTATAAAAAAAACACAAAGATTTCATTTTATAAACTATTTTTTAAATTCAATTAATCCAGTAGTAAAAAAGGGTAGTTATATATGTTTCAATCAAAATGTTTATCATAGAAGAACCATTCAAAATTGTAAAAAAATTAGAATGAATTTAGAATTTAGAATTTTTCCTGAATACGTAAATGATAAAAATTTAGAATTGGAGTTCATTTGATTTTTTATGAAAATATTATTAATAAATGACACTTCTAAAGTAAATCACTTCGGTTGTAAAATTTTAAACATTCATTTAAACAGTATCTTCAAAAAAAAAAAAATCAATATTACCAAAAGATGCTTTAATGCAGAGAGCTACAAAAGTTCATTAAATAAGATCAAAAATGAACAATTTGATTATGTGATAATTAATGGTGAAGGAACCATGCATCATGATCAAAAAGAATTCATAAATATAATTAAGTTATCGATCTTTTTTTTTAAAAAAAAAACTCCAGTATATTTGATAAATGCTACAGTACAAAAAATTAGTTATAGATATATTAAAATATTTCGTAAATTTAAAAAAATTTATGTAAGAGAAAGTTTATCAAAATTATTTTTACTTAAGTTTGGAATTCGCTCTAAAGTAGTTCCAGATTTAATATTTTACAAAAAAATAAAACACTCAATTTATAAAAAAAATAATAATATTATGATAACAGACTCTACAATTTTTAATAATACTAAAAGATTATTTAATTTGTATAATCAATTTAAAGATCAATCAATTTTTGTTCCTCTTTTCTTTATACCTAAAAATGAAAGAAAAAAATTAATTACCAAATTAAAATTTTGTATTTATGAGATTATATATTTTTTTTATCCGAATAAATTGAATGTATTCAGCATATATACTGTTAAAAATTATCGTAATTTAGTCAAAATATTAAATTCATCTAAATATTTAATAAGTGGAAGATTTCACATGATAGCTTTATCTTTAATATACAAAATTCCATTTTATTATGTAATTTCAAATACTTATAAAATTCAGGGACTTATGAATGATGTAAATATAAGAGGAAGAAAATTAGACTTTTCTATGAAATATAAGTTAAACTTAAAAAAGTTTACTAAACTTGAAAAAGATTTAATTAATCTTTATTTGAAAAAAGCTCCAATTAAAATTGATAAAATGTTTAAAGAGATAATTGATGACCAAAAAATATAAAAGTATTGAGTATAAAGAAAGAATTAAAAAATATTAAAAATAAATCAATGAATTTTTTAAAGCAAACGTCACAAATAATTAATTATTTTAAAATAAAGAAAATAAATACTCTTATTGTATTAATGATTTTTGTGTCATTGCTAGAAGTTATAGGTGTAGGAATAATCATACCTTTTGTATCTGTAATTTTAGATCAAGATCTAATGATTAAGTATTATAGTTTTTTTGGCGTTGAAACTTTAGATTATAAATTGTCAACAATAATACTTTCTTCTTTAATTATAATATTTTTTTTAATAAAAAATTTTTTTGTAATATTTGCTATTAAAAAACAATATGGTATTGCTTTAGATATACTAACTAAAATAAGGACAGAATTATTTAGAAGGTTTATAACTCAAGATTATGAATTATTTGTTAATAGATCGAGTTCAAATCTATTAAATACAATTACAAATGTAGCATTAAATTTTTCTACAGTTTTTTTTGTTTCTTTGTTAGTTTTCTTATCGGAAGCATTAATTGTTTTAAGTATACTTCTTGTAGTCTTAATCTATGAATTTAAAACTTCTCTTGCTTTGATTATATTATTTGCATTAGTTTGTTTTGTTTATTTTAAATTTATATCACCACGTTTAAAATCATCCGGGGTTTTAAGAATTGAAGGAGAAGAAAATATAATTAAGTATACAAAATTAGGCTTACAAAATCTTAAAGAACTAAAGATTTATTCTAAAGAAAACTTTTTTATGGAATATTTTGTTAAAAATGTAGAAAAAGCATCTAAAGCAAGTTTATTTTTTAATACGTCATCAAACTTTCCAAGAATTGGTATTGAGTTATTCGCAATTATATCAATGTGCTTAGTGGTTGTAATTATGACTATAAATAATTTTACAAGTGAAAAAATTATATCCACTTTAGCTTTTTACGGAGTTGCAATTTTTAGAATACTTCCAAGTATTAATAAGATTATGTTTGCATACCAAAGTATTCGTTTCTCAAAAAAAAATGCAGATTTAATAACCGATGAACTTTTTAATATGCCATCTAATCAATTAGAAAATATTTCTCAAAATAAAGAAATTAATTTTAAATCAGAAATAAGGATAGAAAACATATCATTTGCTTATCAAAAAAATAAAAATAAAAAAATTTTAAAAAATATTTCATTTAAAATTAACAAGGGAGATAAAGTTGCAATAATCGGAGAGAGCGGCTCGGGAAAAAGTACTTTGATTGATATATTATTGGGTCTATTAAAACCAGATCAAGGTAAAATTATAGTAGATGGCACAGATATAAAAGAAAATTTTAAATCTTGGCAAAAAAATTGTAGTTATGTCTCACAAAACCTATTCTTCCTTGATGACACCATAGAAAAAAACATTGCATTTGGTTACAACGAGTCTGAGATAGAAAAAAAAAGTATTTATAAGACACTAAAAGATACACAATTGTATGACTTTGTTATGTCGCAAAAAAATAAAGAAGGTACTGTTATTGGTGATAACGGATTGCTGGTATCGGGTGGGCAGAGACAAAGGATTGCTATAGCCAGAGCCATATATAACAACCCAAATATTATATTTTTCGATGAGGCAACTAGCTCTTTAGATAAAGATACAGAAAACAAAATATTAGAATGTATTTTTAGTTCTGAATTTAACAAGACAATAATATTTGTAACTCATAACACTTTACTCACTAATCATTGTAATAAGATATTTAAAATATCTGATGAAAGTTTTGAGACAATTAAAAATAATTAAATGTGTATTTAAAGTTTTCAATAGATATAAAGTTTAAGCAAAGCTTTAAATAAATACAATGTTTAGAAAAATGAATATTTTTTATGAGGAACAAATATTATAATTTATTTAATTTAAGCAATAATATTTTAAATGACAGTAACTCTGTCAAAGCGATACATGCTATATCTTTTTTAAATAACATAAAAATTGATAGTTATCAGTTAAATAAAATAGAGTTATTGAGAAAAAAAAACTTTTTATATTTTTACTTCTTATTGATTTTAAATTTTTTGAAATTAATTATTAAATTATTAATTTCAATTATTCTTACTAATGAAAAAAAAAATACAAAGAAAAAAATACTATTTATAAATACATTCTTAAATAAGAAAAATACAGATATTTATTTTAGAAATTTTTTCAAAATTAAAGAAATAAAAAAAAAAAGTTTGAATTTATTTATAGATCCATCAGCTTTAAATAATTTTTTAAATTATGAAAATGTAATTCCATTTAAAAATCTAAACTTTTTAGATGAAATAAAAATAATCAAAGAAATAGTAAATGGATATATATTTATTAAGAAAAAGTATTTTAAGGAAAAAAATCATTTTAAAAAAAAATTTTTATTAGCCTCGTCATCTTATTTGTTCTCAGGAGATACATATTTAACATTAAGAATTTGCTATAGTTTAAAAAAATTTGTAATTGCAAATAAAATAAAAAAAGTTGTAACTCTTTACGAAGGTCATGGATACGAAAGATTAATTTTTTATTTTTTGAAAGAATTAGATTTTTGCGAGTCAATTGCATATCAACATACAGGAATTTCTAAATTTCAAAATAATTTATTGAAATTAAGAAATTTTAAATATTATCCAGATAAAATTTTAGTAGTTAATGAATATGACAAATTAAAATTCAAAGAATTTAATAAATATTCAAAAATTTATAATATCGGTAAAAAATTAAAAAATACTAATACAAAAAAATGGAAATTATTTAATAAAAAAATATTAGTTTTTTTAACTACATCAAGTTATGAAAATAAAAAAGTTATTGATTTAATTTGTGATAAAAATTTTGAGAATAATAAAAATTATAAATTTATTATCAGATTTCACCCAAATACTAATAATAAAATTAAAAAATTAATAAAAAAAAAAATTGAATTGACAGACTTAAATTATTCTATTTCTCTTAAAAAGACTTTAGATAATAATTTAAATATTTGTAGCACAGCAATTATTGGATCTGGATCATCTTTGATAGACTGCATAGATAAAGGTGTTTTTCCATTAATTTTTAAAACATCTAAACTAATTGATACCCCAGCCAATCAAAATGAAAAAATATTCAAATTTATTAAAAATTCAAAAGAATTAGATCAATTTATAAAAAAATATAATAAGAATATATTAAGATATAAATTTAAAAAACATTTAATATTTTCTAACAATTATTTTAATAATTTAAAATTTTCATTGCTGAGAAAAAGTTTTAAGTAAAGAATAAATTGAAATATAAAACAAAACATATAGCTATTATTATTCCAACAATAGGTAGCAAAAATTTATTCAAGGTTTTAGACTCGATCGAACATCAATCTCAAAAGGTAGGTCAAATTATAGTTGTAAAATATAAATTAAAAAAAAATTTTAAAAGAAAAAATTGTATTTTTGTTGTTTCAAAAATTAAAAATCAAGTTTACCAAAGATGTTTGGCTAAAAAATATATTAAGAAAAATATAAAAATTATACTCCAGTTGGACGATAATTGTTTTTTAAAAAAAAATGCATTAGAAGAATTAATTAGGTCCTGGAATAGCTCAACAAGTGATATTGCTGGTATAGGTTTGAATGTTGAAAATTATCAACCGAAAAATATAAACTTTATAAAAAAATTTATTGATAAAAAAAATATAGAACCAGGGCAAGTTCTTAAAAGCGGATACGTCACAGCTTGGGGTAAAAATTTTTTTACTCATTATCCTCAATGGTTAAATGGAGGATCATCTAGTTGGAGACTAGATTATAACAAAAATTTATTTGATCGAAGATTTCCTAAAATATCGTGGTGCGTCTGTGAAGACTTAATTTATAGTTATAATAAATATGAAAAATATAAACTTAAATTGTCAAGAAACTCTAAACTAAAATATTTAGATAAAAATACTTCATTTAGTTTTCAAGAATATTTTAATAAGGGGTTAATATTATCAAAAGTTATGAAAAATTTTGTATTTTACAATAAAAACCTCAGTTTATTTGAGTTTTTCAAATATACACTGACCATGTCTATTTTTGGATTAATTTTTAATATAATTTTTTTAAATTATAGCTATACAGGATATTTGATGGGAAGAATTATTGGATGTTTTAAGAAAACTTACAAATTTAAAATAAAATAACTATTTATGAAAAGAAAAATAGCTTTAATCACTGGAGTAACAGGTCAAGATGGATCTTATCTAGCTGAATATTTATTGAAAAAAAATTATTTGGTCCATGGAATTAAAAGAAGAAGTTCTACTATAAATACAGATAGGGTAAACCATATCTTTGAAGAAATTAACAAAAAAAATAAAAAATTTGTTCTTCATCATGGTGACTTGAATGATTATGTATCTTTATTTAGAATTATCAAAGAAACCAAACCTGATGAAATCTACAATTTGGCTGCCCAAAGTCATGTAGGTGTCAGTTTTGAAATGCCAGAATATACAGCAAATGCAGATGCTTTAGGAGTATTAAGAATATTAGAAGCAATAAAAAATTCAGGTTTTAAAAATAAAATTAAATTTTATCAAGCCTCAACCTCAGAACTTTTTGGGAATGGAGGTACATCAAAATTTCAGAATGAACTTACACCCTTTGAGCCAGCAAGTCCTTATGGTGTAGCTAAATTATACGCCTATTGGATTACAAAAAATTATAGAGAATCTTATAATTTACATGCTTCGAATGGAATTTTATTTAATCATGAATCTCCTAGAAGGGGAGAAACATTTGTAACCAGAAAAATTACAATGGGATTATCAAAAATTAAAAAAGGAAAATCCAAAATTTTATATTTAGGTAATTTAGATGCTAAGAGAGACTGGGGCCATGCCAAAGATTATGTAGAAGCAATGTGGAGCATACTACAACAAAAAAAATCTGATGATTATGTGGTATCAACAGGCCAAACTTATACAGTAAGAAAATTTGTTGAAGTTGCAGCTAGAGTTTTAGGTTTTAATATTCTTTGGAAAAACAAAGGTTTAAATGAAATAGGTGTTGATAAAAAAACTAAAAAAATTTTGATAAAAGTAAGCAAAAAATATCTGAGACCTAAAGATGTCAGATATTTAAGAGGAGATTATTCTAAAATAAGAAAAAAAATTGGATGGAAGCCAAAGACATCTTTTCATCAATTAGTTAAAGAAATGGTTAATGAAGATTTCAATAAATTGTAATTATTATGAAACGAATATTGATAACAGGTTCAAGGGGGATGCTTGGTAAAGATTTAGTAAGGAAACTAAATTCTAAAATTTTTACACCCAATAAAAAAAAACTTAACCTTTTTAACTTCACTGATACAAAAAAGTATATTAAAAAAAATAAGATAAATTTTGTAATACATTGTGCAGCAAAAGTTGGAGGGATTCAGGATAATGTTAATCATCAATTAGAATATTTAGTTGAAAATCTAAATTTAAATAAAAATATTATAATGGCATCATATGAAAATGGTGTTAAAAATTTTTTAAATATAGGCAGTTCGTGTATATACCCAAAAAATATTAAAAAAAAAATTACTGAAAATTTAATGTTTAAGGGTGATTTTGAACCTACGAATGAGGGCTATGCAATTTCAAAATATCTATCGATTAAATTATGTAAATTTATATCTCAGAAAGAAGGATATAATTATAAAACATTAATACCAACTAATTTATATGGTCCAAATGATAAATATGATAAAGAAAAATCTCATCTTTTAGCAGCTATAATAAAAAAAATTAGTAACGCAAAAAAAACTAAAAATAAATATGTTGAAATATGGGGAGATGGTAAGGCTAGGCGAGAATTTATGTATGTTTCCGATTTATCTGATGCTATTTTATTCTCTATAAAAAATTTTAATAGATTACCAAACATTTTAAATATTGGAACTGGAATTGATTATACGGTTGAAGCTTATTATAAAAAAGTTGCAAAAATAATTTATCCGAAAGTAAAATTTTATTTTAATAGAAAAAAACCTTCTGGTATGAGAAGAAAATTATTAGACGTTAGTAAATCAAAAAAATTAGGCTGGAGTGCAAAAGTATCCTTAACCAATGGTATTAAAAAAACCCTTAAAGATTATAGAAAATATTATGAAAATTAAACATCCACTATCTACTGATACTTGGGATAAAAAAGAATTCTCAGCAATAACAAATGTTTTAAAAAGCAATTTAATGACACAAGGTAAGTATGTTAGAAAGTTTGAAAAAAATTTTTCAAATTATTTGGGAACTAAATATTCTGTAATGGTTAATTCAGGGTCTTCAGCAAACTTATTAATGATAGCATCTTTATTTTATACAAAAGATAAAAAAAAAAAATTATTAAAAGGTGATGAAGTAATTGTACCCTCAATAGGATGGAGTACATCTTACTTTCCTTTACACCAGTATGGACTTAAATTAAAATTTGTAGATGTAGATCTACATACTTTAAATTTTGATATTGAAAAATTAGAGAAGGCTATAAATAAAAGAACTAGATTAATTTTTGCAGTAAATGTTTGTGGAAATTCAAATGACTTTTCTAAAATTTTAAAATTAATAAGGAATAAAAACATTCTATTATTAGAGGATAATTGTGAATCGTTGGGATCTAAATATAAAAATAAAAAAACTGGAAGCTTTGGGCTTATGTCTTCTTGTAGCTTTTATTATTCCCATCATATTTCAACAATAGAGGGAGGAATGGTTTCAACAAATGACAAAGAATTGTATCAAATATTATTAAGTTTAAGATCACATGGTTGGATTAGAGATTTACCAAAAAAAAATTTAATTAAAAACAAATCTAATGATGATTTTAATAATTCTTTTAGCTTTTTGTTGCCAGGATACAACTTAAGATCAACAGAAATTAATGCTTCTGCGGGCATACATCAATTGAAAAAATTACCGCGTTTAATTAGACAAAGAAGAAAAAACGCTTCTTTTTATAAAAATATTTTCAAAAAAAGTATGTTTATAACACAAAAAGAAATAGGTATGAGTAGTAGTTTTTGGTTTACTTTTATTATCAGAAAAGAGTCTAAGATTAAAAGAGATGATTTAATAAAAAAACTAAAAAATGTTGGTGTTGAATGTAGACCGATAGTCACAGGAAATTTTGTGAGAAATAAAGTTTGTAAATATTTAAATTTCAAGGTTTATGGAGAATTAAAAAATGCTGATTATATTTCCAAAAATGGATTTGCAATAGGCAATAATCATCATGATTTATCAAAAAATCTTAAAAAAATTAAATTATTTTTTGATAAAATAACAAATTAAATGAATAGAATTGATAAAATTCTATGTGTTCTACCAAAGTATTCATTTGGTGATAAAAAAAAAGGAATTAGTACTGAGTATAATGCAATATATAGACCAATCAAAAAAAATTATAAAAATGTTCATTATTTTAATTCTTTAAATTCAAATAATTTAAAAAAAGTGAATTTGGAATTATTTAAAAAAGTTAAAAAAATTAAACCAGACTTAATTTTTTTCGCAATAAGTTCTTTTGAAATAAATATAGAAACTTTGATAGATATAAAAAAAAATTTTAATTCCTTACTTGTAAATTGGTGCTCCGATGATGAATGGAGATTTGATCAACATTCAATCTTACTTTCACCATTTTTTGATTGTATGATCACAACTTCTAAGGAAGCAAACAAAAAATATTTAAAAAATAATAAATTTTCTATTCTTTCTCATTGGGGCTGTCCCGATCATTGGATTGGAAAACCTGTAATTTCCAAAAAGTGTAAGTACGACGTTTCTTTTGTAGGTAAATCTTATTTTGATAGAAAAAGTATAATTAAATTCTTAAAATCTAAAGATATTAACGTTAAATGTTTTGGATATGGCTGGGGTACCAAAGTATTAAATGATAGTGAAGTATCTAAAATTTTTAGATTTTCTAAAATTTCACTCAACTTTTCATCTACAAGAGGATCTCATAAACAGACCAAAGCAAGAGTTTTTGAAGTGACAGGATCAGGTGGATTTTTAATGACAGAGCTATCTGATAATTTGTTTAAATTTTTTAACAAAAAACAAATATCAGTTTTTCAAAATAATCAGGAATTATTTAATAATATTAATAAATTTTTAAATAATTATAAAATAAGAGATAATATGGTTATTTCATCTTCTAAAAATTCTAAAAATTATTCTTATTCATCGATTATAAAAAAAATAATTACAAAAATACAAAAAACAAAAATTAAGAAAGAGAGCAAACAAATAGAATTTATTAATTTAAAAAATTTATCTAAATTTGAAATATTTCTTCTTAAAAGTTATAAGTTCTTGAGTATTTCAATACTAAAGTTTTTTTTTAACAATAAAAAGTCAATAAAAATTTCAAGACGGGTTTTGTTTGAAATCGAGTGGAGGACAAGAAAGGAGAAAACTTATTCTCAAACAGGATGGTGTTTTAATCTGTTTAATATAGTATAATCTCATTTCATCTCTAATAAACTTTATGAATAAATTTTTATTAAGTGTAATCATCCCTACCTATAAAAGAAATCAAAAACTAAAAAAAATAATTAATCAATTAATGAGACAATCCCCATTAGGAATTAAAATTGAGATTATTATAATTGGTGATATTTATCAAAATATAGGTTTTTTTCTAAAAAATTTAATTAAAAAAAAAAATATTGAAATTAAAGTCCTTAAAGCTAAAAAAAATAGTAATGCAATTAAAAGAAATATAGGAATAGATAATGCAAAAGGTAAATATTTGATCTTACTTGATGATGATTGTTTACCGGATCAAAATTTTTTAAAAGATTACTTACCCCTTTTAAAAAAAATAAATGATAAAGAAATTTTATGTGGTTCAGTTAGATATTTGAACTCAAAAATCAAAATGAAAAATTTTACACACTATAGGCAATCAAGACATTTTATAAGTGTAAATAAATATATAAGCAGAAAAAATACATTACCAGCTTCGAACATTGTTACTATGAATATGGGAATGAAAAATTCAAAATTATTAGAAAAAACTAAATATTTTCATAAAGATTTTGGAGGTTATGGGTTTGAAGATTATGAATTTGGTTTTAGATTGATTAGAAATGGTTTTATTTTTTTACCATCAAAACCTACTGTCTATCATTTAGATCACAGAGATTATAAAAGTTATTTGAACAAAATATACTTTTTAAGCAGATACTCTGTAATTAGTTTAAAAAAAATAAATTATCAGTCGTGGGAAAATACTATTTATTTTAAAATAGAAAATAATTTTTTTGTTAATTTTTTTTCAAAAAATAAAATTATATATTCATTAATTGAAATTATAGAAAAACTCATTGAATTTACTGAAAGAAATATTTTTTTATATTTACCAAAATTATATAGATTTGGAATTTTTTTGTCATACTGTAGAGGATATTATGATAGGAAGGGTTTAACAAAACATAAAAATTATGACTGGTATAAATAATATAAATTTTAAAGATAAAAATATATTAATAGTTGGTGGGACAGGTTCCTTTGGTAATCAATTTCTAAAAAATATAATAAAAAATAAAGTTAAATTTAATCAAATAAATATTTTAAGTCGTGACGAAAAAAAACAACATGACATGAGGGAGAAGTTTAACTCTTCAAAAATTAAATTTCATATAGGCGACATAAGGGATATAGACTGTACTGATAACATAACAAAAAAAATTGATTATATTTTTCATGCTGCTGCTTTAAAACAAGTTCCTTCGTGTGAATTTTATCCAATGGAAGCTACAAAAACAAATGTTCTAGGTACTAATAACGTTATAAGTTCTGCTATTAAAAATAATGTTAAGAAAGTTATATGTCTAAGCACCGATAAAGCAGTATACCCAATCAATGCAATGGGTATATCAAAAGCATTAATGGAAAAGGTTGCATTATCAAAATCATTATTGAATGAAAATTCTACAGCAGTTTGTGTAACACGATACGGAAATGTAATTGGCTCGAGAGGTTCTGTTATACCACTAATAATTAATCAAATTAAAAACAATCAACCAATCACCATAACCGATTTACATATGACTAGATTTATGATGACTTTGGAAGATGCTTTAGATTTAGTATTTTATGCATTCAAAAATGGAAAAAATGGTCAACTTTTTGTTAAAAAATCTCCCTCTACTGATTTAGGAACTTTAGTTAAAGCAATTCTAAAAATTTTTAATAAAAAAAATTATCCTATAAAAATTATTGGTATTAGACATGGAGAAAAAAAACACGAAACATTATTGAGCGCTGAGGAGAGAAGATTGAGTAAAGATAAAAATAATTTTTTTATAGTAAACCCTGACCTAAGAGATTTGAATTATAGTAAATATTATAAAGTAGGAAATAAAAAAAAATAAATTTTGAAAATTATAGCTCAAATCAAAAATTATTACTTGACACAAACCAAACAATAAAATTATTAAAAAAATCAGATTTAATAAATAAACTTTTTTAATGAATGTTTTGATAACAGGCTCAAGAGGCTTTATTGGAAAAAATTTAAAGATATTCCTGCTAGATAAAAAATTCAAAGTATTTGAATTCAATAGAGGTGATAATTTTAAAAAGTTAGAAAAATTTATTAAATTGTCTGATATAATTTTTCATTTAGCTGGTGAGAATAGGCCTAAAAATAAAATTTTTTTTAAAATTAACAATATAGATTTAACTAATAAGATCTGTAAAATAATAGAAAAACAAAAAAAAAAATAAAAATAATTTTTTCTTCAACCACACAAATTTATAAAAATAATGAATATGCAAAGAGTAAATTAATTTGTGAAAAAATATTGATCAAATTTAAAAAAGATACAAATAATGATATTAAAATCCTTAGATTACCAAATGTTTACGGAAAATGGTCAAAACCAAATTATAATTCTGCAGTTGCGACTTTTTGCTATAATATTGCAAGAAATAAAAAAATAACTGTCCATGATAATAATCAATATGTTATTTTAAATTATATAGATGATTTATTAATAGATTTTCAAAATTTAGTAAAAAATAAAAATAAAAAAACTTATTTTAATATCACTAAAGTTCATAAAATTAAAGTTGGACATATTGCTAATAAGATTAAAAATTTTCATAAAAATATTACAAATATTAATTTGAATAATTTAAGATCTAAAATTGATAAAAACTTATACAGTACATTTATTAGCTTTATCCCAAAAAATCTTTTTTCTTTTAATGTTCAATCAAATAGTGATGATAGGGGTAACTTTGTTGAGTTCCTAAGATCAGAAAGTTTTGGACAAGTCTCTTTTTTTTCAATAAATGTCAAAAAAAGTAGAGGTGAACATTACCATCATTCAAAAGTAGAACAATTTATGATCTTTAAGGGATCAGCTAAAATTAAATATTTTAATTTATATAATAACAAGACTACTATAAAGAAGGTCAATGATAAAAAAATGCAAATCTTTAGATCAATGCCTGGCTATATTCATACCATCATTAATACAGGAAGATCTCAGGTTTTAGGTATTGTTTGGGCAAATGAAAATTTTAATATAAAAAAAGCAGATACTTTTAGATTAAATTATGAGTAAAAAAAAAATATTAACAGTTGTTGGAACAAGACCTGAAATAATCAGATTATCATCTATAATTAAAAAATTAGATCAATGTTTTGAACATCATCTTGTACACACAAACCAAAATTATGATTATTATCTTAAAGACATTTTTTTAAAGGATTTTAATATCAAACCAGCCTATACATTTGAAACAGGATCTAAAAGTGTAATAGACAATGTTTCAAAAATATTAGTTAAAGTTGATAAGATTATAAATAAAATTAAACCTGATGCTTTTTTAATTTTAGGGGACACAAATAGTTCGTTATCAGCGATTTCTGCGAAAAAAAATAAGATACCGATTTTTCATATAGAAGCTGGAAATAGGTGTTTTAATGATATTGTTCCAGAAGAAATTAACAGAAGAATAGTAGATCATATTTCTGATATTAATTTAACATATAGTGATTTTGCTAGAAATAATTTATTAAACGAAGGTTTAAAAGCTGACAGGATTTTTAAAATAGGCAGTCCTTTGTATGAAGTTATCAAGCAAAATAATAAAAAAATTAAAATTAACTTCTATTTAAAGAAAAATAAATTAAAAAAAAATCAATTTTTTTTATTAAGTTTCCATAGAGAGGAAAACATCGAGAACAAAAGAAACTTATCTAATTTTTATGATATTCTTAAAAATTTAGAAAAAAAATACAAAATTCCAATTTTGATTAGCACACATCCTAGATTAAAAAAACTACTTAATAATGAAATAGTTAATTCAAAAAATATCATTTTCCATAATCCTTTCAGTTATTTTGAGTATCTTTCTCTTCAGTTGTCAGCTAAAGCCGTAATTTCAGATAGTGGTAGCATCACAGAAGAAGCTGCAATTCTTAAATTACCAGCTATTTCCTTAAGAGAAGACATAGAAAGACAAGAGGGCATGGACGAGTCATCTGTACTATTATCTAGAGTAAATTATAAGGATTTAAATGAATGTATTAATATTTTATTTAAAACCAGAAAAAAAGAATTTCCAAAATCACCATCGGATTACCAAATAAATAATGTATCAAATAAGGTAGTGAGAATAATTCAAAGCTACATATCTTTTATTAATAAAAATACATGGAAAAAAAATCTAGACTAAAAATATTAATTGTTACACAATATTTTTGGCCAGAAAATTTTAGAATAAATGACTTAGTAAAATATTTTAAAAACAAAAACTTAGATATAGAAATTTTAACTGGCAAACCAAATTATCCTGGTGGTCGGATATATGATGAATTTTTAAAAAATCCAAATAAGTTTAAAGAATTTAATGACTTTAAAGTTTACAGGGTGCCAATTTTAAGTAGAGGCACTGGCTCAAATACTAGATTATTATTCAATTACTTAAGTTTCTTGTTATCATCTATTTTTTTTGGAATTTTTTTTTTTAGAAAAAAAAAATTTGATTATATATTCACATTTGGAACTTCACCACTTACTGTAGCATTTACCTCGTTAATACTAGCTAAATTATGCAAGTCCAAAACAATACTATGGGTTTTAGATTTATGGCCTGAGATAATTTTTGATCTTGGTATTTTCAAAAGTATTTTTCTTAAAAAAATTTTATCTAAGATTATTCAATTTATATTTAATAAAACAGATATTATTTTAGCTCAATCAGAAAGCTATATTAACTTAATTAAGGCAAAAATAATTAAAAAAAATAAGGTCTTTTTTCTACCTTCATGGCCTGAAATACAGATAGAAGATAATTCATCCATTGAAATATTTTTAAATAAAATTCAAGACGATTATTTAAATATATTTTTTACAGGGAGTGTTGGTGATGCACAAAATTATAGGAATATTGTAAGTATAATTAATAAAACAAAAAATAAAAAAATAAAATGGTACATTATTGGTGGTGGAAGAAGATTTAAAGAATTAATTAAACTTAAATCAGCTGAAGATTTGTATAATCTTGAATTAATAGATCATATACCCTTAACCAAAGTAATAAAATATCAAAAAAAAGCTGATATTTTATTTTTATCTCTCAAAAAAGGTGAAGCTTTGTCAGCTACCATTCCTGGAAAATTTTCAACTTATCTTAAGTTTAAGAAACCTATTTTAGGTTTAATTTCTGGAGAAACTAAAAAACTTATAAATGATTATAAAGTTGGTGTAGCATTTGATCCAGATCAAGAACAGGAATTAATTAAAAAACTAGATTATTTTATTGAGCTTAAAAGAAAAGACACTCTATCCACATCATTTACAAATCACGATGAATTATTATTAAAATTTGATTATGAACAAAATTTAAATGAATTTTATAAAATATTAATAGAATTTAATAAGGAAGCATTTAACAACATTAATTTAATAAAAAACATATCTGAGGATTTGTTCAAAAAAAACTTTGTATTGTCTGGACTTAATCTTGCATTCCTTAGTCATTATATGGCAAACGAATTACAATTATACAAGGATTTATATCATTGGCCGGATGGTCTTTTCAAAAGATTTGTATATAAAGAAAAAATTGAAAAAATTCCTGGAAGAGATATTTTAAGTAATTTACAAATACCAACTTTCATAAACACAATTCATGTTTTGGGAAATGCAGATCAAATTACAATTTCTTATCTTAAAAATAAGTTTAAAAAAAAAATAATTTATACAGAGCTCCCAATCGGTAAAACAGAGGATATAATTAAAGAAGTACCCAAGATAGATAAAAATTCTGTTTGTATTTTGACATTACCAACTCCAAAACAAGAACAAGTAGCCCAGTATATTGTGTCAAAAAATATTAATTATAAAATTTTGTGTATTGGAGGTGCGCTTAATATGCTTACAGGTAAAGAGAAATCTTGCCCTAAATTTTTAGAAAATTATGGTTTAGAGACTATTTGGAGATTGAGAACTGATACTTTCAGAAGAACTTCTCGATTATTTAAAACAATAATTTTATTTATTTTACATGGTGTAATTTTAAGGAAAATAAAAACAATCAAAACAAATTTATTAAATAATTAAGATATTTTATTTAGGTTTTTTCTTTAACAATCTTTTAAAATTAAACTTCATATTATATTTAATAAAATATTTTTTATGAAACTTCACTGATGCATAATTTTTGTCGTAAATTAATAGTTTTACTTTATTATTAATACAATCTATTGTGAATAAACTAAAAATATTTTCACTTGAAACTAGTGAATATCTTGTTTTTTTTAATAAGTTTAAAACCTTTGCATGGGAAATATACCCGTAATTCTTTACTCCATTGATTTTGATTTTATCTCCGATTGTTTCGACTTTAAAACCTATGCTAATTAATTTTCTTATTATATTATTCAATTTTTGATATTTTTTATTCTTGTGATTTCTATTGTAGATTAAAAAATTATTTTTTTTTACATAATTTTTATTATTAATTTTAATTATCTTTAATACAAAATTAAATTGACTTTTCTCTATTGTTTTTTCTTTTAAATTTTTTTTTAATAAATCTGTAGAAAATATAAAATTTTTAAATCTTAATAAAATTAAATATTCGCTTAGTTTATACAATATAGGAAATATATATTTTCTTACAAAATAATTTTTTTGATCCGAATTGTCAAAATTTGCTCCACCAGTTATAGGACCCAAAATAGTTCTTGGTGGTAGAAGCAAAAATAATAAAATATTCCAGAAAGGCAAATAGTTTACATAGATAATTTTTTTCTTCTTAAAGAAAAAATACCATAAAACTACCACTCCAACAAATGGGCTTATATACTTATGCTGAAACAAAAAGTTTTTTTTTATCTTGATAACATTAGTTCTACATTTATTTAATTTATTAAAATATTTTATAAATGCTCTACCCAATAAACCCTCACCACTATTTCGACTAAAATCACATACCCAGCAGATAAAAGTATCTTTTTTTCTTTTCAACATCTCTAAATTTGATTTTCTCTCTTAACTATTAATATTCTTAAAGTCGACTATTTTTTGAAGTATTATTTTATAACATTTAGATTAAAGATAAGATTTATGTTTGTTTTTTTCGATAATTTAATTCCAATATATATAAACTTACAATCATTAATAAAAAATCTATACTAAAAAGCCCATAGCTATTTTCAAATAGTGATCTTATCAAAAAAAAGATAGTGGTGGTTATACTTAATACATAAAAAATATTATTTTTTGTAACTGTATATTTTAATAAATACATTTTATTTACTATCGAAAATTTTAGTATCATTAAAAATATATAAAAGTATATTAAAATTAAAAATATTAGCCCAACATAGCCTCCCGAAAGAAATCCATAAATTAATAGATTTGATGAATTCGTTGACCATAAATGTTCTACTTCACTGTTGAATAGAAGGTATCTATCAGCTTGAGGACCATAACCAAAAATTTTATTTTTTTCGTATTTTTTTAATGATAGTGACCATATTTGAAATCTACCACTAGTTGTTTTATCTTCTAAAACTCTTAAATTTGATTTTTTATTTTTAAATTTTTTATTTTTAAATTTTTTTTCTTCAATCTCTTTTTCTTTAATTTTTTTACTTTTTTCTTTAATTTCTTTAATTAATATATTTTGTTTATCAGTGACTTCTACATAGATTTCAGAAACTTCTGTCGAGTATTTTAATAATATATTGGATAACGATATACTTATTAATGGAATAGATATTATTAATATTATTTTTTTTAAAAAATTCAGATCATTTAAAAAAAAAATTAAAAAAATTAATGTTGCGTAGTAACAAAGTAAACTTCCTCTTGATTGACCTAGCCAAACAAACAATGAGAGTAATATTACCAAAATATAAAACAGATAATTTATTTTATTATTGTTTTTTTTAACAAATGTAAAAGCAAGACAGATTAACGCAAAAACCCCAAATATTCTTGTTGCACCAGTTATTCTAGGACTGGACTGTCCAAAAAAATCTTGATGGATATTAAATAAATTATACAGACTACCATCTTGTATAGCTAGAAAAAAAAATTCAGGTGTTTTTAAAAGAATAAAAATATAAGCAAAGGTGAAAATTGAAAAAGTTAATGTGAAGATAGTACAAGAAATTTTTTTTGATTGATAACTATCTAATAAAATTAATACTGAGAGAGTGCCAAGCGCAAATATTACTAGATAAGTATTTTCTAAAGTGAAGTCTCTTGACGATGTATTAATTAAACCTAATATTTGACTTACAAAATATAAAGTGAATAAAATTAATATTATAGAAGTATTTTTAATTTTTTTATTAAAAATTAAAAATACTAATATTAATAAACTTATTGTAACCATTAATAAAGGAATTAAAAATCTTAAGGCGTTGATTGATTTTTGTAATCCATCAAATATTTGGTACATCTCTCCAGGCTTTGTATTTATTGATAAACATAGAGACATCCATGTAATTATTATAAAAAGGTAAATTAAATTTAGTTTTGTGAGCTTTATCGGACCAATATATTCTTTGAGTAGGTTTGAAATACTAAATCGCATAAGTAAATAAATATTTAAATATATTTTA
>MDTB01143174.1_pt1 | contig 53529 bp, 34 predicted proteins | sample 811161 | NCBI WGS metagenome assembly MDTB01 (sample SAMN05326650, study PRJNA326480) | marine metagenome | isolation source: seawater | place: Mediterranean Sea | collected 2009
CCACATGTTAATTTTTTTAAATCCTTGTGTAAGTTTCCATTGTATAAAATCAGGCAAATAGTATATGTTAAGAGCTTGTACTGCACAGGCAACTGTAACCTCTGTATTGTTTGGGGTTTCGTTATCTAATATATGAAATACTTCCTCTTGACGTTTCCAGTTACTAGGATATCTAATATAATCGTTCATTTGTTTAATACTGTCTATTGAATAATGAAAACGCACTAGTTTAAATTCTTTCCATAAATCAAATAAGTCCTCACGCCATTCAACTCCATTTGAGTTATAACGTAGTTCTAAATCCTTTGCATATCCCATTTTAATTGCATGTTCAAGTATTTCATAATGCTCTTCAATAATAAGACTTTCTCCACCTGCAAAATAAATTTGTTGCATACTAGGCATTTGTTCATAAAACTGTTTCCAAAATGTAGGATTTTGCTTGTGCCAGTTATAACTGCTACCATTGTAACTACCTTTATCTTGCCATTGCATTGTTTCCTTTAAGGATGCATTTTGTACATCAGGAAAAATCTTCTTATAGTCTTTTATCCAACCGCTCGAATCATGAGGACTACACATTACACATGCTAGTTGACATTTGGTCCCAAAACGCAAATCAATGTAAGCTAACTGTGGAGGAACGCTTCCATCTTCACCAGTATCAGCAAGAATCTTGTCAAGATCAACTCTCTGAGCCCAATATGCTGTTTCCCACATACGCTTTGAATTATGTCCTGCGGCTTCTTCTTTATAGCACTTTATACAACTTGGTGGTTTTTCTCCGTTAAGCATTTGTTTCCGTACATTCTTCATATACGTACTATTCCATGCTGTTTCAAAATCACTTACATTAAGATTATTAGGTTTGCCGTCTTCTGTTTTTAATATACCTACTTGTCCTCCATGTTCTTTATCATTTGTAGCACCGACACTACTAGCATTAGCTGTACAACAAACACGCATACTGCCGTCTGGTCTTGTGCTTAAATGGACCCAAGGTAATAAGCAAAAGGTTTTGGATGGATATTTTGTCTTTTCTGTCATTATATACGTACTTATCCTATATCTTTCATAAAAGATTCTATTTGTGGCGATAGTGTATTTACATTCCGTTTTCGTATGCCGTCAAGATATATTGTTTTTGAAACAAATTGTTTGTGCTTAAAATTTTTATACGGCCCAGCATTATGTATTATTTTAAGAAGGTCTCTTGCATATTGGTGCTTAACTCCTGCTAGGTATTCAGCAACTGGTGTAATATACTTTGGAGGAATACTATCAATTGTACCACTATCATCACCTTGTATAGGATAAAATTCTGATTCTAGCTTATCTTTTATAAAATACGGAAGCCAGTTTTTAACAGTTAGTAATGCTATTGCTCCAACAGTAACTTGGTATTTTAATTCTAAATCTTTGTGTTTGGTTTGTATTTGTTTCATAGTTTTAATATTCTTCTCTATACTATGCCATCTTCCCGGTTGCCTGAGATATTCAAATGTTTCTCCAGTTCCATCTATACTCATATTAATACATACACAATCAAACTTATTAATTACATCTGTCCATTTTTTATTTGTATTTGTCATATTACTTGTAAAATGTAAATCAGGTAAATTTTTATATGTTTTTATTAGGTAGTTTAAAAAGTCGTAAGCTTCTGGCTGTATACTAGGTTCTCCACCTACTATTTTTAAAGTTTTTAATTTTGATAGATCTAGGTTATAAACATCACTAGCATCAAATTGATATACCTTTACTCCTCTCTCCTTTGCTATTAAGCTACTATTGCTAGGACTACACATAGCACATTTCATATTACATAGATTTGACGGACGGAAGTCTAATTGATTTATTTCTCCTAAGTGCCACCATTTATTTTTAACTCTTTTGTTAATCTGTATACGTGCAGATTTCTTGTTGCGTTCTTCGGCTTCAATACATTCAGCACAAGTAGAAGATAATAAAGTCATATCTTGTTTTATCATTGCTGTTTTTATTTCTTGCCATTGAGTTGACTTTTCTCGTTCTGCTATATTATGATATACTGGATTACCTTTCCATTCACAGCAAGGACTAAATTCAGTCTCGTTACTACTCTTGGGTTTTGTTTTTGATGTGCTACGTACATATAACTGTGTCCACGGAGCATAACAGAACGGATTATCTTGCATTCAAAAATTCTTCTAAATGCGGAGATAGCCATTTATAAACTTCGGCTTGTCCTTCTTCACCGTAATGTGGGGCATCGTCAACTCCTAAGCTCATAAACTTATCTTTTTTTCTAAATGCATATGATATGCTTCCTAAGTGTTTATTAGGTATACTTATATGACTATGTACTCCGGGAGAATAATGTCCTACCCAATCAAAAGATAATATGTTTTGTGTTCCGTAAGCATAATTTACTAGATCTATTTCTTTTTGAATATTCCAGAAATTTGTTTCGCTGTAAACATACCAGGTATAGAACATCCTTAATAAATTGATGTTTACTAGAGTTATTTTATTCAGTCGACGTAGCAATTTCATATGGTACGAATTTGTATCAGGACGGATTAAAGAGGGAGTTATTGTCAGACTATGATCAGGCCAGTCGTTTTCAAGATGATAGGTATAGTTATTTAAAGTTTCGTAACTTACTCTCGCTGGTTTTACTGGATATCTTAAATTTAAATTTGTTCTTGACAAGTGTGTAAACTGAATGAGTATCTTGTCTGGTATTACACCAAATTCTTCTTTTAAAAATTTTAGCCTTAGATATAAAGTGTCATTTGAGCCGCCCGGTTCACTCATGTCGTATACATGATAATTAGGATAGTTTTGTGCAATTAATGCAGGATAGCTTTTTCCAAAACATTTGCCGTCCCACCAATGACTATAACTACAACCTAATATTAGTAAATTTTTCATTTAAACTGCTCTGCAAAAGGATCAAACTCCGCACCACATTTCATAGCACAAACTTTCAACTTACCATCATTGCAACTAGGATTATTCCAACTTTCTTGTATTTGGTTGAATATACCTGTATCAAACACTTTTTTAAGGCCATACTTTGCGTTGATACTACGTTTATTAGGAATGAAGCTCCATATTTGTTCAACCTTAGGATCCTTATGCCACCATTTATACATACGCCCTGCTGTCCAACAACAAGGTAATGCAAGTCCTTCAGCTGTTATAAACAGGCTCTTTTCTTTGGCAACCTTACACACTATTGGTGCGGCATCGTAATAGGCATCCATGTTTCCATATTTTTTTATTATTGTCTCTTGCTTGGTAAGAGCTTTGTTCTGGTATTTTGCTTCGGGTTTCTTGAGCTCTGCTGTATCTTTGCCCTTACGGTTTTTGGCTTGGTGAGTTTCTTTCTTATTGGTTTTAGCATCTACAAATCTTCCTGTTTTCTTTTTCATAAACTTTTCACATCCCCACTTATTTGCAAGTGTTTCTGCTTCTTGAACTTGGTGTTGATTATGCTCAAATATCAAGTAGTCCCAACGAGCTCTACCTCCAGCATTTATAAACGCTTGCATATTACGTTCTATGTTTTTCCAAACAACTCCTTGTCTATAAATATGGTTAGTATCTTCTAGCCCATCAACACTAAAAATAACTGCACCCTTACGTGCAAATACTTTCGCTAGTTCGCTCCACCAGTCAGCACTCTTGGCTCCTCCATTTGTATTCATACTTAACCAAATATTAGGATTGTGTTTTCTAAAATATCTAAATATTTCTAGTGTATCCTTTGCTACAATAGGATCTCCTAAATTACCGCACATATACATTGTATCTAACTGTGTTATAAACTGTGGTGAAAATATATTCATGCAATCTATTAAAGAAAGTTCGTCTAGATTGATGTGAGGATTTATACCCTCACCATTCATATTTCTATCACACATAGGGCAACTAGCTTGACAGTTTTGCGTAACTTCAAGATGTATAGTTTTTATATCCTGATAATTATACATCTAAAACTAATCTCACATCTTTCCCCGGACCACACTTACTAGGCAAATCGCCATATTGTTCTACATACCAATTGATAACAGCAACATACCAGTTTTGACTATTATGATGTGCTTGTTTATTAAATTGCCAAATATTATCATTAGTCGCTTGTATAGTGCTTAATGCTCTAGCACTTTCTTTTTGCATTTCTCGTAATGTTAGTTTACTTATATCCAATTTTCATGTACCTTTTATATTTTTCTAATTCTAATTCACCTTCATAATATACATGTTCCATGGGAGACATCTTGCTAAAGTCATCTAAATCTGTAGCACAATTTACGTGTTCTTCGATTTCAAAATAATTATTACCTTGTAATATAACTAACCTACCTGCAGGTATCTTATCGTACCATTGTTTAAAATTAGGAATATGTTCACAACTGGTGTTAATAATAGTATTAGGAGTATCGTTAAGAGGACACGATGTACCATCTGCTCTCTGTACCTCATAGCTTTCATATTCGTAGTTTATATCCATTATATCTTTTGTACATGCTTTAAACAACCATTCATCTTTAACCCAAGGCTTGTTAAAAGTTTCAGCAATACTTCTACAACTTGGATCAATATCAAAAGATCTAACTTTATCTACTTTAATATTACTTTCGAATAACATTGTAGCAAGTGTAGCATACCATCCTGCACATAAGAATACTGTACCTAATTCAACTTCGCATGCTGTTAGCGTATCAATTAACCATTGCTTACTTTTTAATTGTCCTCTACTAAAACAATCATCGTCAATAACAGTTTCATTTACAAAAAAATTCTTAAAAGCCCAGATAAACTGCGTATCTACATACCTATTAATAATATCCCATAACTTCCATGTATTATCCTCTATAATAAGTTTTCTAAGATCTTCATCAATAACTAACCTAAAAATACTATGTAAGTTTTCTTCTGTAACTGCACTAGAAATATTATCGTCGGCATCCGATAAACGGAATATACTATGTAAATTTTTTTCTGTAACTGCTTTACGTAGTTCTTCTGTATCGTAGTTATCAACAATCCTAAAAATACTATGCAAGTTTTCTTCAATTACTGCTTTACGTAGTTCTTCGTTGTCTAACATTCTAAAAATACTGTGAATATTTTTTTCTATTACTGCTTTACGTAGTTCCTCATCTGCTTCTGTAAGTCTAAATATACTACTTAGGTCTTTATCGATATAAGATCTACGCAAGTCTGCTAACTTACTGTTGGTAGGATACAATAGTTCAAATCTATCTAAAATTTCAAATGTCTTCATCAAACTGTTCCTTTAACCATGCAAAGTCGTTGATTAATTTTAAAGTGTCAGGGTTATTGCGGTTAGCAATACCAAAGTCACGGCCGCTCCTAGCACCTCGTATGCAAAATGATCCGAACTCTCTTTCTTCTCCTTTTGTGCACCAGACGTCAAGTCGTTTTTCTGTTTCGTCATCTTTTTGCCTTTCTATTACTTTACTTGCAAGTTTTGTACATTCTCTAAATGCACTTTTCCAAGTATTAAACGGGTCAGTGTTAAATTTTGCTATATTAGATATTTCTGGCATAGCTTTAAACCTATTAGTAATACTAGTTGTCATGTCAGCTTTACTTGTATCCATATCAATTGTTAGCTGTCGAGGAAATAACTTTACTCCTCCATTACCATAGACTAGATCGTTAACAGGATTCATAGCTCTCCAAACATGTACTGTATTTAAGTTGTCTTTATCTGGTTCGTAACTGAAATCAAAATCATCCATAAGTAATGCATCTGCATCAACAATCCAAAACATTTCTGTATTTGCTTTTTTTGCCGCATGTATGTGTGCTTGATGTATTCCTTTCACTCCATGTACTCTTTGGGCCCAGAAATAAGTATCTGTCAGATGTTTCCAATTTTTATCTGCTTCTACCTCGTTGTAGCTTATAAAAATAATGTCATACATTCCATTTATCCCACATACATTCTAACATTATAACATACTTTGGGTCGGTATGTCTATAGTTATATTCTATTTTTTTATTATTAAATTCTATACTATAAAAATCGTCGTATTCGATTAATGCTTCTTGGAGTTCTGTATACGGTACATCTACGTGTGCAACTGGTGCATACCCTAATGCTAAGTCAGCATTATTAGGATCTACATTTTTTGCCTCTAACCAATCTTTAAAATTACTATCAGTAGGAAAACTAAATCCAGGGCCACTATATAAATTGAACTCTCCGGTAATTACCCTATGTTCGGATATATTACTAGGATCAATTTCTAGGTCATTGTCAAGATATGCTTCGTACCAAGTTTTACCTGTTTGAGCATAATGTAAATATACCATCCCATCTTCAATATCAGTAACAAATTGTTCTTTTATACCTAAAGGAAGATCTTTTCTTTCTGTCACACCTAGTAAATTATAATAAAAGTAACTATTATAATCTTTATATTTTTTTTCTAACGAATCGTAATATGCTTCAAGTTCATGACAACAATGATTTAAGTAACAAATTGCACATCTCACCTTACCTGTTGCAGATGCTAAAAAGCTACTAGGATTCCAAAGTTGTCCTTGTAATAGTTCGAAGTGATGATGAAGTCTATTTAATGTTTCTTGGTTGAAGCTGACAAAATCTTCAGATATATTATATTCAGTGTTTTCATTTACTATTCTAACACTTCGTTTTAGATCTAATATAATATCATCCTGTGATCTATTTTGTGTAGGCAATCCTAATAAACTAAAGTTCTTTTGAAATACTTTTTCCTTGTGTGTATACAATAAATTATTAAGAGCAGACAACCATACTTCACTTGTTTTATCTTTATTAGGATGTATATCTACATACAGTTTTTTATTTAATTTATTTCTAAAACCAAGAGTTATCATTTATGTATTTTCCTAAACTTTCTGCAAATCTTTTATGAGATAATATTCCAGGATGGTTATCGTCACGTCCGAGATCTATTCTTTTAAATAATTTATTATATAGTTGAGAAACTTGTCCATTATGCATAGCCCAAAGTGTTAATGTGTCCCATGTACAAAATACTACATTTGTACCATTTGCCTTAGCAGTTTGTGATATATAATCACAAGCTAACAATGCTTGTGCTATACATGCTTGATCAGACATTACCTTATAATAGTTTGTATATAGCTCTTCAAAACCTGACGGAGGAAACTGTGGTATAATGTTTATTGGACGGATACGTGTTGGTATGGATTCTCCAAACTCGTCTTTATCTGTAAAGTCATATCCTTCTATTCTAGATGATTGAGGTAACATAACAATGGCATACTTTAATTTGAATACATTTGATACTGATGCAAATGTTCTAGCTGTGCGTATTGGTCCAGCACCACCTATACCAAAATTATACAAATTATAGTTAAATTGTTTTGCTAATCTCATTCCCCAAGTATCTTCTTCTTGTACTCCTTCACCAAACGTCATACTACAACCAAACACTCCTAAAGAATGTTTTTTAAGTTTTCGTGTGTTAAACTTTCCTCTAAATCCGTAGTCATTTATAAAATATTTCCAGTTTTCTTTTTCAAGATGATTTTGCTCACCTTCTTGTAACCATTCAACTTCAAAGCCACCTTTTACCTTTTTTCTACCGTGTCGCATATATCCGTAAGTTCCTGGATAGGAAGCTAGAGCTCTAATATCGTCTAGTGTTCTACATCTATTGGGTGAAATTTGTTTGGTATCTAATTTTCCTACTAACCTATCTTGTACCATATTATTCCAGTCACTATGATCTGAATCATAATCGTCTATAGATAGGGGATAACTTTGTTTCTTACCATTACGATCTCGTCCAAGAGCTTGTTGCCATAAGGTAGGTTTTTGTTTTTTAGACATCTAAGAATTCCTTATTAATTTTGAAGAAACTATTGTTTCGAATACTATCTAAGTCGGTTGTTTTTTGTAAAAATTCTTCATATAAATTACTGTTGTCACTTTGGTACATAAAATCTAAAATTGATTGCCAACCTTTGAACGGTATGCCAAAATCCTTTTCTAGTTTTTTTCCGTAAATTGTAATTTTTTCAGCGGCTTGTTCTTTGAGACTTGGAGGTAAGACTGTAATACTATCATATTCGGGTGTAAACAAAGGATTAAAATGCATCCTATCTACCCAATAATTATCTATATTAAAGCCTCTTGTTTCACATACTTTTTCTAGAGGTATAATATCTGCCTTATGTAAAATATTATGTAATTCAGTTAATCTAAAAATATTAAGTATACTTACTGTTGGGTGTATCCAATAATCTAAACCACTATTTCGTATTTTTTTTAAATTTTCAAAAGTAGTTTTCCATACACCTTTGTACCTTATATATTCAAACGCATCTTCAACTGCATCTATACTACAACTAAGATGTACATAGTTGTATTTTTTTAATCTGTCAATAATATTATGTCCTTTTTGCACTAGATTTGTGCAATTAGTACTATATTTAATTGTTACATCTGTCTTATCAGCATTATCTAATAAATTTAAAATTCTAATATTTTCAGGCATCATAAAAGGTTCGCCGCCAGCAATGTGTATTTCTTCAGTATTTAAAATGTACTTTTCCAGATCATTCCAAAATATTTCTGCATCTTTTAAATCAACTAGTGCTGGATCTTTATTAAGCCCAGGATATAATTTGTTCCAGTCTTTGAACCATGTTGTACTAAACAATGGACTACAAGTAGGACAGGCTAAATTACAAAAATTACTAAATCTATAATCCCAATATTTTAATTCTATATTTGTAATTTCACCGTCTTTAGTTGTTGTATCTATACTATCTTGCACAGACTCTTTCCATTTACTATTAAGTCCTGTACGCATACTATTCATATTAGCTTTTTCTTTTTCTGTGCAACGTATACAGGATTCTGGTAATGGTTTATTTTCTAACATATCTTTACGCATAGTTTTTGCTTGCGTACTATTCATAATACTTTTTATACTTTCAGTTTTTACATTACCAAAACTATTTTTACTTTCAATAGGAGTTTGACAGCAAGGAAAAGCCCTTCCGTCGTTTATCACATGTAAATGCATCCAAGGCGCTACACAAAAATTATTCATATGTTGCTAATGCCTCGTCGATGTTTTTATTATCAGGTTTTAACACCCAACCTTCTTTGTGTGCTAATTCAATAATACTTGCATCTGTATTAGGAATGCTATCTACCCAATCAGTAAGTATTTTAGGAAATACATCTAAACTCCTATGCCTACGCAAATCATATTGTGCGTAGAAAGTTTTAAAATCTCTCCATAATGTGACAGGGTTACTTGTACGTCTATGTGGAGCATCTACTGTAACTAAGTAGTCTATTAGGCGTTCTATACTTGCTTTTTCATGTTCATGCCATAACGGAAGGCTATTATTTGCTACATACCAACTGTTTAACTTATCATAACAATAATCTTTTATATGCACTGGTAAAGCTAGAGGACTTTGGAAACTTGGAAATCTTAATAAATTTAAACTTGCCGTTGGTGTTTTTGTTCCTGTGCGTTCTTTCAATTTATAAATTTCGTCAAGAAATTCAGTAATGCTAAACAAACATAAACTATTAATAGTCATCATTATATGCAACTCTACATCTGTTTCATCTAAAATACGAGTTACGTTCTTTAACCATTGATCATATATTAATCCATCACGAATGTATTCTGCTTGATCGCCAACTGCTTCACAGCTAGTGTAAATATGGAATTTTTTTATTCCTTGTGCTTTATCAATTAATTTGTCAATAATACTATCTTTGGCAATTAAATTTGAATTAATTGCAAAACGCATATCTGATCTTTGCTTAGAATACCAATCAAATAACTTCCAAGTATTTCCACTCATCAATGGTTCGCCGCCTGTGATACGCAACTCATCTAAACTATCTGCAAGTCCATTATCCCACCATTTCCAAAATGCTTGAATATAAGGGTTATCCTCATCGTCTTTATATGGCTGTGCCCAATCACCATTATGTCTGAATGCGCCAGCACCGTCGCTAACTAGATTTTCATAAGGACCGTGTTTGTTTATGTCCTTTGCCCAAGTTGTGCTAAAACTTGCATTACAATAACTACACGCTAAATTGCATACACGATCAAATGCTATTTCGAAAGTTTTTAGATTTGTATTAGCATTCCAATCTGCATCATATGCGGCTTGTAATTCTTCGTCTGTATATATTATAGTTTTAAAGGTACGGTCACTTACAGCACCTTTATTCATATCTTCCATCTTCCAGCAATACTCGCACTCTCTTGGCCTATCACCGGCTTGCATCATTTTACGCATTTCTTTTTTATGTTTAGTATTATGAATTGCTGTATGGTTTTCTTGTACTTCTTCTAAAGGTATTTGATGAGCAGGAGGGTGATGGCAACTAGCCGTAGTACCACTTCCTAGCCACGTTGTAGCATTGAACCACTTTGCTCCGCAAAAACTTGCACTTTTTGGATCTATTATACGCTGTCTATATTGCTGTAGACTTTCGTTATCTCTAGCTGGCATGCCAATCCTCTATCATATCTGCGTACTCAGGAAACGTTTTTTTAAAATTTTTATTACGCCTTTTATCGTACTCTTGTATGTATCTATAAAATTGGCCTCTATATTCAATAGCTGGTTCAGTATTTCTTAGATAGTTACACAATCTTTTTATTTGATCAAATTCTTCTAAATAAATTCTAGCATACTTTTCTTTGCTATAATATTTTAACCAACCTTCGCATGTAGTTTCAATGTCATTAGCATATTGTGTACGCTGTTTTTTATCTAATAATATAGTTTGTAAATGATTTGGCCACCTTAAATAATTTACACTTATAGGAATTCTATTATATTCAAAATTTAAATTATAATTTTTTCTAAGTTTCATTACATCTTCTATGAATTCTTTAAATCCTGGCAGGCTTAAAATATTAATAGTTGTCATAATTGCTACTGTGCTATTAGTTTCTATTAGCATTCGATTTACGTTAGCATACCAATGTTTGTAATTCATGCCGTCTCTTACATAATCATTTTGATCTCCTACTGATTCTGCACTTGTATACACGTCTAGCTTTTTAACTTTGCTGTCAAATGTAAGCTCGTTACAATAATATATTAACTTGTCTATTAGCTTTGCAGGAACATTGAGGTTGGTGTTGACAGCAATTTCTAATTGAGGTTGAGGATTATTTTTTATATACTCAAGTAATTTCCAAGTATCTTTTGACATAGTTGGCTCACCGCCTGTGATACGTAAAACTTTTAATTGAGGTAATGCTTTAGGAAACCATTTCCAAAATGCTGTCACATAAGGGTTATCTTCATTGTGTGTATAAGGAAATTTCCCAGTTTTTTTCAAATAATCTAAGTTATGTGCGCCGTCTGGATATTCTCCGTTTTTCTTTATATCTTCCATCCATTTACTGCTAATTTCAGGAGAACAATACGCACATGCAAAATTGCATGCATTACTAAAACTAACTTCTAAATAACTAGGATAAACATTATCTTGCGGATTGCTTTTAGCAATATCTTGAAATCTATCCCATGCCCAGTAGTCAGATGTTTTATAATGTCTATCACTAAAATATTCTTTATCCAAGTCTTCTATCTTCCAGCAGTAGTCACATTCTACTGGCCTTTCACCTTTGAGCATCATAGCACGTTGTAGTTTCTTAAACTTACTATTATGTAATGCTGAAGGATCTGCTTCTATTTCTTCTAAAGGAATTTTGTGAGGAGCGGGATGGTGGCAACTATGGTTATATCCGTTTTGTAACATTAAAGTTGTTTGTAGCCATTTAGCCGTACAGAAGCTACAACTGATAGAGTTGATTTTATTTCTTTTTTCTTTTAAGACTTCAATACGTTCTTCGTTGCTCATTCCGGATCAATTACAAACTGCTGTGTAGCATTCCTACTTGGGTTTTGATATACTGTTTTAAAAAACTGGCTTTGTTCTACATTTAGAGGAACCCTTGCTATAGGAACTTCTAGTTGATTTATAAGATTACTACCGTAATCTAAACACGAACTAATAGGATCGTCTATATCAGCAAATTCGTCCTTCCATAAATTATTTAAATATTCAAAATCACGTACATTTACATAGTCCCAATCTGTACACATGGTTTTAAACAAACCGGACCTAGCACCTAGTATTGCCCAACTACCATTTTCAACATCAGCACCAATCATTAACCATACCCATAACCTATGTAAGTTTTTCCAATGTCCTTGTAAAAATGCCTCTTTAGTTGGTTTGACTCCTTGATCAAGTGCCATTTTAACACCTTCTCTAAATCCAGCTCGCCATGCTTGCTGTGGTGTTTCGTTATTATACACATCGCTATACCAGCTATTTTGTTGAATATATTTTAAGTCCCAACAAAAATCAACTTGTGCATTTAGATTATCTGGATCTGCATTTTCGTGTGTTTTCATATCTAATACATATTGTTTAGGCCAACATTTTAATCCTCCGTTACCATACATAAGACCATTAATAATATTTCTACCACACCAACTTATTACACTATGTTCTAAATCAGCATGTTCGTCGAAGTCTAATACTTGATTTAGAAACTCTGGCTTAATAATATTATCACCGTCGACTGTAATAAATCTATCTGTTTCACTTAGCTTTGCACACGCTTTATGTGCGGCGTCACTTCCATGCACTCCGTGTACACGCTTTGCCCATGGAACTTTGCTTAATAAATCTGCATAATTTTTTTCTGCATTTGGTTCGTCATAACTTAAATAAATGATGTCATAATCAATAATTTTCATGTAAGCTCTCCTACTTTATGATGGTAAGTTAAAAAATCTCTTCTAACTAAAAGTCTTACGTCATGTTGTGTTATTTCTCTATCAATATCAGGAATTGTATATGCTGGAGAAGTAAACACTTCAACTGTTTCATTTGTTTCTTCCCGCATTGCTTCTGTGGTCCAACCTTCTTTCCTAGTAAGAACAAATTTTGCAGGTATTTTTATAGTATCTAATAATACAAATCTATTTTCTTTAGATATGACATAAAATGTAAATATTTTTTTCTCTATATGATCTTTTGGCATAAGCAAAAAATTTTCTATAACATCATTACTTAAATAGCATTGTGCATACCAATGCTTATTCTTTTTATCTTGTGTTACTATCATACAGTTTTCAATTACTTCATCAGTAAGAGCGAGAGGTATTCTTGAATCTGTATATTTTTCTAATTCTATTTCTGCTTTAAGAACTAGCTTTCCACTTATAACTTTATAATTAACATAATTTATTCTTTCTTCGGCAAATGCAACAAACATTTCTTCATCAATGTTAATATGCATGTCGACAGAACTAGTATCAAGAACATTGGATACTTGTGTAACATCTCCATTGTCAGTAAAATATGCATAAAAACTCATATTGATTCCTCTAATGTTTTTAATATATCATTAGTAAGAAATTCATCTTCTACATAATGAAATATTCCAGATTGTTTTATTCCGCCTACTATTAAGTCTACATTAGTATTTAAATCTACAAAAAGACTTTCAGTCCATTTGTTACCTATATCAACATTTTGTAACCTTGGTTTCATATGTGTAAACTCTAATATATTGTTATTATCGCCGATACTAAATCTTCTATCTAGTAACTTTGCAGTTATTGCCGCACATACATCAAAACTGCACCATTCTTGGGGAATATTACTTAAACTAATCTTATAGAAGTCTCCCCAATTCCACATAACTGTTTTTAATAATGCAAAAAATTGTTTTGTTGAGTCGCACTTCTTAAAATAATACATACCTGAATATAAGTCAGGAAGATCGTTTGCATCAAATGTTTTTCTGTAGTATCTATTTGTAACAACTTCTTGTCTATAATTTAGGACTTGAGTTGTAAATAATATATCGTGGTCAACATTATTTTTTTGTAATTGCTTCCAATATATATCTAGATCTTCAAGGACTAACATATCTACATCAAAAACTATTGTATTCCTATATGGTGTAGCATGATAAACTTTCCATCTATTTTCAATTTTCCAGTTGGTTTCTATTGCACTATCATTCCAGGGAATAGGTATTATTGTGTCAAATACTTTTTTATAATCTTGATCAACCTTATCATTAGTTATAAGACTAATATTCTGATTAGGTGACTTTGCCAATATACTTAAGGCAAGTGCATATGCTTGTTTTACATAGTCAGTAGTGTCGTTATTTTGTGCAATAAGACATACTCCGTTACTCATTTTCAAACACCTTGTTAATGCACCTTTCTAAAGAAAACTTATTCATTACATGAACGTTTGCATCTCTGATAACACTTCCTTGGTAGTCATATTCTTTATGTAATAGCATTGTTAGTTTAGTATCATTGATAGAAAGTAATATATCTTTGTCTACTGTAATCCACATACTTGCAGGAATACACAACGGCCAAGTTGCTTCTTTCATACCTCGTAGCATATGTATTGCTATGCTGAATGCGTAATCATTTCTAAATTTTGTTTCTGATATTTCGTATACTAGTCTATAAAAATGCCAATTTTCTTTAATGTGTTCAATTAGATCAAAAAACATTTCAGTAAATTTTGTTTTTTTAAAGTAAAATATTGTAGCCCAAAACATGCTACACGTTGTTTCTGATATTTTGTTAAATTCTGAATAATCTCTTTTCATATCTACAAAATTGTAATCTTTAGATATCAAAAAGTCGTCACTTACTCCAAAGCATTTATTAAGTTCGTCGTTAAAAACTAATACGTCAGTATCTAAAACTAAAGTTTCGTCAAATGGCGTCAAATTATAACACGTACTTCTATTTGTGTTATACCAACGTTGCCTGTCGCTATGATATAACCCGTCATTGTACACTCTTTCCTGTACATCGGATTCATGGCCTGTAGAAATAATATAATCTATATATTTTTTATAAAAAGGATACTGACGCTGAATGTATTCTTCGTTATCTGTTACTAGTGCAACTTCTTTATTAAGATATTTTTTAATAAGTTTTGCACAATATATAGCTTGCTTAGTATAATCCATATTTTTAGAATTATATGCAAATAGTAATACACCTTGCGTCATAAATCAAGCAAATCCTCAACTGATCTTTTTGATTTTATTTTATTAAACTCCATAAGATACTTACGAGTTGCAGTATCATATATGGCTGTAATATTTTTTGTAAAATCACCAGGATCGCTTACTAAAAAAGGAGTATTATTATCGTCAACAAGAACAAACTGGCTCTTCATATTCATACAATAAGTTATTATAGACAAGTTTACACTTAATTTATGCCCATCAAAGTAATAGATTAAGTTATCTTTATACTGTTTATTTAAAATATTTTTCTGATTTTGATGTGTTTCTAACGCTTTGCTTACATCTAACGCTTTAGCTAGTCGTTCGTCCATGGTTACTCCTAAAAGATATCTATAGTACTATTATATACTAAATTCTTAAGGATGTCAATGGTTAAAGTGAGGATACTGTAACGAAACTAGGGGCCGCAACATCAACATAAATGCCACTTGCCCGTGTAAATTTTACTGTACTAGTTAGTGTACCGTTAACTTGCTCGTCAAAGTTTGGATTACCTGCGGCTTCTTCTTGGAATAATAGTGTAAATTCTAATTGCGTAGTTGAATTTTCTTTTGCATACACAAAATAATCGTTTGCACTATAAACACCGGATCCTGGCTTACGGAATATTGTTTGATTAGTACTTGTTAAGTCATAATTTCCAATTGACGTTGTGGTTCCTGTTCCTGTTGTGGTAGTAGCAGTATATCCCATTGCAATAGTACCCATTGCACTTAACATACTTTGCCAATCATTCGATTTTGCACCGCTTTGACTTGTCAATGCCGCTTCGAACTTAATAGTGCCTCCGGAATTAAAATAATGCCTACGTGCATCTGCACTTGCAAAATCAACTCTTACAATATGAGAAATATCTGTATTCCATTGAGCTGTTCTTGTACTAGTAACTCCTGTTCCACTGGTCGACTGTGCCGCGGCTAAACTGAATCTTGTTGGATCTGCTTCAAAAATAGTAATTAAATCTTCAAAATCTTGAAATCCTTTAAGTGTTCCATTAGGATTATCACTAGTTTGATCAGCTATAGTATCACCCACAGCTAATTGAGAAATTGTATTAGGAGTACCACCTGTTTGGTGTATTCTACCTGCAACAAGATCTGTATACAAATTATTTACATGTGTTGCAGTAACCGTAAGAGAAGTACTCACCTGTCCGCTAGTCACAGTTTGGCCATAACCTTCAGTGCTAGAACCAGTACCCATAATTGCCGCTACTCTAGCTTGTGCATTATTGTATCTTGCCGCTGTAATTAGGTCGCCTACTGCCATTTACTCTTCCTTAATATACGTATATAACGTATTTATACCTTTAACACACACTCAATTAATTTTTCGTCTACTTCATCGCTTGATTCTAATGCTACTCCAACAAATGCTGAAGATGCAATAGTTGATCCTACTCCGTGTGACCAAGCATATATCTCTTGTCCTTTACTTACCGGACCTTGTACTCTTACAGGAACTCGTCCTTTTAGTGCTATTGCTTGACCTTCAAGTGCTGAATTCATTAAATACGCTGGCTCTGCAGATATAACTCCAATAGCTGTATTACTTGCGCCAGCCGCTTTTGTTTCTGCCTCTCCGCCTACACACATAATTGTACCAGTTGGATGTTCTTGGTCAGTTGTATACATTTCTGCTAAGTCAGCATATCTAGCTTGTGTAGCAATTCCGTTAAACAAGTTAGCAGTTAAATTACCCGAACTATCTCTTAATGCCGCTGTTGTGGCTGTTGCACTAATATCTGGTGCATAAACTGTTCCGCTTAGTTTCAATGCACTCGCTGTAGTTGCATTACCTTGTAAATTTGTTGCATATACATTTGCCCAAACATTACCTGAAGCACCTATATCAAACGAATTTGTACTTGCTGGTTGCATTCCTAAAGCAGAAAATGTTGTCGAGTGTGTTAAATTGCCTGCCGCATTATTTGCTTTTACCTTAATAATACTGTTGGTACCAACGTTATTTGCAATTACTGCATCATTACCGTTTTCTACAAAAAGTAAGAAATCATTACTGTCACCAAGTGTTAGCCCTGCATCTACAAATCTTGCTACTGCGGTAAAATTACTAGCAGATTTCAGAAGAAAATCACTAGCTAAACTTCCACCAAGTTTTAAAGCATTTGAAGATGTTCCATGATATACATGTCCAGAACTTGTTACACCATTAGTTGCGGCTTTAGTATTAATCATTGTTAGGCCTTGTTTAATAACATCAAAACCTGTAATTGCATTAGACGGATCAGTACTATCAATTGTAAACTCAAGTGAGCTAATTGTATAAATTACCTCATCGTCTACTACTGCCGCAATAATACTTCTATTAGTAGATGTAGTATCTCTAACTGTTCTACTTTGCATTTGTGTAACACCACTACCTGTACTTTGTGGTCCTACAAGTATAAATGACGAGCCGTCAAATGCATAAAGTTGGTTATTTCCGCTGTCCCACCAAAAATCACCTGACGTCAATCCAGTTGGCTGTGTTGCAGACACTTCTGCACCACCAGTATTTTTAAATTTTGTTCCGTTATAAAACTTTAATTTTTGTACAGAACTGTCATACCATACTTGTCCAGAAATAGCTTTAGGAGGTTGTGATGTTCCGCTAAAGTTTTCTAGTAAGAATAAGAAGTTTTCATTTTGTATTTCTCCGTATCCTGCATAGTTTTTACCAACAAATCTTAAATCTGAAGTTGCATCAACTGTACCATCTTGAACCGTAGCTAACGTTGCTCCGCTATATCTATTAATTGTGTATGCCATATGTATTACCTCGTTGTGTCTATGTATTTATCGTTACACGCTACTACTCAAGTTTTGATCAAACACCCAGCTACCACTAGAAGTAATAAATTGTTTTAAACTTCTTGTAATTGAAACTGTTACTGACCCTGTTGCGTTTGTAAATCCAATATCTTGTAACACTGACTGGTTTTGTGTTCCGTTTGCATCAACTGCAATAAAAGATTTAGTAGCAACTGCGGTTATATCAATTCCTGTAACATTTGATCCTGCAACTGATGTTCCGTGAATCTTAGCTGTTGTTCCATTAGCAACACTGCTTGCTGGAACTAGATCATTAATAACTAACGCAATCTGTGTATCATTTAATCCTGTAATATCCATACTAAATGCAATAGCCGCACCTTGAATGGATTGATCAACATATTGTTTTGTAGCTACATCAGTGTTATCTGTAGGTGTCCCAACACCTGTAATTTTCCTACTATTATTAATTGTTATTGTATCAGCACTAGTAATTTGTAAACCTACTGCTGTAGTTGTAATTGTAGACCCATCAAACCCCATACTATCAACATTTAATGATCCTAATGCACCTATGCTAGTTAGTCCGCTTGCAGAAGTTATATTAGCTCCTAAAGCTGTTGCACTTAAAACACTAGTGCCATTTATTTTAAATTCTTTACCTGTTGCTATATCTAAGTGTTCTGTCGATGTCCATGCTTTTGTAGCATTTTTCCATGTAAACAATTTATCATCACCAGTAACTCTAATTGCAATTCCTGCATCGTCAACTCCGGCATCGGTTAATAACGTGCTATCATTTGTAATAGCAAGTTCAATTTGTTTATCTTCTACTCTCAAAGTAGATACATCAATACTTGCACTAGATCCTTCAACAATTAAGTTGCCAGTTACACGCATATCACCTGTCACATCTAATGTATGTAAAGGTGTATCTTGAAATATTCCTACTCTTTTAGTACTTGCATCAATGTGCAATGCATCAATTACTTGTGAACCTGCCGCAGAACTTGTAACTTTAATAATATAATCATCATCGATTCTAGCATTTTCAGTTACAAAACTGTTACCTACAATTTTCATAATTTGATTTGCATTAGGTCCAACTGTTAGGCCGTTTGAGTTTAAAATTTGTAATGCACCTGTTGTACTACCATCTGATGTTGCTGATAGAAAGCTATCAGCACTTACTGAAGTACCGTTTGACTTAATTAAATTTAATGCTTTATCTGCAACTCCTTGATATGTGAATCCTGTAGCAGAATTTGTATCAAGTATATTAATGCCTTTTTTAACATCTCCTGTAAAACCTGTAATAGCAGTCCCTGGAGTAAATGTAATATTACTCATAATTGCCATTAGTGTTCCGCCTATATAAAGGTCTGCACAGGTTCTTTCTCTACTTTGTGTGTCTAATCTGGATACAATTTCAAATCCTGATTTTCCTTGTTGTTTAGAGTACACAGGTCCTGCTAACATAGGACTGTCTGAGCCATCAAAAAAGTATAGTTGATCTTTATTATTATTAATCCATAAATCACCTGCAACCATTGTTGGTTGAGAAGGTTGTACAAACGGACCTCCAACTGCTTTAAATTGTGTGCCATTGTAAACTTTTAATCGGCTATCTGAAGAATCCCACCAAACCTGCCCTGTAATAGGGTTAGTTGGGCTTGTTGAGTTTGAAAAATTTTCTAATAACTTAATGTAGTTTTCATTTAAAAATTCGCCAAATCCTGCATAATTTTTTCCTACTAATGTAATCGAAGTTGAAGCAGTATCAATCTGTCCATCTATCAAATCTACAAGTAATGTTCCGTCTGTTTTGTTTAATTTATAGCTCATGTTATGTTTCCAGTATAGATAATATAATTAATGGACATGAACGGATTCATTGTATCTAATGCTTGGCCCGTTGTTCCTGAAACACCTCCACTTGTTGAAACAGCCTGCCCTTGACCGCTTCCTGTAGGAGCATCGTATGTTATCGAAGATGCAGGTGATTCTGCACCTTTTGCCGCATCTAAAATTGCATAGAACTGTGTTCCTTCAACTACTAGATCATGCTCGTGTTCAGGTAAATTATTTAGACCAATAGTTACATTTTCAGTACCGCCAGTATTACCAAGCTCGGAACCTTTTAATCCTGTAACTCTATTAGCCGCTGTACCACCCATATTATCTAAGCCAATTGGTCCTCTACCCCTTAAATCAGGCACAGCAAATTTTGCAACACCTGCATCACTTAATAAGTTTGCTTGCTTATAATCAAATGCAATTAAGTCAAATAGTAACGGATATGTGGTTTGTAAAACTTCGCTACCGTCACATAGTAACCAATGTGAAGGTGCAACTCTACCAGCATAGGGCATAATAACTCCTACTGGATTAGTAGGAACACTTGATAATAGTGTGCCTCTACTCACTCTGTAAAGTCCGGTATTACCCGTAGTTCTGTTAAGTAAAAACTCATCATCATTTACTGTACTTGAAGCACTTGTTTTGTTACTTATAAATGCATTTGAAACTGAGGTTGTAAATACTTTACTACTTCCACCTGTTTGTCCGTCAAAAACTATTGGACTTGCAATTACTTCACCTGTTATTTGAAAGTTTGTACTACTTGCAAGTTTATCAGCACTTCCAGCTCTTCCGCTTACTGTTCCTGTAACATTACCAATTAGATTACCATAAAAGTTTGTAGCATAAACACCTAAGTATTTGTTTGCTGTATTACCTATATTTCTTACGTTCGGAGAATCTGGTGCTTGGTTTTGTGTTGAAACAATTCCATCAACGGTAAAGTTTCCGCCTACATTTAAATTACCAGCAACACCTGCACCACCTTTTACTACTAATGATCCATTGCCGAAATTTGAACTAGCTGTAGTCCCATCAACAAATAAGTTTCCGCTTAGTTTAACATTTCCTGTAACATCTAACTTTTCACTTGGTGCTGTATTGCTTATACCAATATTTGTATTAGAATCAATTCTCATTGCAGTTTGAGTTGTGCCGTTATTGTTTACACGAACATCAATATTGCTTCCACTAGTATTATGTGTTATAATACCTGCTTCACCTTCAACTTCTAATGCAAGCTGATTTCCGCTTCCTATTAATAATCCTGAATCGTTTTTAATTTTTACTTGGAAATTTGTTGTACTTACTGCATCTCCTCTTAAGAAGTTTGCCGCTGGTACTTTGGTACTCCCTACTAATAAATTTTCTGCTTGATCGGCAGGACCCACAAATTTAGGTGCTCCGTCTCCGTTCAAATCAACTGTTGATAAATTTACACCTGGTTGAATAGTTGTAAATCCACTTATAACTGCTTTAGGTGTAAAGCTATCACCTGATATTATTGCTACTGGTTTTGCGGCAACATCAACTTGCACCGCATTGTAAGTTACATTGTCTTGACCAATAATCTCTACCGGGGAAGCGCCTGTTTTTAGGCCGCCACTAAACTCAGGTCCAACTAATATCCATCCTGATCCTGTAAAAAGATATAACTGTTGATTGTCTGTATCAACCCATAAATCACCTACTACGCTGTTTGCCGCTTCTGGTGCTGTGAGTGCTTTTTTTAATCCACCTGAGGCTACCCAGCTTGTCGCATCATATACCTTTAACTGTTCACTACCTGGAGTAGTATCATACCAAATTTGTCCTTGTACTGGATTGCTAGGTGCTGATGAATTTGCAAAATTTTCTAATAAGTGTAGAAAGTTTTCATTTATAGCTGTACCGTATGCTGTAGTATTTCTTCCTGGAAAACTTAAACTTGTTTGTACATTAAGTGTATTGTCTTCAACAGTAATGCTACCTTTGTTAACGGTGTCTGTAAAGTTAATAGTATATGGCATTTATTACGCTCCTGACAAACTTTGGACTCTAACAGTATAATCGATTTGTATAAGTCTGTTCAAAGATTTTTGTACTGGGTGGAAAATTACATGCGTAATTAACTTTCCAGTTCCTGCAGGATCATAGCTTTTTAACCCTAACTCGTCGAATACGTAGTTACTAGTTGCATCAGTAGCAGTATCAAATGCATCTTGTCCAGCAGGCTCGCCGTAATCTAGTAAACATGTTACAACAATATCTGTATAGTTAGTTCCACTAACATGCCTTGTTTCTAATTTATTTCTAACAGGATCGGTGTTATTCGTACTCAAGTCATCTACAACCTTGGTAAAAGTTTGATTATATAAACTTGCATTTGTTCCTGTACTATTAGGTGTAAGATATGTAATAATGCCTGTTGGATCAACACTAGTGCCGCCATTTCCAAAGCTCATTTCATAAATTGCGCCTTTACCAGCATTTGCTAAACTTTCGGCTAGTGCAATGCTCATATTTTCATAATGAATTGCATTACGCTTATCAACATATACTTCGCCTGAACTAGGATCAAATATTTTTATATGTCCTTGCACTGCTACTCCTGATTTATCATTTAATTTATCTGTCATTTTGTTTCTCACTGCTATGTGTATTTATTTGACTAGCTCCGTTACTTTTGCTCTAAGAAACCGTGCAACGTCATTTTCTGCTCTAGTTACGCTAATTCCCGGATCTGTCCAAGTTTTACCTTGTTTTCTTATTATAACAATCTTTTGATTTTCTGCAGGAGTGTTAATTAGCGTTAATGTGCTAGTAGTGCCATCTACACTAAACTCTGCCACGCTAGTTGCATCTCCTTCAGGACTATCTTGATCCGTTGTAGGATTAAAGATTGATATTGCGTTCTTCCTTAAACGCTTACCAGCTACAAATACTTCAAATTCGTTTACGTTATTAGGTATAAAATCTAATTCGTAAGCTGTTGACGTACCGTCAGCTGTAAGCACTTGAGTAAGTAATTCATCTCTATAAGGAACTGTTTGATTAATACTCTGTTCAATAACCTCAGTTCCTACTGGATAACTGTCTTTTACACCTGTGCCAAGTGTGCCTCTTCTTATTTGTCTCAGTGTACTATCTTTTTTCACAAAATATTCAATTCTTTCACCATCAATAAATATCACTCCAGGTATATTTGATGTTTTATCAGGTTCTGGTAAGTTTTGTCCGTTAGTTAATTCAATACGTAAATCTGACCATTTTAATTCCTTACTCAACATATACTTATTAGTCTCATCCAATCTCTTGTAGTGAGTTCGGTTTAGTATGTCTTTAAACTGTCTAAATCCAAATTTAGGAAGTGTAGGAGCCGCTGTAAAGTGTATAAGTTCAACTATATCACTTGTACTGATCGGTTTAACAATTTTGATATGCATTTTATCTTCAGTAACATAATAGTCTACAGCTGGAGTTAATTGCACTCCATTTAATATAGCCCATACATATCTTGTATCCTGTACTGCTTTACGTAGTTTAATAATTCCGTTAGTTAGTAATGTATATTCTTGGTAGTCTACTGTACCTTCAGAAACAGTCGTTCTAGATATAACATTATACTTGGTTCTTTCAATATCTTGTATATCATGATTACTAAACGTAGTAACTTCCACAGTAGCATCTAACGCAGGAGCTGTATCAAAGTAGATAACACCAGGTGTTGCTATGAACTTTGTAGAACTGTCAGGTCCTGGCTCTATTCCTACATATCCAAATGCATACTCGCCGTCCATTACTAAAAATACATCAAGTATCTGTCCTGCTGTAGCAACACCAGTTGTCATTTCAACTGTATTATTTGTCGAACTCCACTTATATTCAATGTTCCTTACAAGTTTTACTCCGTCTAAGTATACTTCAATATCTTCACCTCGAATAGTATTAGTTCCTAATTGCCAAGACTGTAATTTGTATTCTAAAATATTTCCAGTAATTGTATGTCTATCGCTATAGCCTGCATTTAAAATAGATCCGTTAACTTTTACTATAGTTTGATTTGCTACAGGATTACTTCCTATTGGTGTTGTTGCAAGCGTATAGGTTTTAGTGCTTCCATCTGCTGTAAATTGTTGTGTAGCAACTTGACTAAAATTTGTACCACTAGCATAAAATAATCCATAATCTATAACACTATTAAGTGCAGGAGCACTACTAAATCTTATTCCTGTATATCCTTTATCTGCACCATAAGTATTTCCTGCCTCAAATATTGTTACATTTTGTGCAATACCATTTAGGTTAACGAAATGCGTCATACCAGTTTGATATTCAACATTTGTTATAAATTCTATTGTGCTTCCGTCACCCTTAAAGTTATTAATATCAAGAATTTTTTGTCCAGCTTCTCCCATAACAACGATACTTAATAACTGTCTTAAAGTTGGTGCTGTTCCAAATGTGATCTCGTTATTTACATAATCTACCGTATATTGTGTAGGTGAAACTTTTACATTATCTAGTCTTACAAATACTGCTTCAGCACTATTAGGATGTCCTGCCATACTAAATGTTGCTTGTGAGCCATCAGTCCAGTAAACATTACTATAAATTGTACTTCCGCCGTCTACTGTCCTATGAAATACTTTAAAGTCTAGCGTATCTAATATTTGTCCTGGTACTAGTTCTTCAGGCCCTTTACTTGTAATAGGCGTAACAAAGCCGTCGCCGTCAACAACTATCTCACTAGCATCTATACCTTTTGCAGTATCATATAATAATGTACCGCCTTCAAGCTGTGTGTCATAAGAAGTTGCATCTGGTTTGAAACTGCCGTCGCTTGTAGTCTTACGAATAATAAATGTATCTTCACTATTAGCATCTATACCTAAGTTTTGTAAATTTAAAGAATTTGTTGTACCGTCACCAGTAAGACTAACCATTTTAGCGTTTGGATTGGTAGCTATGGTAGAATCGTTATAGAAAGGATCGTCTATTCTTACATTATTTTTGTATACATTATATAGTACTCCATTTTCTAATGGCGTAGTCCAAGTTAGTGTAGATGTCGAACCATCTAATTGAAAAATTAAATCTTCGTATGTATTGTCATAAGTATCAAAAGTTTCTGTAAAGAAAGGATCAGTGTCCCATCCTGCACTTCCTGCAAAGTCAAAACTTTTAATTTCTACTCCACCGTAATCAACCCCGTCCATTAACTGTGACACATCTTTACCAATCATACCAGTTACTGGGTTGTACAGTAAATTTATTCTATCTTGTGCATTTAATAAATCTGCTGACTTATGATATGATACTGATATTGCTTTTCCGGACTTAGGAGGTGTAGTAAAGTTTATACTACCAATTTCTCTGTCATATCCTTTAGTTGTATCTTTTATATTGCCAAAGGTATATTCACTTTTTAATAATTCGATTCCATCAACTACTACTGTCGTTTTTGTAGTTCTCTGATCCATTGGCCATTTTAAATTATATATAAATTGCGAACCAGTTCCTGTAAATGTTTCTGTAGTTTTAAGAGTTGTAATATAGAAGTTTCCACTTACTCTATCAAACTTAAATGCTACTTTCGTTCCTCTAACAACGCCATTACCTAATATAGCTGTTGCATTTCCAGCAACACCTGTATCTCTTAGACTACCATCAATTTCAACTGTAGGAGCACTTGTGTATCCGGATCCTCTAGTTATAACTTCTATCTTACTTAACTTACCGTTACTAAGATAGGCCTTAGCAGTTGCGCCGGTACCGCCGCCGCCTACAAATCTAATTACAGGAGGTAGAGTATATCCGCTACCTTCATGACCAATACTAATATTTGTAATTTCATATCCTACATTATCATACCAATGTTTATCAGGAAATGTTGTAACATCACGCTCACCAAATATAATATTGTTACTAATCTTTGCTGTAGAAGCTTCAATCCTTTTAGTAAGTTCATTATACCTAGGAGGTAAATCAAAGTCTGCAATTATTGAATTTGTTAATTCTGTTTTTCCATAACTACTAACATACTCTCTAACTTTTGTTTTGAAAGGTTTTACTTCATTAATATAACTTTGATAACTTGCTAAACTATCATTCTTAAACGTTACTTTTTGTTCTAGCTGTCCTAAATTATGCTGTGCTTTGACAAAACTTGTTTTGAACGCCCAGTCTATATTAGGCTGTTCACTAAATGCATATCTAACACTAGCAAGAAATAACTTATTATATTCTGCTTCTAAATTATCAACAAATATTTTATCTCTAATTGTTTCTAAAATTATTCTGGTCTCAGTCACAGGCTGTGAATCATAAAATACAGTATCGTAATTATTGCTGTCGAAACCTATTTTACTTATGCTTACATTATATAATGTATTTTTAAAGTTTATTGTAGCATTTTGCTTACCGATAGTCTTATAATTTACAGTGTAATCATCAGAAGTAAGATTGTCAGTCTTTTCTAACAATAACCATCCGCCTGATCCTATATTTTCTATTTTTACAGTATCACCAATTTTATTGTTAAGTGACGAAAGCAAATAACTTGCAGAAACAACATCAGTAATTTCAGTAAACTCGTTATAATCCTTTGCATACCAATCTTTATATTCCCAATATAAATTAGTATCATAGCGTTGGCTTATTGTTCTATTCCAAGTTGTACCTATTAATTCATATATACTCCATTTGTTAGATACATTTGAGTCTGAGGCTACTAATGCTGAGAAATTTCTAACTGATAAAACTGTAGATGAATCATATCCTTCGCCTCCATTTATAATATTGACTGTGCTAATTTTTCCTAGCTCATCTAGGGTACATTCTATTTCAGCATCTGATCCTATACCTGTAACTGTAATCTTAGGACCTTTTCTAATTCCACTGGTGTATGTTGGGTCGAGATATCCTCGACCAGCATCTGTTATCAAAACTTGTGTAATTACGCCATCAATTATTATTGGAGTTAATACAGGAAGTCTTTTGTTATCTGTTCCTAAAAACTGTAAATCTTCAAAAGTATCTATTTTTGCATCAAACAATCTTGTACTAGCAGACGGTGCTGGGTCACTTTTTACAAGATCGCTAATATCAAACTCGTCAACTATAATTGTATCGTTTAATATATTATTAACACGTTCAATTACCTGTTTTAATGCTTCACTTTTGTTAACAAAAATTCCTTGTCTTGGTCTGTTTGCTATTCCGTATTTGGTTTTAGCACTTAAAGTAGGATCAGGAACAAGTCTATTCTGACCATCATATCCAATTAAACTATCAAACCATTTAAGTTCAATATCTTTATTAGGCTTACTATTTGCAACACCTTGAGATATAAGTTGATATTCATTATGAATATTTTGATCTTTATTTTCCGTTGTCCAGTATCTAAGATTTAATGCAATGTCTTTATCTTCCATAAGCTGTTCTACATTAAATAATGCAAATCTATCTTTAGATTGTAAAGCAACAAACTTGTAACCTTGCCCTGCAGGGTCATTAATTAGTAATTGCACTGCTTGAGCACTCATTGTTCTAAAGTCTACATTTGGAGTTGTTCTTTTATTTAAAACCCAAAAATAATATTTTTGTGAAGAAGTCCTTGCTATAGGATCCCATACTAACTTTTGACTGTATACTGTATCACCGTATCTTGAAGATCCACTAATTCCTTGGGCAATACCTGTATCTGTATCAGCTTGTGCGTCATACTCACTAGGTAAAACATCTGACTCAACCCACTCGTAAATTGCTATAGATGTTCCTGGAAATACTTTACTCCAAAAATTAGTTTGGTATACAGAATCATTCTGATAATAATTATAATACTTAACAGCATCTAGATCCCACCATAGTCTTCCAACATTATCGCTTCCCCAGCAATTATCTGTGTCTACTACAACACTAGTATCGCCTACATTATAAGAAGCTGGGTCGTAATAAGTTTTGTAGCTTAATTCTTGTTCTGCTGTTCCTGGAATTTTTCCTTGCACTGGATCAATAACATCTATATCTGCAACTAATGTGTTTGTTTTTGTATTATACAAAAAAGCACCTTTAATGTTTGATAAGTCTACTTGATCTAATGGGCTTCGATGTGTTACCCAAGCTGTAGTGCCTAGTACTTTTCTATAATCTACAATCATTCCTTGATATGTATTGTAGTCTGTCATTTCAGGCATTCCTGCATAAACATGATTTTTATTTACTAATAAGTTTTTACCAAACAGCATTGCTTGTTGATCATCAAATATAAATTCTTCAGCATACACAAGTGTATTATTAATTCTTTCGTATGTGTATATTACACCGCTATCCATAATAGACTTTTTAAATTTAGTAAACTTATTATCGTATGTAGTTTCACCTGTTGCTACATCAAATGTTGTTTCTATTTCAATATCACCTTGTAGTGCAGTAATAGCTAATAGGTCTCCGTCGAAGCCTACTGCTGTGCCAAACTCTTCAGCTTGTTCATTATTTGCACTAGTTAATGTTTGTGATAAAGTAAATTGACCGCTTGTTAGTTTATAAATGTAAACTTTACCTTGTCTAATATCAGTAGTATTATTGTAAGGTTCTCCTACAGCTAAAAGAGTGCCGTCTGAACTAATTGATATAGAGTCAGCAAATCCAGTTAGTGTATCTGTACTGACATCTGTATATGGTGCTGTGATAGTTTGTGATAATGAATATTGTCCGTTGACTTGTCGATAAACATTTATAGCTCTTGACCCAACACTATCGTTACCTTGAATTAGTGTGCTTACTACTAAAACTTCTCCATTAATATCTTGATCAAATGACCTTGCAAAATCTCTTATTCCGCCTTGTGGTGAATATATATCTTCGCCACTAATTTGAGTTGCTTGACTACTAGGAATATATCCAACATGTGTTGTTGGTTCTACTAATTGTGTCCATTCAGTTGATACAAATGCAGAACCACTTGCAATATTTTGTTTGGCTGAATAAAGTAAGTTGTTGTATTCTACTATTTCATTTATTTTATAAAATACATTTGCACTAAAATCTCCTCTAAATAAAGGATTTATATCTAATTGGAAGTCGTAAGCTGTTCCGTCTGTCTCTTGTCCAGTTTTAATAAAATGTATACTTCCTGGATTTGACTCTTTCATGTCTCCTCCAGATGCTACGCTAATCTTATATAATCTATCTTTTTGTGTGATATCTATTTCATCGCCAAATCTTTTATAGTTTTCTCTTTCTGGAATAACATAAGAATTATCATGAGCATATAAATTTGTATTAGCATCTACCGAATAAACAGAAATCATTCCTTCTTGTGATAATCCACTTGCTGATGCATTAGCACTATTACTTGCAACAATATTATTAACTTGATTCCAGTCGTTATTATTACTTGACGGCACATTAGCAGTTCTGGCTATACCTTGTAGTGTAATTTCATCATATATCCAATATTCCTTGTTTAAAAGCTCTGTTGTTGCCGCATTAGAAAAGTTTGCACTTTCTTGCATAACAAATATTTTACCTACTACAGATGTCCCCAAAGACACTGCTTTGATTTCACCCATTGTTCTATCAGGTGTTCCTTGTCTAATAATATCGCTTGTTAACGCATAGTTATCACCAACACTCCACGTACCTGTAACATTTTTAACATATATTCTTACATTATTAAATTGTCTTTTATAAAATACAACTTCTGCTGTGGCCCCTGTTGAGGCATCTCTCACAGTATTGCCAACTGCTGGCTCAAATGGTAATTGATTAAGGGTGCTAAAGTTATCAAAAACAAAATCAATATAACCGTCCCAAACATCATATATTGTTTGCTCTTTATTTGCAATGGCATATGTCAATGCGGCTGTACTCAAATCAGTTTCGCCACTTTCTTTATCCAAATAAAGATAAAACTTATCACCGGTTGTTTTTGTATCTGAAAATACTTTAGGAACTCTCAATGTCCACAAATTAGAACTTTGTACAGCAAATATTTCGTTTGGATCACCTTCGTATGTTAGTGTTTCAATAAATGAAACTTGATCATTTAAGTTTGATTGCACTCCTATTGACTGTATGTAATCTTGTATATTATAATAGTAATTAGGAGTTCTAACTGATCCTTGCTTAATAATATCTTGGTATACTAACCCGTGTCCTGGGTCAATCCATAACTGTGTACTATCGGGTGTAGTTTCATACGCAGGGGTTGTAATCATCCAATAACCACCTACATTCGCTGTTGGATTTTGGTTATCTTCTGTGTAATCTCCTACAGTAATAGTATTATCAATAAACAATTGGCCAGTTGTTGCAAACGTTCCATTTACATCTTTTACATATATAATTGCAGACCCATCAGCATCACCTACATACGCTACGACTCCACTAGCTACTGAACTATTAACAGTTTGTCCAACACCTGGCAAATTTTGGAAGTTTGCAATATGTAATACGTTTTCTACCTTAGCTTGTATTGTATGTGTGTTTGATAAAAATGTTCCCGTAATTGGTGTAAACGCACCATCAAACGGCTGTACATCAACAGCATCGCCTTGTGTATTAATAGTGCTAAAATTATTCCATTTTAATACAATACTATCTCCTTGCTTAGATCCTTCATATGCTTGCTTTGGAGCTCTAACTAAAATATGTGTTGTATTAGCTTTACTAGGTAACTTATAATTTCCTGTTTGTAGTAAATTTAACTCTGTACTATCAGTACTAGCAACTATGAAAGCGTATGCATCAAATGTGGTGTAAGGAATTGCATTTACTGCTCCGTCGATTGTTGCTACTGCTTTAAATAGATTTGGTCCAAATTTAACAATGTCGTTTTTATTGTAATCTGTAGCAGGAACAAAAGTTCCTTTGAATGCTGTTTTAACATTACTAGCATGTGGAGATCCTACAATTAAATACTTTCCATCAGGACTAAAGCTAACACTTTCGCCAAACTTCTGTGATGTAATTTCAGTACTACCGTCATAAGTGTCAACATATGTTGTTGGTGCTTTAATAGTTTGCTGAAATATTAAATTATTTGCATCACTTCCTCTTGAATATAAATGTACTTCTCCATTCCCTTTGTTAGGTACACCAACTGCCATTAAGGTATTAGAGGCATTTACTGCAATACTATTTCCGTATCCGTGTTGCGTACTATCTAAAGTAACTGTACTTTTAATTGTTTGCGCCTGGGAAAATACAGGAGAATTTTTAATAACTCTCCATTTACCATTGTCGTCATCATCTACCCAAATTAGTTCGTTTTGAGGATTTCTATCATATGCCTCATTTAATGTAGCAACTCTTTGAGATTTAAATTTTGTTATTATTCCGTTTAAGTTAGATAACGTTATAAGTTTTTCCCAATCAGAATTTGTAGAGGTTATTTCAATCTTATTCAAATACACATTTGTAATTTTATAAAATGCTTCAACTGCGGTTTCTGTAGATTCTCCTTCTACTTTAGTATCTATATTATAAATTCCAATGATATCTCCGGTTACAAGATCAATTGTCCTATTACAGCTTAAAGTAATTGTAGTAGCTTCTTGGCTTATACTTTTTATAATAATTTCACTGTCAACATGCTTTAAAACATTCCAACTCTGTTGATCACTTGATACCCAAATATAGGCACCTTTATTAAGTTCTACTGTAGAAAAATCTAAAATTCCATCTTTAGTTGTAACTGCCCTGTTTACATCTTCTCCTGTAACATATCCGACTGTCTTTACATATTCATTACTTAAAAATTTAGTAGGCAGTCTAGCTGTGTCATAACCTTCAGGTTTTAAAAATACACTATGATGAGGTATTCTATAAATTAAATCTGTAGGAGCAGTTGGCTCTACATCTACAAGCTCGAAAGGTTGCGGAGTTAATTTGAACTTAGCTTCATCTAATTGATATTCAATTTCTTCAAACCCGGTACTTGCTCCATACTGTGCTGATTTAATTGCCCACTCTTCGTAGAAGTCAACACTATCTTTATCTGCGGCCGCTAAACTATCAAATAATTTATCTATTGCATTTCTAGTACCCTTATCTTGTATAAAACCTTGATAAAACTTATACTGACTTACTTCATCATTAATAATATTTTCTAAATATTGTCTTTTCTGATATCCTATTAAATGCTGTGCTAATTTTTGTTGATCACTATCAAAATTATCACTATCTAAATCATAAAAGTCTGCAAACTGATTAATTCTATAATCAAAGTTAGTTAATAACTGTGCAGTAGGTTTATCCTCTAACCTATTCCATTGTTTCTGTTGGAATAATTCTGCACCCTGTATTTTATTTTCTGCTGTGTAAAAAAATTCTTTATACTTTACAACATCACCGATAGCATAATCAGTATATTGTTTCCATTCTGTTATTTGTGCATTATCGAAAATAAACCCAGGAATATTTAAACTTCCGTTCCATCCACTAGCAACATATCCTAGTACCTTAATACGCTCTTGTCTATATCCTGGTTCTGGATCATATATAATATCTTTAAACACAGAAGTATTATCTAGTACAGCTACATGCTCGTACTGTACTAGAGGCAATCTAACATGATATAATCCGTCAGCAGTATTTTGTAGTGCTAACTCGAATGTATTGGAATCTCTATTTAATCTAGTGAAAGATTCTGTTATCTTCTTACCGCTTGCATTATAAAGGCTATAATCGTAAAAATTATCATACAAGTCGTCTACTATCGAAAATGATGAATCAAATTCTAATTTTGTTGCCGCTGGACTTACAGCTAATACTGTTCCTGCAGACCAGTTTTGTGTCGTAAAATATAAAAATTCTTTTGTGCTTAATTTCCAATCTTCAACAGTTTGGGTATCTGTGTTATAAAAATTAAATTTAAATCCAGCTGATTCTAAATAATTTCCGTATCCTAACAAAAAGTCAACTACGTCTTGTACTGTAAATAATACAGATCCGTATGGTAATTGTGTTTTAGTTTGTAGAAACGATTTTCTATATATTGCAGTAGCACCGCCAATTAATGGAAGCTCTGGCATAAATGCAAATTTATCAGAGTCAAAGTCGCTTGTACTAGTATGTTCTTCTTTTACTCTATAAAATTTATTATTGTGCTTAACATTCTTTCCTACAATGTACCTCTTATTACTATCCCATTCGAGAAACGATTCTGATATTCCTCCAACATTTAAATTTGGATCAGTAGCAGTTTGGATTGGCTGGTTGTAAGTAAACACCGGATTATCTAAATCATATCCTCTAATCACAAATCCAAATGATTGCTTCTCAATCATTACACCACTATATGAAATAACATCAATAGGTGAACTTTTATTCAAAAATATTTGATAATTTTCTTTTGGTAAAAATACATTACCTTCATTAAAAGGTGTCCTACTATCTAAAATAAATCTTAATTTATCTTTATCTGTAAACGATCCTAACTTTATTCCTAATTGATTTTTAACTTTACTAAAACGATCTTTGTATGTAGCTACATCTGATGTTGCTTCTGATAACAAATAATCAATTGTATAGTTAAGTAATCCGCAGGTTATAACACGTTTTTCATCTGTAGTTATATTAGGATAAACAACATCTTTAGGAGACAGTGCCTTGCCAGATTCAGTATAAATCCATTGTCCTGAAAGTGACTTCTTAACTCTTGAAGTATCTAGTCCTAAACCTATTACCTTATTTGGTTGATTTAATATCCATGATTTTATTAAACTAAACGGATATTCACTACTTCTTCTCCATGCAGTTTCAGTTGGAGCTTCGTCGCCAAACTTAAAAACATTATCAACAGTGGTTGCAACTGAACCTTGAACGCCTCCAGCATCATTTGGACTTAGTAATTGTCCGCTTGCATTTACAGGTAACTGCCGTAATAAATCTTTTCTTTTATATTTCTTATTTACTACAACAGATTTGTTAGGTTCTTTTATTCTGCCCTCCTGTATGTCTTCCCACATTACTAAATTATCACTAGTATATGGCGCCGGCCCGTATTGTGTTTCCCACCAAGTTGGTTTAATTGTAAAGCCAAGCATCTCCCACGGTGTCACATGAGGAGTATCTGTATCAAACATAAACTTATAGACAGCTCTCCAAAATCCTGGAAGAGGAGTACCATCTCTACTTGATAAGCCAGAATAGTTCCAAGTAAAACTGTTAGCTCTATCATAAAATGTTTTATTATCAGTATAATTTAAAGATCCTAAACTTTCTACCCACTGTATAAAATCTCTCATCATACTATTATTAATTTGTAGTGAAGTAAATCCTGTATCTCTATCTTTGCTTGGAATAAAATCATTGATATCTAATCTTGTAACATCGTATGTTGATTTGATATTATTAAAAATTCTCTTTTCAAGTTCTAGAAGTAACTGGTCTCTATAATCCATAAATGCTACAGTCTTACTACCATCGTGCCCTTTTATTATTCGGGTAGTAGTTTGGTAAGAATCATCATCAATTATTTCTGGCTGGTATGTTGGAAATAATCCTATCTTACTTGGAGTTGCAGGGACATAACTACCATCAGTGCTTTCATATTCGTATATCTCAATTAAGTCATTTCTTGTTTTAGTGGCAGTGATAACTGCAAACCCGTCTGTGTTAAATGTATAATCTTTGTTATGTATTAATTGCACACCATTTTGGTATATCAATACTGCTTTGGATGAAAGACTGCTTAAACTAAATGTGTTACTTAGACTAAAGAAATTATTTTGTGTATCATAAACTGTAAATTCTAACCTTTTAAATGCTTCGTAAGGAATCATATCACTAAAGTAAAACGGATTAGTATTAACTTTATCCTTATTAATTTCTTTTAAAATTAAATCAACATGTCTTTTTACTGGTCCATCATAACCTAAATTTTCCGCAATTTGTAAGAAAGATCTTTTGAACTTTCTATATTCTTTCCTTGCATAACTTATAGCTTTTACAATGTTAGCAGATTTGTCAGTGATATGATAGGAACTTGTATTTGCTGAGCCTGCATATTGTAAGAACTTTTTACCAAAGACGTTTATTTCACCTAGATTTCCTAAATTACTTTTTCCAGGAAATGCTCCAGAGAATCCTTCAATATCATCTAACATAGTAAACACATGGTCGTTAACTTCACCTAATGTAAATGCAGATAAATTATTGTTTTGTGGATTATTTTCAAAAGTATGTGGAAATTCGTAGTTTCCATTTTCATTTTTTGTTTTACTACAACTGGTTCTAACTTCTACTGTGCTATTAGCCGGAATAGCTGTAGCAAACCTAACTGTCTTTACTCCGTTGACGTCTACTAATACCCAATCCCATACCCAGTTACTATTAACCTGAACTGAAACTTTTAAATCTGGAATAGATGCACTATTATCATAAACGTCGATAGGAAAATCATTAGTAGGTGTAAGAACATCATGCTGTTTAATAACTTTTTGTAATGTTAACGCATTTGGATTGTTTATAGACTTTGCTTTTGTCCAACCATTGCAATAAGTAAAACTAGTAAGATCTGTATATTGTCTACAATAGCCAACGTCTGTAGTTTTAGAAAATGGCTGATTATCTAATTGGTAATTAAAACTTTTAGTAACTAAGTCAAAATCAAAAGTTATATCACCAACATTTACAAGAGCTCTATATTTTAAAGGAAATCCTAATTCAGTATCATCTGTGCCTGTGCCTACTGAATAACTAAAAATTTTATTTCCTGCAAAGTCACTTACAGGATATGTTGTACTATCTACAAAACTTTTACCGTTGTCGTCAAAAAGTTCAAATAATGGTTGTTGGTTAACTTTACTTTTATATTGAGCTAACTTCCATGTTGTGCCGTTAAAGTAATACTGCTTTCCTGCGTTTGTTCCTTTTACAATTAATGCAACTTGATTAATTATAGGATCTGTATCTGTTTCATCTTTGAGTGCAATTTGTGCTACTGTTGAATTATGCTTTATAAACTCTACTTTATAAATTTTATTTTTAACAAGTTCATCAGTATCGGCTGTAAATAGAATACGCATTCCGTCAGTAACGTCAACACCATCTATATTATACCCTTCTGCTCCGCTTATAGTAGAAAACACATCTGTTGTAATATCGTCGATTAAATCAACGTTTTGCTTTTTTGCTTCAGTTCCAAACTCGTTTAATTTTAAGCCAGCATTAAATTCAAGAATTGGCCTCTTAGCCCTAGCACTTTGATCTATATTAAAAACTTGTCCATTTATCTCAGCAGTTTTTTCAAGAACAGTTCTATGAAACCATCTATTAGATCTTGACCAAGCGTTTTTATCTGGCGATGCTCTGTTTATTATAATATAATCTTTAGTGGCACTATAAGAGCTTGCTGTACTATACGGCAGATTATCAAAGTTATTAGCATCAAATTTTACTTCAATGTCTGCAGAATATGTTTGAGGAATAGTTAAGTCAGTATCAAGTATCAATTGAATTTGATCTCCTACTCCTTCTACATACCATTGTCCTGTAGCATATTTTTCAGGAGTAACTGTTCCTTCAAATTTTACCTTCATCCCGTTTAATAATTCTTGTCCGGCTGAAGTAGTATAAGTTTTTTTACCTAATATTTCTGCTTCAACATCTATTGAAGTATTTGAAGCAATATCTGCAATCCTTAAAGTTCCGCCGGTGTTCACATCAGTTTCTGATACGTAGTATAATCTATCAGGTGCTGTAATAGGAACAGTAAATTCTATAATTCCTTCGTCTACCCCTGAATTTGTTATACCTAGCGAAAACTCGTTATCACTTTCAATTTGTCTTGAAGTTCTAATAGTAAACGGAAGTCCTGGAGCACTCACATCAAATTTATAAGTCTGTCCTCTATATAATTCTAAAGTAGGATTTTGTGTTAAATTGCCGTTAAAAACATATCCATAATTTCCTAAATTATCGACACTAGTAACTGTATACGTACTAACTACATCATTAGTTTGACCGAAAATTGATATTGATGCTGGACCACTTGGTAGCCAATAATACTCTCTAAAATTAGTCAGCTTATCCCAATCTAAGTTAGGATTCCATGCATAATACTCTTGACTGTTAAGTCTACTTTCATTACTTACGTCACCGCCGAAGGCTTTTATTTGGTTTTTAAAATCGTTGTAGTCTTTGTAAAATAAAACGTTTCCCAGCTCGTCTTTAGAAACTAATGCAGGTTCAAGTTGATAAGTTTCTCTATCCTTAGTAACATCGCCTATATAATTATCGTTAGGAGTATAAGCAGTTGCAGTTTTTCTACCATAGTACCCGTTTAATTTTTTTGCAGTTCCTGGTTTTAAAACTTGATCAAGTGTTGCACTTAAAAATTTTGTGTTTGATGTTGTTCTAAAATACCTTGGAAGTAAGTCTGCTGACTTTCTATTAGACTTTCCGTTAACCGGCAATGCAGGTTCTTTTTGATCATCATATGCCATTAGTAGCTATATCCTCCGCCGCCGCCTGACGATCCGCCACCGCCACTGCTCGAACTTGAACTAGAACTTGAACTTCCGCCCGAACTAGAACTTCCACTTGAGCCAGAATTAATTGTTGTTGAATATGCAGTACTAGAACTTTGAACACCTGTGTTTGCTGTTTCTGTACTTGCTGTTACAACGTTTCCTGTTGCTTTAAGTCTATTTGCTGTGATACTATCTATAATTTCTACATCGTCAACTACTGCACTACTAATAAAAATTTCATCAGCTTCTGACTTTATTTCGTATAATGATCCAAAAGATTGTGTATCTTCATTTGGAACAATTACTATTGAACTTATTGCAGGTGCTAACTGGTTCATTATATATGTAGAAAGTTCTGAGAAGTAAAAGGACTCGCCAAACTCCCAGTTTTCTAAACTAAAATACTGATTTATTGCATCAATAACATTTGATTTTATTTCGTTATCATTACTAACTGTTTCGGTATTCTTTACAATCTTGAAAGTTGCTTGTAAACTATTTTCTGCAGATGAACCAAATAATATTTTATACTTAACAGGATGATATATTACTTCGTCGCTAACAGATTTAATTTTATCTAACGCTGATCCATAGCTTCTATATAATACATCGCTACTTGGCGGTAAAGGTTGTGTAACAATATCACCATTAAGCCATTGTCTATATAATGCATCATACTCTCTTGTTAACATATAACAATCTACTAAATTTGTACTACTAGGATCAATACGCTTATTGTTATCAGCCGCATGCAAGTATCTAAATTTTAAATTAGGCCTTCCAATAAATGCTTTATAATCAGTAGTCTGAGATAATGTTAATTTATCAGTTGATAGTTTTTTAAATAGTTCTGTTTCGACAATGTAAAATATTTCTCCTGCATCATGTGCCGAATATGCTCCTATAGCTGACTCTGTGTCAACTACTGTAATATTTTCATTTGATGCTGTTACATATTTAAAATCTTCAACTCCATCTGTAGTAAGATATTTCTTTTCGAATATGTACTTTGTTGTTGGTGAAACTGTTTCAGCCACAATATCAACAAAGGTACTAGGATTATCAACTACACCGTCGTCATCATCGTCAAAGAAACTTACTTCTATTTTTTTACTATCAACATAACCTTCAGCATCTCTATATTCTTTCGTAATTTCCCAATTATAATCTAATGTAAATGGCGAAGTTACATCAGGCTTAGTGTTAATACTTAATACCTGTACTTTATCTTTAATAATTTTTCCTGTATTATTATCATATATTTTATCACTACTATCATAATAAAACTTTATATCTTTGTCGCTTTCAAAAACATATCTCATCGCCCTATATGTAATATCGTATTTTTCGCCATCTGTTTTAAACCATAACAACCAACTTGCATCTAAATTTTGACTACTTACATCACCGGCCTTACCAGTACTAAAATCACTTACAGTGTTTAAATTAGCTTCTGTAATAATTCTCCATTGTCTTGTAGTAACATCGTATCTTAATCCAAATGTATTATTAGCAAATGCTTGATCAATAATTTGTGTTTTTACAGCATCTAAAACTGTTGTACTAAGTTTTGGTCTTACCTCTGTAAGTAGTGCAGTAGACGGAATACTATCATTTAGAATAATAGGACCTAATCCAGCTGTAGTATTAGCTGTTCCGTCACCGTTAACACTTACAACTTTGACCCATTTATAACTTGCAGAACCTGGATGATCAGGTGATCCTAACATAAGTGTTGTTTTATCACCAACCATAAAATGTTTTCCTACAGGTGCTTCAAATTTAAGTAAAGTTCCTGCTTCAATTAATCTTAAATTATTTGCTGTGAACGATCCAACCTTAAACTTAGATTCATTATCGTCTACAATATAACCTGTTCCTCTATTTGTATCACTTGTAACTTGCACCCATTCAGCTTTTAAGTCGCTAGTAATAATTTTTGTAAAGTTAGTAAGATAATAATTTAAAACTCTTCTTTCTTTAACAATAGGCTCTATTTTATTTGTTATAGCACTTTCTATATCAGTTTGAGTTGTAAAAGAAAAGCTATCTTTAAGTATTAAATCTTCTTTATATATAATTCCGTCGTTAGCGTATAAATTTGTACTGCTATATTTTCCAGTAGCATCTAGCAAGTCATAGTATCTACTAATACCACTTGCAAATCTATTCACTGACTTCACTTTAATAATATCTTGACTAATTCCTAGAGGAGCAACATTATAATCTTCGCCTGTTACCATTCTATTCTGTGTATAATATGTTGAAGGCGCATTTAATTTTATACTTGTATTTGTTTCACTTACACTGCTATTAGAAACAGTATATTTTAGTTCCATGTTTAGTGTTAATGTTTCCGGAATTCCTGCTCTACTCAAATAAGGCACTCTTACTTGTATACCTGTCATATCTTGTGGTTTAATTGTATAGCTTTGATTGTTGCTAGTTCTATAAAATACCTTAAATACACCTTTAGGTAATTCACCAAAAGTTCCGTCTGAAAATACTAAACTTATTCTATCACTTACCCTTGTAAGAACACTATAAACTGTTCTAATTTTTTTACTAATACTGTTATAGATAACGTTATTGCCTTCAACACTATCTACTTTAGTCCAATATTCTGATTCAAGCCCATTTGTGTCTAATTTGTATAACCAAACATCGTCATTATTAATATTAGTTGCATCAATATCTATTGTTTGATTAGTGCTAGGTGTGTTTACTTGGAACGTGCCGTTTTCTAAAGCTCCTTGCTTAAACATACAAAAGAATCCTGAATTATTACTTGCCGGTCCTCTTCCGTCATCCTTATAAAGATAAGCAAAACTATTAGCTGTAAGAGGTATTTCTTCTTCAATAGACTTAGCTTCTACATTAATGTCTGTTGACACAACTTCAAACCCTAAACTAGCACCCTGTACTGTCTTATTAAATCCATAGATTGGTATATCAGTATTAATTGCATTTACTCTATATTGCTGTGACGGAACACCATCAATAATTTCTTTCTTTAATGGTCTACCAAATGTACTAGTTGTAGGTAGAGAAGAGTTTAACACCTTAATAAACTGCTCGTACCAATCTGTATTTGTTGGATCGTTCCATTGAATTTCTTGATTTGCAAGATTAAAATTATTACTATCAACTACTTCTTCTGACGTGGAAACGCTTGTAATTTTAAGTAATCCAGAAGCTGACTGATTACGCTTAGGATTATAGGATAGTAGGCGGGCTAAACGTAATACACTTTCTCTACGTTCTGCAAGTTCTAAAAAGTTCTCACGTGCATTTAGATCAATACGGAAGGAAATATTTTGACCTAAGAATGCAATTAAATCAATTAATGCAAGGTACTCGCTTGATTCTATATAATCATTAAAATCTTCAGGATAGTTAGTCCTAAGATACGCTATCATTGTACGTCTTAAATTATCAAAATCGTAATTTTGGAAGTCAGCATTACGGAAACTTTGATATACTCGCTTCCAATCTTCTGCTACTAACAATCTATTTTGTCTATCTGTTGTTGACATGATTTCCTTCCTTATTTGTTAAATGTATTTATTACGATTAGATAAGTGCGTATTTTATTTAAGAAATTAAGCCGTTATTTTCATCAAACTTTAAACGCATAGATTCTGATATATTGTAAGGAAGGTATGTCAGATCTATTTCAATTTGTATTCCTGATTCAAAAGTATCTACAATAACACTATTAACTTGTGTTCTTGGGTCGTAATTTACAATATCAGTGACATTTTTAGCAATGGCACTTTTTAAGTCTTCTGTCATTGGTTCAAAAATAACTTCCCATATAATTGTGCCGAATTCTGGATTCTCTAATTTTTCACCCTGTCTTATATGAAAATTGTTTATTAAATCTTGTTTAATTAGAGCAAGGTCGTATAATCGTGTTGACCCTAGGTCTGGATTAACTGTGCTAAGTCCTCTATATGCTCTGGAAGTAATTGCTTGATCAGATGCTTTTTTTGGACCTGTAACTTTGATCCTTTCATACATATCTTTTTCTAATGTGCTCATAACGTATTTACCACCTAAACTGTAGTGCTTTCTGTTCCTGTTGATTGTGCATCAATATCAAGTTTATCTGGTCCAAATAATGGCTTATCGTATTCTTCAGGAATATCCCAATGCCTTTTTACATTTAACACATATTGAGACTTTGAGGACACACTATATGTTGAAATTTTTGCATCATCTCCTTGGTTTCCACCAAGTATTTTTAGTTTATTTGTTTTAGGATCTGCGCCTACAATAAATCCAACATGTCCTCCAGAACGTTTTCTGGACTTGAAAACGCATATGTCTAAATATCTAATTTTATCTAATGTTCTCCAGTCAACTTCAGATCCGTATCCTTTATACGCTTGACTGCTCATAGAAGCTAAACTATCTATTCCAGCGGTTTTTAATGCCCAACTTACAAATGCCGCACACCATGCATACGCCATTGATCCGCTATCTCTCTTATAGGATAAGTTACATACTTGATATGTTGCTAAAATGTTAGGATTACCAGGGTTGCCCTTTTCAGCCCAATCAGCCGCAACTACATTGTCTAATATTGCTTTTAGTTTTAAATAACCAGGTCCGGAAGGAATTGGTCCTGGGTCTGAATATGTAATAGGTGAACCTTTATTTGAATTTACGCCACCAATACTTTGCGGATAATCTCCCTCAAGATTAGATTCAACTCCCTCATAATTAAATCTTTGTGTGTTTAGGTCAGCTTCTTGATACGTTAAATCAGAAATTGCTCTAGGCCTAGTTAGTTTAGATTCTGGAATAAAAACATTACACATTAGAAAGGTCCTTTCCTGCGTTCTTGAGTTCCGCCTGCATTTGAAACATTTTGATCAATACGCTTTGACTCTTCTGGTTTTGGTGCTTCTAACCAACTATCGTCTAAACTTCTGTAAAAAGCTAAATCTTTTGGATATGCATGATCGTAACCTCCTGGATTAATACACATACGTAAGTCACCCAAAATGCCCTTACCTCTATTAGGTCTATATCTTTCTTTTAAATACTGTGCGGCAATATCACAACTTGTTATAAAATCTGTAGCTAGTAATTCAGGAGTTTCAAGAACTTTTACACCTAATGGATTTTTATTTGTTTCTAAACCTATACCAGATCCTGGAGGACCGTCTTTTAATGCTTCGTCTATAAGTCCTGCTTTTTCTCCATATCGTTCGTAGTTGTCTCTGCCTGTAATCTGTATTATACCTCTACCTATATATTTTCCACCATCTCCATCAAATTGATTTCCTAATTCTAAACCTTTTTTATTATTGTTTCCGTAAACTAGCTCAAAGAAAGTAGTCTTTGATGCTTTTGCTGAAGTTAATGCACCTTCACTTACACCTTTAGTTGCAGTTTTAAATATACTTCTAATATAACTATTTGTATTATTACCATAGCTTAATTCTTCTGCTGGTAGCAAACTACTTTCTGTATTACACACAGCAATTATAGAAAGTAAAGTTTCTCTATCTGTAAATCCTACAGCTCTCATACGAGAAGCAAGAACTCTTGCACGTTCTCTTTTATCTCCTGATGTAGGAGCACCTGGTGCTGGTGAAATTCCTAAGGACTCTTGTGTTTCGGTTGTAGTCGGTGGTGTATAATACGTACCACTTGTTGTGACACCTGTTTCTCCTGTTGCATTTGTTCTAGCAGGAGGGGGAGTAGTTTGCTGTCCAAAAACTGGTACTCCTATAGTTTTTGCAAAAGTATCAGGAGTTCTCGGAACAAATGTTTGTTCTTGATGAGAATTTGCTCTAGTTTTATCTGGAGTATAAATTCCTGGATTTAAATGTTCATGTTCGTACCATGGTTCGTGTTGAGGTACACGGGCCGCTTGCTCTGCAAGTGCCGCTGGTTCAACAGGTGTTGGTGTTGGGGCCGGAGGAACATTAGCTGTTTCTGCACTTGCTACTGCGGCAACAGTTGCAACAGCACCTGCAGAATTTAAATCTATTTGTCCTGCTGTTGCTTTAATTGCAGATCCGCCATTTATTTCAGCTGTGCCAAGAGATGCAATTTTTAAAGATGTTGCTGTATGTATATCCATGTTAGCTTCACTTTGTAATCTAAAATCAGCTGTACTCTGTATTGCCATTTCTCCTGTAGACTTTACATCCATTTCTCCTATAGACTCGATATGTAAATCTGTACCTAAATGTATATGTCCTTCTTTGTCGGCATTAAGATTAAAATTATTTAATGCGTCAATATTAACATCTGCGCCTGCTGACCCTATAAAAACGTTATTAGCTGATAATAAGTTTATGTTATCTGTTGATGAATATGTTGAATTTCCTTCTGCATGCTGTGTTATATTTTCTCCTGCTCCTATTTCATAACTATCACCTACATTCCATAATGCATTTGTACCAACAACAAAATTCATATTAGACCCGGTTGTAGCTTTAATATCTTTCCCCACAACCATATTTAAATTTTGTCCAGCAACAAAATTGATATCCCTATCAGCTGTTACATTATAATCTTGCTGTGTATGAACGCTTACACTATCTTGAGCAAATATATCTATTTTTCCATTTGAAGTTAATTCTATCCAGGTTGTACCTTTTGCATTTCCTATATAAATTAAATCTTCTGTATTGTGCATTAATATCTGATGCCCAGTACGTGTTCTTAATCTTAAAAGTTCATTTGCAGGTAGTGTTGGATCTCCTCCTTTTTCTCCTGCTTCTAAACTTACATACTCCATTGGAGAGTCTTCAGCTTTACCTTTTCGTATAAATTTATCGTCACCGTCATCCATAACAAATGACGATCCACCTAATCTATGAGTATGCACTGTAGCTTTTGTTCCAACAGGACCTTGTGGAGACTTAGGTGCGTCTTTACGCTTATCTAAAGGACCGCCTGTACTAATACCAAAAACTGCACTAGGAACTTCCCGTCTAGCACTTGATGTTGTGATACCTCTTACATCATCTTTATCTAATCCTTGCTGTATTAATGACCGTGTTAAATCTACATGAACAGGTTTTCTATATTTGGTTGCGTCTTTTAATGCAACCGATTGTAACTGTTTGTTATATTCTGCGGCAGGAGCTCTGGATCCAAAATCTGCTAAGTTATCTGTTCCAGCATAACCAGGAACCATAAAATTCATATTCTCTTCTTGTACACATCCTATCCAAAATGCTTTAGACAAACTTTCCTCTACTAGTATCACTAATACAGTGGTTCCAACATCAGGTGGAACTCCCCAAAAACCGTATGATTTCTGAGAATGTTTATATCCTTCATTGTTGCTATTACCAGCAATAGGTGTAACTCCGTAATACGGACTTAGGTATCTTGCTTCTACCATCTGTCCTGTACGTTCAGGTTGATTACCTGCTCCAGTTTGTTTTAATAATTCAACTTGTAATGTACCCATATAGTGTGGATCTAAATGGTTTACAACAATAGCTTCAAATGGTCCCGAAGAAGTAGGATCTATTGGATTTTTAGCTCTTAGAACTTTATCAGGTGATGCTCCTCTACTAGACATTAGAAAGGCCTACCTATAGTACTATTTAATTTTTTAAGTTGTTCTTTGCCTTCTGCTTCTAATATTTCTAATGCACTTCGATTATCTCCCGGCGCACCAGGTGGCAATGTTGTTGTCAAAATTGTTCCTAAGTCTTTACCCGTAAATGATTGTAAGGTAGATTCCAAACTGGCAAAATCTGATCCTACTTGAGATAAGTCAAAACTACCCATTGATGCTTCTATAGATTTAGCCAATTCACCCACTTTTCCAAACGTAGCTAATGCATCACTATTTAACGCCGCTTTGGCTTGTTCAGCAATAGTTCCGAGTTCTTGTACAGCTGGAAGTAGATCTGCTAATTCATCTTGATAAGCAATAACATTAGTTGGAAAATCAGTTTCAGATCTAGCTGAACTTGCAATACGCTGTATTTCAAGAGCCTTCTCTTGAAAACTTTCTGTAGGATTATCTATGTTAACTAATGCTGATACAGAGCTTGTTGAATTAGACTCTTGTTGATTTCTTACTCTATTCATTCTAAGTACTTGTGTAAACTTATTACTAGATATTGAAGTCTGTTGTCTAATAACTGTATAAAGTCCGCTAAAAGGTTCTACTAATAATACATCTTGTGGGAATGTATAACTACCTCGACTTTCACTAATATCTACAGGTGTTTTAAATAGCACATTAACATGCACCTGTCCGTTATTATAATTTGCCGATCCGTCTGCTGTCATATTTGTATATGCTGTATCTCCTGCATGGAAATTTCCGTGGCCGTTATCACTAATGTAAAAAGGATCTCCTAAAATCTCCATATCACATATAAGCATATCATTATTACTCTTAATAAGTCTATCATTAAATGATCTTGCAACTTGTATATCTGAATTGCTTATTTCTGAGCCGCCACGTTTGCTACTTAAATCATTTACTATCTCTACTTGTTTTGCTATACCTTCAGGAGCAACCGTTTCTGTAGTAGCGTTTCCTCCACCTGTTTTCATTGCTACATCCGGATTACCTGCTACTGCTTTATTACCTGTAGATTTTCTCTGTGATGCAGACGAAGATCCTGAATCTGCAATGGACCCTGCCTGGAAGGCATACTTGTACTGTATTTCAAAATCTAATACATCTTTATTTTTTCCTGTATATATGTAATTGTATTCTTTTGCCGCTTCAGCTTTTAAATTAGAAATTCCAACTGCTGGCGCCGCTGGTGCATTAAATATACTAGAATGTATTTTATAAGGTACAACTCTATATACATAAATTTTTGGTGTGGAACCTGTTCTAGCAACTTCAGAGTTATCAGGTACTGTGTACATATCAGATTCAACTCTATACCAAGTTACCATTCCACTTGCATCTTTTAAGTCTTTTAGTTGAATTGATAATGTTTTACCATATGTACTTACAAGTAGTACTTCCTCAATTATATCCTGTATTCTAGTTCCTGCTTTAAACTTAAACATTCTATTCGAGCCGCTAGTTTGTAACTGTGCATTGCCTCTTGCAAAAATAGGATATGTATCTGTAAGCTCTTGTGCAAACCTTGGCTGACCTTGAGGTGACTGTCCTGATTCAGATACATCGTCTATTATAGTTGCTTTCCCTATAATATTAGTTGCAAGATCACTGTTAGCATAATCTTTTATAGCTTTACCCATTTGAGAAGAACTTTTTACTACTCCTGTTATAGTAGCCAAATATTCATCATAGTCTAATGGAACTTCACCTTCTTGATCTCCTGTAATAGATCTGTAACGTTCTTCAATTTCTGCGGCTGTAAGTTTATTTGTTGTACCACTAATACCTCCAAATTCTCCGCCGTAATGTGTTCCGAAACTATTAGTTGTTGCTGAATTTTCTGTTGTTGCTTCAGTCATGTTACTTGGTTTTCCTGTAGCACTTGTTTTATCTTCTGGAAAAATAATTACATACTGATCTGCTGTGTTAACTTGATCTTTTTCCTCTTTGTCTAATAGTCTTGTATTAATAATAGTTGTAAGACTTTGTCCACCTGATTGTAATAATTCTCTTACAGTTGAACCTGTAATGTTTATATCAGTTTTTATTTGTTGTACTGCATCTGTAAGAGCTTGTTCGTTCCAAGGATAAGCAGTACAGTCATAAGCTGATCCTGCTTCTGTCACAGCAAACTCTACTGTTCTAAATTTAATTGGAAACTGTCTCCTACTATAAGGTGCTTGTCCTGTGCTTCCATTCTCGTCTGTGCCTACAAATTCAAGTGTAAACAGAAAACATGCTTCAACGTAGTTTGCATAGCCACATACTGTTGCGGCAGATTTTAAACTATTTAGAAACAGTCCCATACTATAAGGTTCTAATATTTTAAAGTCTATCTTAGTAGCATTCGTATTTCTACTATTGATGTCTGGACTTAATATAAACTCTGCTTCTAAGTCGTCTATAAAGAATTCTAATTTTTTTCCTAAGGCTTTTTCATAATTGTTTAATACTTTATTAGGTCCTGCTCCTCCTGATCGAGCAATTACATTTTCAATTACGCCTGTTTTTCTGTACGTACCATCAGGATCATTTGTTTGTTCAACTGTTAATGCACTTAATGTCATAATGCAATTCATACTTGCATAACCTTCAAGTTCATTAGGCCAAGGTGGTTGACTTTTTCCTGGTACTAATTGTCCTGGACTAATTTTTTGACCGACTGGTCCAGGTCTAGAATCTAAGTTTGCAGAAAATCTATTTGGAGATGCTGTTGCTCCTAATATTCTATCAACATAAGGTATATCTAAGGTAATTCCAGCAGTAGCATCACCTATTACATCAGCGGCCTTTGCTCCAAGTTTTCCTGCATTTAATTCATTGGAAAATTTATTAAAGTCTGCTTGTATTTGTGCTCCAATGTCTGGAACTAATTCTCTAATGCTGTTTAGTTTTTTGGATACTTTATTTGCATATCCTGCAAAATCTACCATATTAAATTCCTAACAAAGTTTTTAGTGCCGCGCCCTTTGGCAGGTAAATTTGTACTCCTGGTACTAGATCATATACTGGATCTTTTATAGTATCCATATTCCTTTGAGCAAAAACCCACCATAACTTTGCACTTCCATACAAATCATATGCTAACAAGTCTGGTCTATATGTATATTGTGCTTCTACTTCATATAATACATCATCTGCCTCTGCAGGAACCGGTCTTATCTGAAAATATCCTAAATAATTTCTACCAATAACTTTAGTATTTTTCCAAGGACTTGAATTAGGATAGTTTGCCATATTAAATCATTCCTTTTGTAATTAAATCACCATTAACAAAATTATTTAAATTAAATTCTGCTTGCGTAGATCTACTGTATACTGGTTGCACTGTCACTGATATCAAACTTTGAGCGGGAACCCAAGTTCCTGGTCCGGACTGTGTTGTCACATTATCTGCTTGTTCTTGCTGTGTTTGACTTATAGATTGTGTGCTACCAAATGCTGTTTTAAGATAATCAACATCTTGTGGTAGATCAATATTAAAAGCAGTAATAACACACGGAACATTATTAAAAACATAATCACCATATCCGTTTAATTTTACAATAGGTGGAGGATTTCCTACATTTGCGCCGTTACCGTAAAACATTTTAGTAACTGTTCTTAAATATGTAAGTCCTGAAACCCAATATTCTGCATCTTGAGAAGTTTCTACAAAAAAGTCACCTGCTATTGTAATAGCGTCCACAGCTGAGCTTTGATAATTGTAAAAAGGATAATTAGTATGTATAGGCTGTAATGCATTGTAACTAGCAGAATGAGAAAATATTATTGACGGAGTAAATGGAAAAATAAACTTTTTTCCAGTACGATATAATGGTCCTAACATAGTTGAATCCATTTCCTGCATAATCGGAGGAACACTTAAACTAACTCGCCAGTCATTATCTCCTCTAGGAGAATTAACTACCGCAGTAGTTGATCTTTTAAATGTAGGCATTGCATCAGCGGGTAAATTAATACTACGTATACCTTTCATAAAACCTAAAGGATTATCAGCAAATTCTCTAACTGTATCAACTGTTTTCTTTAGATTTGTCGCTATATTAACAGCATTACCAAAAGTACGCTGTAGACTAGCAAATGGGTTGTTAGACATAACTTCTCCTTTATTAGTATTATTTAGTTGACTTTTTTATGTACGTATATTATAATATATATTATTAACTTGGAGAAATCATGGCTAGAAGAATAAACTACCTAAACAACAAAGATATTTTAAAAGAAATACATAAGTCAAAAAGCACGTTTTGTAGCTACACTGAAGATAGCTACGCCGACTATGATATAATATTACCGTCAACTGACAAGATAAACATAAGAACAATAGCAGAAGCAAAAAGAAATAAGGCAAAAAAACAATCACAGGCAGAATTTGAAAGAAGAAAAGCAAACGGTGAAAAAGTTAAACAGGCTGAATGCGAAGTAGACTACAGAAAGATTACAAAAGAAGAGTTAATTTTTAGAATTATGTCTTTTGAACATATTCCAGAAGAACCAGGACGTAAGAAGAACCCAAAAACAGTAGCTGATACAAAAACTAAGTTAAATTTTCCTCCATTTGTGCATTATAAGCACGATGAAGCCGGAGAATTAACATTAGTAGGAAAAAGTCATTGGGAAGGTGGTATGGAAAATGGATATTTTAACAAAGGTCATGGAAAAGCAACTAATAAACTTGCTTTAATGTGGATGAAACTATGTGATAGATATGCTACTAGAGGAAATGTGCGTGGATACACTTACAACGACGAAATGCGTGGACAAGCTATTTTACAACTAGCACAGATTGGCTTACAATTTGATGAATCTAAGTCGCAAAACCCATTTGCATACTATACTGCGGCTGTAACAAATTCATTTGTTCGTGTTATTAATATTGAAAAACGTGCCCAAAATATTAGAGACGATATTCTTGAAATGAATAATATGAATCCTAGTTACACTAGACAACATTCAGGAGAATGGGAAGCACAGCAAAAAAGAGAAGCCGAAGCTAAGATGAAGCAAAAAGACAAATAAGTCGTTGACTTTATTAACTTTTTATAGTATAATATAAGCTGAGCATAGAAGAGGAAACGATTTGTTTAAAAAAGCGGCTGTCTTTACCGATATCCATTTAGGATTAAAAGGTAATAGCAAAGTACACAACGACGACTGTGAAAATTTTATAAACTGGTATATTGATCAGGCAAAAGAACACGGATGCGAGACCGGAATCTTTTGTGGAGATTGGCATCATAACAGAAATAGCTTAAATTTAACAACAATGGACGCTACACTTAGATGTATGGAAAAACTAGGTACTAGTTTTGAGCAGTTTTTCTTCTTTGACGGCAATCATGACTTATATTATAAAGACAAAAGAGATATTAATTCTACTGCATTTGCAAAACATATTCCAGGAATAACATTTGTTGACGAAATATATGAAAAAGACGATGTTGTACTAGTTCCTTGGCTTGTTGGAGAAGAATGGAAGAAAATTAGTGATATCAAATCAAAGTATATGTTTGGTCATTTTGAGTTGCCTAGCTTTTATATGAATGCTATGGTACAAATGCCCGATCATGGTGACCTACGTGCTGAACATTTTAAGCATCAAGAATACGTGTTTAGTGGTCACTTCCATAAAAGACAAAAGCAAGGTAAAATCCATTACTTAGGTAACGCATTTCCTCATAATTATGCAGATGCATGGGATGATGATAGAGGAATGATGGTTCTTGATAAAGAGAACAACTTAGAACCATTATACATTAACTGGAAAGACTGTCCAAAGTATAGAACAACTACACTAAGTAAACTGTTAGATCCTGAAGCTAACATAATACTTCCTAATATGTACCTTAGAGTAACAATAGACGTTCCTATTAGTTATGAAGAAGCCAGTTTTATTAAAGAGACTTATATAAACCAACACAAATGTAGAGAAATTACACTAATTCCTCAAAAACAGATTGAAGAAATATCAACTGAATTAGATATATCAAGTTTTGAGAGTGTTGACGAGATTGTTTCAAAAGAAATCACCGCGATTGAGTCGGAGCAGTTTAATCGCAAAATGTTACTAGACATATACAACGAGCTATAATGATACAATTAAAAGACTTAACAGTAAAAAACTTTATGAGTGTGGGTAATCAGACTCAGGCAGTTGATTTTAACAAAGAACAATTAACTCTAGTACTAGGAGAGAACTTAGACCAGGGCGGAGATGATAGTGGATCACGTAATGGAACTGGTAAAACAACAATTATTAATGCATTAAGTTATGCATTATATGGAATTGCCCTAACAAACATTAAACGTAATAATTTAATTAACAAAACCAATAGTAAAGGTATGTTAGTTACTTTACATTTTGAAAAGGGCGGAATAGACTATAGAATTGAACGTGGTAGATCTCCAAATGTATTAAAATTTTATATCGATAGCCAAGAACAAGAAATGACCGACGAAAGTCAAGGTGATTCACGTAAAACACAGGAGCATATTAATTCGTTACTAGGTATGAGTCATGATATGTTTAAGCATATTGTTGCTCTCAATACATATACTGAGCCTTTTCTTGCAATGAGACAAAACGATCAACGTGCAATTATTGAACAGTTACTTGGTATTACAATTCTTAGTGAAAAAGCAGAAAGTTTAAAAGAACAATCACGTAATACCAAAGAGTTAATAGTAGAAGAGACTGCTAAAATTAATGCAATACAAACAGCTAACGAAAAAATCTCACATACTATAGAAGGACTGTCAAAAACTCAGAAAGCATGGCAATCTAAGAAGAATCAAGATATAGAAAAACTAAAAAATTCATTAGATGAACTAGAACACTTAGATATTAATACAGAACTAGAGTTACATGAAAAATTAGTAAATTGGAACGAACATAATAATGCTGTTTTGGCTCTTAAAAAAGAATTAAGCACATTAGAGCCTGCATTAGTACGTGCTGATAAGAGTGTAGAAAAGGTGTCTAAGGATATTGCAGGATTAGATGATGCAATATGTTATGCTTGTGATCAACCACTACACGAAGACAAAAAACAAGAAATATTAGCTACAAAAACTAAAGAACTAGACGATGCCGTTGCATATCAAAAAGAAATTTCTGGTAAGGTAAACGAAGTTACTACTGGTCTTGAAGAAATAGGTGATATTAACGGTAAGCCTACAACGTTTTATGAAACAGCAAAAGAAGCATATGAACATAGACAGAATGTTGATCGTATTAAACAGGCATTAACTACAAAAGAAGTAGAAATAGATCCATACCAAGAACAAATTGATGAATTAAACAGTAGTGCTATACAAGAAGTTAAATGGGATACTGTAAACCAGTTAACAAACTTTAAAGATCACCAAGAATTCTTACTTAAACTACTAACAAACAAAGATAGTTTTATTCGTAAGAAGATTATTGACCAGAATTTAGCTTATCTAAACAATCGACTTACGCATTACTTAGATAAACTTGGATTACCGCACCAAGTTCTATTTCAAAACGATCTGAATGTTGAGATTACACAGCTAGGTCAGGATCTAGACTTTGATAACCTGAGTAGAGGAGAACGTAATAGACTTATACTTGGTATGAGCTTTGCATTTCGTGATGTGTGGGAGAGCTTATATCAAAATATTAACTTGTTATTCATTGACGAGTTAATCGATAGTGGTATGGACACTGCTGGAGTTGAGGGTGCTTTATCAGTAATTAAAAAAATGGGCAGAGAACGTAACAAAAACGTATATTTAATATCTCACAAGGACGAACTTATTGGTAGAGTTAATCATGTAATGAAAGTTATTAAAGAAAACGGATATACTAGTTATGAAAACGACGTTGAAATTGTAGAATGAAAGAAAATGATCCACATGACATGCTAGTGCAATCTTATCTAGCATATTTTAAGGCTAATGAGAACTTTGAAGCACGTAACAGCGTAAGAACTCATGCTTTAAGCAGAAAATTGTTGCGTGATATAAGAAAATATGCTAAACTACGCATGGAAGAAATACACACGAAGCATAAAACCAAAAAAGAGGCTGAAGAAAATTAGGCAACGGTAAGTACGATATGCATTGGACTTATCAAGGTAAAGAAGTAGAAGAAATACCTGAAGGTATTGAAGCATTTGTATACTTGATAACAAATCTTACCAATGATATGAAGTATGTAGGCAAGAAACTAGCAAAATTTAAGACAACTAAGCCACCACTAAAAGGCAAAAAAAATAAAAGACGTGGAAGCAAAGAAAGTGACTGGAGAGACTATTGGGGATCCAGTGATAGACTCAATGCAGACGTGTTAGAACTAGGTGAAAACAAATTTACAAGAGAAATCTTACATTATTGTCCTAGTAGAGGCATTGCAAGTTACTTAGAGGCTAGAGAACAGTTTGAACGTAGAGTACTCGAGACAGATGAATACTATAACGGTATTATAAATGTAAGAGTTGGCGGATCAAAAATTCTAAAAGAACACTTAGGCAAATCAAACAACACATAAGGTTAGCGGGCCGGATTAAAATACCGCTGTGTAAAACGTATCCGTAAAGGAACACACGTAACACACTGAGCCACGTCTGGTAATAAGACGCAGGATTGGTGTAGATTGTTTGTTGTCAATCAAGAACCACAATGTTCATAAAAACTCTTTAGCAATAGGAACGAAGCGAGAGGTAGTTTACGGTGTAGCGTATATTTTAAGAATATACGGTCTA
>MDTB01117112.1_pt1 | contig 53520 bp, 45 predicted proteins | sample 811161 | NCBI WGS metagenome assembly MDTB01 (sample SAMN05326650, study PRJNA326480) | marine metagenome | isolation source: seawater | place: Mediterranean Sea | collected 2009
AATGATTCTGCAAACATTACCTCTACACTTACTGCAGAACAAGCTTCTATTGATGATAAAAATCAGCAAATGATGGCCAAAATAAATGTCGAACTGATTAACCAAAAAGAAGAAAAACTCAATACAGAACAACTTATTTGGGATGAGAAATCAAACTTAATTTTTACAAAAAAATCAGTTAGTATCGCAACAAAAGATGAGGTGATTTTTGGAGATGGATTTGAATCTACTACTGATTTCTCAAGCTATAAAATTACAAATGTAAGAGGAAGTATCAATATCAATGAGAGCAATGATAGTTTGCTTAGATGATTTTTTCTTAATTTTACATAATAAATGTATTTTACCTTAATTATTCTTACTCTATTATTTTCTGCTTTCTTTTCAGGAATGGAAATTGCATTTGTGTCATCGAATAAATTGAAATTGGAATTGGATAAAAAATCCAATAGTTTTACCTCAAGAATCATATCTGTTTTTACAAAAGAAGAATCGCGCTTTATTGTAAATATGCTTATAGGAAATAATATTGCATTGGTGATCTATGGCTTGCTAATGGCAGATTTATTAGAAGAAAATCTACAATTTTTGGTCACCTCTACACCCCTTATCTTTTTATTACAAACTATCATTTCTACACTTATTATTTTAGTATTTGCTGAGTTTATTCCAAAGACAATTTTTAGAATTAATTCTAATAATATTCTAAAATTTTTTACGCTTCCACTTTTGTTAACTTATCTTCTGCTTTATCCTTTTAATTTATTGATGATGATGCTTTCAAAATGGGTATTGAAAGGACTATTTAAAGTTGAGATAGAAGAAGGGCAGAGGTTGTTTGATAGAGTAGATCTGGATGCTTATTTAAGCATGCTAAAAACAGAAGAAGATGATAATATGGAGGTTGAGATGTTACAAAATGCACTTGAGCTTCCCTCCATAAAAGCCAGGGAGTGCATGATTCCTAGAACAGAAATAGTTGCTGTTGAACTCGACACCTCTATTACTACACTGAGACAAAAATTTATTGAGTCAAAATTATCTAAGATTCTCATTTTCAAAAATGATATCGATAATGTAATTGGCTATGTACATTCACTGGATTTATTCCGAAAACCAAAAACCATCAAATCTATTTTGATGCCTATTCCTATTGTTGCGGAAACAATGGTTGCAAGTGAATTACTTGAGTTGCTTATCAAAAAACAAAGGGTAGTAGCAGTTGTTGTTGATGAGTATGGGGGTACTTCAGGTATGGTTACAGTAGAAGATATAACAGAAGAAATTGTCGGGGAAATAGAGGATGAGCATGATGCAGAAAGCCTTATAGATCAAAAAATAGATGAGAAAACATTTCTCTTTTCTGCCCGAACAGAAGTGGATTTAATCAATAAAAAATACAATCTAAATCTTCCTACTTCTGAAGAGTACGAAACTTTGGCAGGCTTATTACTTCATTTTTATGAGGATATTCCAGACTTAGAAGCCATAGTTAAAATAGACAAATTCAATTTTGTTGTAAAAGAAGTAAATGATAGAAGTATTCAGCTTATTCAAATCCACATTATTTAGCAAAAATCACTTGTTAGAAATTAGCTAAAATTCTCTAATAAATTGTATATTCGCCCCCTCAAAAAAACAAATTAAGATATGGCTACACTAGGAAGTATTAGAAAACGATCAACACTATTGATTTTGGTGATTGGTGTGGCAATGCTTGCCTTTATTTTAACCGATTTTATGCAATCCACAACAAGTGGAGGAGGAGGATTTTTTATTGGTGAGGTTGCAGGAGAAGAGCTTTCCGTTCAGTATTTTGAAGAAAGAGTACAAAAAGGAACAGAAAATTGGAAAAACTCAAATCCTAATTCTACTTTGACCCAAAGTACATTGGCTGAGATTAGAAATGCAATTTGGGATGAATACATCAAAGAATTTTTAATGAACGCGGAATACGAAGCTTTGGGTATTGATGTTCACTCAGAAGAATTATTTGAACTTTTCCAAGGAAATAATGTGCATCCGGAAATCAGCAAAATTCAAATTTTTCAGGACCCAACAACTAAACAATTTGACAGGGTAAGAATGCTTCAATATATGAAAAACCTAGAGAGTGAGCAGAATGTAGAAGCAAGAGAGCAGTGGTTAGGTTTTGAGGATTACATAAGTGGTCTAAGAAAGAACACCAAATACAATACACTAGTTGAGAAAAGTATGTATGTAAGTTCTCGAGAGGCACAATTGTACTTTAATCAAGGAAATGAAAATATCAATTTTGAGTATGTCCCGATTTCTTTTTCACATATTGCTGATAGCTTGGTAGCTGTTTCTTCATCTGAGATTGAGGATTATTATGATAATAATATTGATGACTACCGGCAAGATGAATCACGAAATGTAGATTATGTTGTTTTTAGTGTTGTTCCTTCCGAACAAGATGATCAAGATACTAGAAACAATCTGGATGCCATAAAAGCGACTTTTGAAGCTTATGAAGATTTTGAGGTGTTTGTAAAAAGAAATTCTGACAATACAAATAGTAAATTCAATTTTGTGAAAGAAGAGGGTATTTTAGATGCAAATGTGACTTCATTATTTAATGCCGAAAAGGGTACAGTAATTGGCCCTTATTTGTTTGCAGAAGGCAATTATCGATTGACAAAACTAGTAGATGTGCAATACAGACCAGACTCAGTTGAGGCAAGACATATTCTTATAGCACCTGATGAAAATAAAGATATAGATTCTATAAAATCCGAAGTAGCAGCAATAAAAATAGCAATTGAATCAGGAAGAGATTTTGCAGAGATGGCTCAACAACATTCTATAGATAAGGCTTCTGCTATAAAAGGAGGTGATTTAGGATGGTTTAAGGAAGGTGCAATGGTTTCAGAGTTTAATGAGGTTTCATTTACTGCTAATAAAGGTGATTTAACTGTTGTGCAGTCTCAATTTGGAATACATTTGATTGAAGTGACTAAAAAAAGTAGTACTGTCAAAAAAGTTAAGATTGCTTATGTTGAGCGCATTGTTGAGCCTAGTTCTAAAACCTATGATCAATATTACACACAAGCTGCCCAATTTGCAGGCGTACTACTAAATACAGATACTACTACATTTGACGACTTACTAGCCAGTCAGAATTTAGCAAAAAGAAATCAAGAGCAAGTTATCCCTAGTACACAAAACATTTCTGGTTTAGCAAATTCTAGGCGTTTGATAAAATGGATGAATCAATCTAAAGTAGGAGATGTTTCAGATGTTTTTGAGTTTGATAATAATTATGTTGTTGCTGTTCTAACTAAAATCAATGAGGAAGGAGATGTGCCTTTGGAAGATCTAATAATAGAAATAGAATCAAAAGTTAGAAAGGAATCAAAAGCAAAAATGATTATAAAAGAAGTCAATGCGCTTAACTATAATTCTTTATCTGAATTAGCAACTGCAATGAATAGTGAGGTGCAGCAAGTATCAAAGGCTACATTTTTAAACAGTCAAGTACAAAACTTAGGTAATGAACCGGCATTAGTAGGAATAGTTAGCGCCTATCAGAAGGAAGTGATTAGCGATCCAATAGCTGGTAACAATGCAGTTTTTGTAGCAAAAGTATTAAGTAAAAATGAAGCTAGAAATTCTGGTGATTTTTCTAAACAAAAAGACCAAGTTTCACAAGCTATTAAACAAAATGCATCAAACTCTGCATATAATACTATAAAAGAAAATGCTCGAGTAATAGATAATAGAAACGACTTTTATTAGAAAACAATCAATAGAAGTATAAAAAAGCTCACTTTTTGTGGGCTTTTTTTATCTTAAAATTTGCAGCCTGTAAGAATCCAGATTTAAGAAAATAAACAGCAGAATTGTAAAGCCAACCAAAGAAGACCCACCATAACTTACAAATGGTAAAGGGATGCCAATAACTGGCGCCAATCCAATAGTCATCCCAATATTTATTGCAAAATGAATAAACAATACAGAGGCAACACCATATCCATAAATTCTAGAGAAAGAAGACCTTTGTCTTTCCGCCAAATTGATTATCCTGAACACAAGAAAGGTAAAAACAATTATAAATATTGACGCTCCAAAGAACCCCCACTCTTCACCAATAGTACAAAATATAAAATCGGTACTCTGTTCTGGCACAAAGTCAAATCGTGTTTGCGTACCCTCTAAGAAACCTTTGCCAAAAAAACCACCAGAGCCAATAGCAATTTTCGATTGAATGAGGTTGTAACCCGCTCCATGAGGGTCAATTTCTTTACCTAAGAGTATGTTTATTCTTTCAACATGATGTGGCGCAAGTAGATTATTAAAAATGTAACTGACTGAAAAAACAAAGCAGATAGCTGATGTAAGCAAAGAAGAAATGATAAAAAACTCTCTCTTTTTCCTTCTTGATGAAAGAAAAAATATAAATGCAATGCCTATTAATATGCCGCTAAAAATAAATTTATTTATAAGTAGGGTAACAATAAAAAGGATAGCACAAATCAGTCCAAAAAACAATACATTTCCAGAAAGCCCTTCTCTAAAAAGTACTAATATTAAAGAAAGAAAAACAAGAGCTGTCCCCAAATCATTTTGTAGTATTATCAATAAAAACGGGATTCCTATAATTAAAAAACAATTGATTTTTGTTTGAAATGCTTGTAGCTTGATTCCATGTCTATTCAGGTATTTGGCCAGTACTAAAATAGTAGCAAATTTTGCAAACTCAGAGGGTTGAAACTTATAACTTCCTATATTAAACCATGATGTTGCGCCAGCAGTTGTTGAACCCCAAATAAATAAAGCAAGCAATAATAGTATTATACATGCGTACAGAAAGTAAGAAAGTGCTTCAAAAAATTTCCAATCAAGTATCAGAATAATAAAAGCAACAAAAAAAGAGACGCTAATAAATAGCAGTTGTTTTCCATGTCTTTGCGTGAAGTCAAAAATTAAAGATTGGTCATCATTGTATTGAGAGGCGTAAATATTTATCCATCCAAAAAATACAAGTACTATAAACAGCAAGATAGTCATCCAGTCTACATTGCCAAATATTTTTTTTCCGCTTCTCATTGCTGATTTAATAAATTACCATTTACAATAAAGTTTTCTAATTGCAAATTGCTGATTTCATTTTTCAAATATTTTTCAATCATCAATGTAGCAATTGGGGCGGCCCAAGTTGATCCCCAGCCGCCATTCTCCACATAAACAGCAATTGCAATTTTCGGACTTTCCTTAGGAGCAAAAGCAATAAATATAGAATGATCTTCCCCATTCCCAGAGGTGTTTTGTGCAGTTCCTGTTTTCCCGCAAATACTTAAGTCAGCAACCATTGAGTTTTTAGCAGTACCATCTTCATCTTCTAATACCATTTGCATGCCATCAATAATGATGTCAAAATGTTTTGGATTAATTGTTGTATACTTTTTCTTTACGAATTGGTCATCACTTATCGTGTCATTTCCAATTTTTTTCACAATATGAGGTGTAAAATAATAACCTCTGTTGGCAAAAATTGCACTGATGTTGGCCATCTGAATAGGCGTAAGTAAAAGTTCCCCTTGCCCTATAGAAAGTGAAATAGTCGTACTGGCATTCCAATGTGTTTTTCCATAAATATTATCATAAGTATTTGTTGAAGGTAATAAGCCTCTTTTGCCTGAAGTGAAATCGTTATTCATCCATTGTCCAACCCCAAAACTTGCAACATGATTTTCCCATTTATTAAATGCTGTTTCAGTATTCTGATATTTGTCGAATAATTTCTGGAAAACATTACAGAAATAGGAATTGCAGGATATTGCAATTGCTTTTTTCATGCTTAAAGGAGTGGTATGCTCATGACAAGCTACTATTTTGTCATTTGCATATTCATAACCTCCAGAGCAATTATAATTGGCATATGCAATAAGTGTTTTTTCCTGCATGGCAATTAGCCCTGTAATTAATTTAAACGTAGAGCCAGGAGCATATTGCCCTAAAAGTGCTCGATTAAATAAGGGCTTATGTTCATGTGCTAATAATTGCTTAAAATTTTCTGTTCTTTTTCTTCCTGTTAAAGAGTTAGGATTAAAAGTTGGAGAAGACACCAATGAAAGGATTTCTCCAGTTGAAGGTTCAATAGCTACTATACTTCCAATTTTATTCTGCATCAGTTTTTCGCCATATTTTTGTAAATCTGCATCAATAGTAGTTGTGATATGTAATCCGGAAACAGCATTCGTATCATATCTCCCTTCATTGAATTTCCCTTTTTTACTATTATGCACATCTACTAAGACTAATTCCATTCCTTTTTCCCCTCTTAATAAATGCTCGTAAGCTACTTCCACTCCACTTACACCTATTAAATCTCCACTTGTATAGTAATTATCTTCTTGAATTTTTTTACTGTTTACTTCTCCCAAATATCCCATAACATTGGAAGCGGTATTTAGAGGGTATTTTCTGGTGCTTCTTGTTCTTACAAAAAAACCTTTGAATTTATATAGCATCTCACCAAAGGTTGCAAAAGTTTCTGCATCAATCTTTTTTGCAAATACACTCTCTTTATATTTTGAGTATTTTTTTGCTTTTCTCAATCTACTGCTGTATTCCTCTATACTGATATTAAGTAAATCGCACAGCAATAAGGAATCGATATCATCTGCAACTTCTCTTGGTACTATCATTAAATCATAAGACGCTTCATTATAAGCCAATAGTTTATTATTTCTGTCGTATAATAATCCTCTAGCTGGGTATTTTACATCATAGCGTAATACATTATTTTTAGCAGAGAATTTATATTGATCATTGACAACTTGTATGTAAAAGAACTTACACAAGAAAACAAAAGCCACAAATAGAAAAATTCCTTTTACAACAATTTGCCTATTATTGTTACCTCTCATTATCTAGTATCAGATTTAAAGAAAAAGAATTGGCAAATCAAGATAATCGTAAGAGTGATTGTGCTACTCAGAGCTATTTTTCCAAAAACATTATAAAATGAGGAGAGCTCAAAATGAGCCAATAAAAATAAAATAGTATGGTGTATCAGAATTAGTAAAAAAGCATACACAGCAAACATCTTGAATCCTAATTTTTGCAAGAAAAGATCTTGCTCACCACTTATAGTGTTTTTTGGAATAACAATTTTCTCAATAGTTGGCTTTACAAATGCAATAAGTACAGCAGCAGTAGAATGAAAACCAATTGTTCCTTCAAAAAGATCAATAAAAAAACCTAATAAAAATGCAAAAAACAATAAAAACCATTTGGGAGTAAGTTGTGGCAAACAAATAATTAGCATAATATAAAAGTAGGGATTTATGTAACCATTAAACATTACCTGATTTAATATATAAACCTGAATAAAAATGAAAACAGCTGCTAGCCAAAGATATTTGTAATTCTGTTTAATCATCTTCTACATTTAATTCTAATAATTCTTTTTCTTGCTTTATCAATGATTCAGCTATATAAACATAATGTAGACGATTCATGTCCTCAAAGAAATGTATCTTGATTTTGTAAAAATTATCACCTGGAATTTCTTGAAAAGATTTTACTTGCCCAATACCTATTCCTTCAGGAAAAATTGCTGAATTTCCACTACTAATAATGGTGTCGCCAATACTTATGTCGGCATGATTAGGAATGTCTTCTACAACTGATGCTCTGTAGTCAAATCCATCCCACAGCATTCTACCCAAAAACATCTCATTCTTTAGCCGAACACTAATGCTAGATTTTTGGTGTAAAACCGAGATAACCAATGAGAACCTGTCAGAAACAGAATGGATTATTCCTACCACACCATTGTTTGTAATCACACCCATCCCTTCTTTTATGCCATGCTTAGAACCCCTATTAAGTGTCAAATAATTATTGCTTCTATGAACAGCATTATTAATTACAACTGCAGATTGATATTTGAATAAAAGATTATTATAAGATGCGGAATCGTTACTGTAATTATTTTGTTTCTTCAATAATGAAAGTAGTTTTGCATTCTCCTGTGCAAGCAAATCATTACTTTTTTTGAGTTTAAGCCATTCTGATATATTAGCAACTCCTGCATGAAAACTACCAACATAATGCTGACTAAAACCGCTTATTTTGTTACCCTGAAATTGATTGTTGTTCACAAGTAAAAAAATAGAAAAGCCTTCTATCAGAAGGAATAAAAGAATAAAGTAGTATTTTTTTACAAACTGAATGAGGTTGTGCATACATCAACCAATATTATTTTATTAAAAACGGGAATTTTTCTATGTTTTTGAGTGCAATTCCAGTTCCTCTTGCAACAGCTCTTAAAGGATCTTCCGCAACATAAACTGGCAGCTTTGTTTTCTGTGAGATTCTTTTGTCAAGCCCTCTTAACATAGATCCGCCACCTGTTAGATACAACCCTGTATTGTAAATATCTGCAGAAAGCTCAGGTGGAGTTTGGAAAAGGGCGCCCATAATTGCTTCTTCAATTTGCTCAATAGAATTGTTCATTGCGCCAGCAATTTCTTTATAAGTTACCACTACTTCTTTTGGAATTCCCGTCATCAAATCCCTGCCATGTACAGCATAATTGCCTGGTGGCTCATCCAATTCGGTAAGCGCAGAACCTACACTAATTTTTATTCTTTCAGCAGTTGTATCTCCAATGGCGATATTATGCCTTGTTTTCATATAGGTTTTTATGTTGTCGGTAAACTCATCTCCAGCAATTCTGATGGATTTATCGGTTACAATTCCACCTAATGAAATTACCGCAATCTCTGTTGTTCCTCCACCTATATCAATCACCATATTTCCATTTGGCTCAAGTACATCAATACCAATTCCTATTGCTGCAGCCATTGGCTCATGAATTAGAAAAACCTCTTTTGCTCCAGCATGTTCTGCAGAATCAATTACGGCTCTTTTTTCAACTTCTGTAACTCCTGATGGAATGCAGATAACCATTTTTACGGAGGGTGCTAATATGGATCTTTTTCTTTGAATCATTTTAATAAATCCTCTTAGCATTTGCTCAGAAGATTGAAAATCTGCAATTACCCCATCTTTTAGCGGACGAATAGTTTCAATTTTTTTATGTGTTTTTCCTTGCATTTGTTGGGCTCGCGTACCAATAGCAACAATCTCATTGGTTTGCATATCTCTTGCAACAATTGAAGGTTCATCTACAACCACTTTATCCTGATGAATAATTAGCGTGTTTGCAGTTCCTAAATCAATTGCAATCTCTTCTGTCATAAAATCAAAAAAGCCCATATTTTCTTATTTTCAGTGTTTAAAATGTCTTGTTCCTGTCATCACCATACTCATATTGTTTGCATTACAATAGTCAATTGAAAGCTGATCTTTAATAGATCCTCCTGGTTGAATTACGGCTGTAATTCCAGCTTGGTTTGCCAACTCAACACAATCTGGGAAAGGGAAAAACGCATCTGATGCCATTACACCACCTTTTAAGTCAAAACCAAAATTATTTGCTTTCTCAACTGCTTGTTTTAAGGCATCAACTCTTGAAGTTTGTCCTACACCACTTGCTAAAAGTTGTTTGTTCTTTGCAAAAACTATGGTGTTAGATTTAGTATGCTTACATACTTTTGAGGCAAAAACCAAGTCGCTTAATTGCTCATCAGTTGGCGTAATTTTAGTTGCAGGTTTCATTCCTTCAACACAATCAGTTTTTAAGTCTTTATCCTGAAATAAAATGCCATTAAGTGCTGTGCGGAATTGTGAGCTAGGCAATGCAGTTGGTTTCTTTTTTAGCAAAACCCTATTTTTCTTTGCCTTCAATAAATCTAGTGCTTTAGATGAAAAAGAGGGTGCAATCAGTACTTCATAAAACAATTTATCAATTTCTTCTGCAGTAGTTAAATCAACTTCCTTATTAGTAATCAATACGCCACCAAATGCAGAAATAGGATCGCCAGCTAAGGCATTTTTCCATGCATCAATTAAGTTTTCTCTACTTGCAATACCGCAAGCATTGTTGTGTTTTAGTACCGCAAATGTTGTCTCTTCAAACTCTGCAATTAGATTTACAGCAGCATCTACATCCAATAAATTGTTGTAGGAAAGTTCTTTGCCATTTAGCTGCTCAAACAAGGCTTCAATATCGCCAAAGAATTTTCCGTTTTGATGAGGATTCTCTCCATAGCGCAACTTTTTTGAGGAGCGAATACTTTGCTTAAAAGCATCCTCATCTTCCGAATTAAAATAGTTAAATATAGCAGTGTCGTAATGAGAGGATACATTAAAAGCAGTAGTTGCAAAACTTTTTCTTTGTGCTAATGTTGTTGTATCTCCTTCTGCTAAAATTTCAGACAATTCATTGTACTGATTCGTCTCAGAAACGACAAGTACATCTTTGTAGTTTTTTGCAGCAGCACGAATAAGTGAAATACCACCAATATCAATCTTCTCTATAATTTCACTCTCATTATCGTTAGATGAAATTGTCTTTTCAAAAGGGTAAAGGTCCACAATTACCAAATCAATTTCTGGAATTTCATACTCTGCTAATTGCGACTGATCATTTTCTTCTTGTCTTCTTGCCAAGATGCCGCCAAACACCTTTGGGTGAAGCGTTTTTACTCTCCCGCCTAAAATAGAAGGGTAGGAAGTTAGCTCTTCAACTTTATTGACTTTTATTCCAAATTCTTCAATGAATTTTTGCGTTCCTCCAGTAGAGTAAATACTGACACCAAGCTCATTGAGCCTTTGTACTATCGCCTCCAATCCATCTTTGTGGAAGACGGAAATAAGAGCGTTTTTTATCTTTTTTTCTTCTAACATCTGTATCTGCAATTTTACCCAAAACCTTACCAATAGTCAAATATAAATCTGTAAAAAACAGTATTGTTAATAACTTTTGCACTTTTGTTAACTCCTCTAAAAATTGCGTAATTTTGATTTTTTTAATATAATAAATGTTTGTTAGACTGCTTACAGAATCCATTCGATTTGCTTGGCTTGCCATTGTAAATAATAGGCTTAGAACTTTCCTTTCCTTATTAGGTGTTACAATTGGTATTATTGCAATTATTTCTGTTTTTACTATAGTAGATGCATTGGAAAAAAATGTTAGAGATAGTGTAGAGTCCTTAGGTGATAATGTAGTTTATATACAGAAATGGCCTTGGGGAGGATCAGGAGAATATCAATGGTGGAAATACTATAAAAGACCAAAAGTAAATTATAAGGAATTTAAAAAAGTACAAGATAGATGTAAAAGTGCAAGCGCAACAGCTTTTCTTTTTGAAGGCAGAAGAACAGTGAAAAGTGGTAATACTATTTTAGAAGATGTCAAAATAAGCGGAATCACTTTTGAGTTTCCGCAAATACTTTCTTTTAATATGGAAAAAGGAAGGTTCTTTTCCCAAGATGAGATGAGTTCTGGAAAAAATTATGTGCTCATTGGGTATGCAATTGCAAATGCACTTTTTGAGAATTTCAATCCAATAGGAGAAACCATAAAAATTGCTGGAATAAACGCAAAAGTAATTGGTGTAATTGAAAAGCAAGGAGAAGACATTACTGGTAATTCGCAAGACAATAGCGTTTTGTGCAGTTATCTTTTTGCTAAAAGATTTTTAAGCGAAAGAAGAAGCGATCCTTTAATTATCGTAAAAGCAGATGAGCATGTGAGTAATGATCAGCTTAAAAGCGAATTGAAACAAATAATGCGCACCATCAGAAGAGTACGCCCATTGGAAGACGATAATTTTTCTATGAATGAAGTTAGTTTAATCAAGCAAGGCTTGGATCAACTGTTTTCTGTTATAGGATTAGCAGGTTGGATTATTGGAGGTTTTTCCATTTTGGTTGGAGGATTTGGCATTGCTAATATTATGTTTGTTTCAGTAAAAGAAAGGACAAAAATTATTGGTATTCAAAAAGCATTAGGCGCAAAAAACATTTTCATTTTACTACAGTTCCTTTTCGAATCCATTTTTCTTTGCGTGCTTGGAGGAAGTTTTGGATTAGCTATTGTGTGGGCATTGTCAGCAGTGGGAAGCAAGATGCTCGATTTTAATTTGAATTTAACTTTGGAAAATGTAGTATTAGGGCTTTCTGTTTCCGCAATTATTGGGATGATAAGCGGTATTATTCCTGCTCTTTCGGCCTCAAGATTGGATCCTGTTGAGGCGATTCGTTCAAACTGATTTTTTTGCAGAAATGGATGACTTCCTCTAGTTTTGAGACTCCTTTTATCGCTAATGATAATTTTTCATTTTTCTCTATCATTCTTGTTGTTTCAAAATTATTTTTCAAATGATTGAGTACTTTTGAAAATTGAGGGCTTTCAAAATAATTGGAAGTTTTATCATTTATAAAATAGGCTCTCATTTTTCCTGATTTTAATATGATTCTTGAAAATCCGATTTCCTTTCCGAGCCACCTTAATCGTAATGCGTCAAAAAGCTGATAAACCGCTTGTGGCAAATCGCCAAATCTATCTTTTAATTGCATTTCGAAAGCCATAATTTCTTTTTCTGTTTTCAATGTATTGAGTTCTTTGTAGAGGTTTAATCTTTCCTCAGCATTACTTACATACTCATCAGGAATTAAAATTTCTAAATCTGTGTCCAATGCACAATCTTTAATGTAGAATTTATCCTTTTCATCCTCAAATAAATCCTGGAATTGCTCTGCTTTCAATTCTTCAATAGCCTCATCTAAAATCTTTTTGTACATCTCAAATCCAATATCATTGATAAAGCCACTTTGGTCAGCACCCAATAAATCGCCAGCACCTCTTGTATCCAAATCGCGCATAGCAATATTAAAGCCGCTTCCAAGAGTTGAAAACTGCTCCAAGGCATCTAATCTTCTTCTTGCCTCTGCTGAGATCTGATGAGTGGGAGGGCTAATTAAATAGCAAAATGCTTTTTTGTTGGATCGTCCAACCCTGCCTCTCATCTGATGTAAATCACTTAAGCCAAAATTGTTTGCGTTATTGATGATGATGGTATTTGCATTTGGAATATCCACTCCATTTTCGATAATGGTAGTAGACACAAGTACATCAAATTCTCCTTCCATAAAGTCAATCATCAGCTTTTCAATTTGCTTGCCTTCCATTTGCCCATGCCCTGTTTTTATTTTCGCATCAGGGCATAATCTTTGCAACAATCCAGCAACTTCTTTAATATTTTCGATTCTATTATGTACAAAAAATACTTGTCCGTTTCTGCTCATTTCATAACTTATGGCATCTCTTATCACTTCATGATTCAGCCCAATGATTCTTGTTTCTATGCTTTGCCTGTTGGGTGGTGGGGTGTTGATAATGGATAAATCCCTTGCTCCTAATAAAGAAAATTGTAATGTTCTTGGAATAGGGGTAGCGCTTAAGGTTAAGGTATCAACTGTTGTTTTTAGGGTTTTGAGTTTATCTTTAATGTTTACACCAAATTTTTGTTCCTCATCTACTATCATCAGCCCCAAATCTTTAAATACTACATCTTTCCCTACTATTCTGTGCGTTCCGATTAGGATGTCTATTTCTCCAATTGCTAATTTCTTGATGGTAGCATTCTGCTCTTTTGTAGTTCTGAATCTGTTGATATAATCGATATTACAAGGAAAGTCTTTTAACCTTTTACTAAAAGTTTTAAAATGCTGCAAAGCAAGAATAGTGGTAGGAACCAAGATAGCAACTTGTTTGTTGTCAGCAACAGCCTTAAAGGCAGCTCTTATAGCTACTTCTGTTTTTCCAAAACCAACATCACCACACACGAGTCTGTCCATTGGCATTTGCTTTTCCATATCTTCTTTGAATGAGGCAGTTGCTTTGCTTTGATCAGCTGTGTCTTCATACATAAAAGAAGCTTCTAATTCATGCTGCAAATAGGAGTCGGGTGAAAAAGCAAAACCTTTTTGTGTTTTTCTTTTGGCATATAATTTTATTAAATCAAAAGCAATTTGTTTCACTTTTGACTTAGTTTTATTTTTTGTTTTAGCCCATTGAGGTGAACCCAACTGATGGACTTTTGGCTGAAATCCTTCTTTTCCAGAGTATTTCGCAATTTTATGCAATGCATGAATGCTCAGATAGAGGATGTCCCCATCTTTATATGTCAGCTTAATAACTTCTTGATGTTTTCCGTTATTTTCTATCTTGTGCAAGCCAGCAAATTGCCCAAATCCATGATCGATATGGGAAACGAAATCCCCAATTTGTAAATTGGTAAGTTGTTTGAGCGTGATGGCTTTTTTGTCCGAAAATTTAGTTTTGGAAACAAATCGGTGGTGCCTTTCAAAAAGCTGATGATCGGTATAAACGGCCAGCTTATTATCCTCATCAATGAAGCCTTTGTGTAGGCAAAAATGTATGCATTGATACCGTAAATCTTCCTCTGCATTTTCAAAAATGGCTTGAAATCTATTTTCTTGCTCTTCAGATGAACAAAGAATAATGTTTTTAATTCCTTTTTCGTTATTTGCAATTAAATCAGATTTTAATAAATCAAATTGCTTGTTGAAAACAGGATGAGGATTGGTGTTGCATGTTAATTTTCTTGCAGCAGTAAAATAATTGCTATTGCCAAATTCAATTGTAATGTAGTCTTCTAATTGTTTGCAAAAATGCTGTCCAGAAGTAAATAAATCTTCTGGCTCTTGATGAGCTGTTCCACTTTCTTCTAGTTCTTGAAAATGAGCATTTGCTTTTTCAAAATAATCCGCTAAAATTCCTTGACTATATGCAATATCTTTTGTCCAGATTATAGCATTGTTTGGTAAGTAATACAAGAAACTTACATGTTTGCTGTCGGTTTTTTTGGCTTCAATGTTAGGTACAATATTGATTTTATTCTTTGCATCAATCGATAGTTGAGAGTTGATGTCAAAGGTACGAATGCTTTCCACTTCAATATCAAAAAATTCAATTCTAAAAGGATGCTCATCCGCATAAGAAAATACATCTAGAATGCCTCCTCTAATGGAGAATTGCCCTGGTTCAACTACAAAATCTACTTTTTCAAAATGATGGCTGGTGAGTTGATTTTCCAACTCTTCCAATTCATGCAAATCACCAACTTTAATATTGATGGTTTGTCTTTTTAATTCTTTTCTGCTTACTACTTTTTCCGAAAGGGCTTCCGAATAAGTAATAATAATAGGGTTTCTTTTATTGTTAAGTTTATTGAGTACCTCTGCTCGTAATAAAATATTTGCATTGTCCGTTTCTTCAAATTGATAGGCCCTTCTGTATGAAGCAGGGTAAAAGAAAACCTCATTATTCAAAAGCGCTTCCACTTCATTTACAAAATATTGAGCTTCTTCTTTATCGGTAAAAATAAAAAGGTGCGGGTTTTTACTTTCTCTAATTGCTGCAGATGATGCAATGGCGAATGAAGAGCCAACTAATCCTTTTAGCCAAATGTTACACTTTTCTTCTGCAATACAGTCTTGTAATTTTGTAGCAATTTTTGGCTGGCCAAAATAGGAGAGCAGGGGGGCTTTCAAATGCTTTTATATGTTATGAATTTCTTGCTTCATCTCCTGATACCATTTTTGTGAGGTGTCAAATGGTTTTCCGCCTTTAATTCTTTCAAAAGCAATACAAGAGAGTTGATTGTTATTGTCTTCATCCCAACCAACTACTCCAGATTCTCCTGTTGTAGCACTCTCCACTGCTTTGTCGGCTACTTCAAAAATTAAATCTAAATCTTGCTGGTTTGCTTTTGCCGAACGGCCAAAATAACCGCTTTTTTGCACCAATACTTTATTGGCTTTTAAGCGACTGCCCAATTGTTTTGCAAACCATTGTCCAGGATTCAAATCATCCAAACGAACATGCCCAAATGCATCTCGTAAAACTTCCCCACCAGCTTTTTCAGTTGCCGCAATTATAACATCCATTCCTGCTCCTTCACTCAAGAAAACATTCACACAATCGTATTTATCCATCACTTTATTTAGGCGTTCACACTCTTTATCAAAGTCTATTTTTTCTTCAGGAAGTAATACCGAATGCACTTCCCATTTTTCTTTTACAACACCAATTTCTGGTATAAAATCTAGGTTTTGTAATCGTTTTCGGTATGCTAAAGCAGTTGCTGCCGTGAGCCATCCACAATGTCTACCCATAACTTCATGAATGATAAGTTGTCTGTCAGATGTGGTGTTTTCATTCACTACATTTTCAAAAAAAATAGCGCCCTGCTCGGCTGCAGTCCAAGCACCAAGCGTTTGTGCAATAGGATAGACATCATTATCTACTGTTTTTGGTAGACCAACCACTGTTAAATCGTAATTATTTTTTTTCAAAAATGCAGATAAATCTGCAGCAGTGGTATTGGTGTCATCACCACCTATAGTGTGTAAAATGTTTACCCCATCTTTCACCAGTTGATTAGCTGCTACTTTTAGCGGGTTTTCACCATTCTTAACATATCCTTTTGCTATACAATCTTCAAAATTGGTCAATTTTACTCTACTGTTGCCAATTGGTGAGCCTCCAAACTGATAAAACTTATCGGTTTTCTCTGCAAGTGTTTTTGGAAAAGAGATGCTGTTGCCCAATAACAACCCTTTGTAGCCATTTAGGTAGCCAATAATCTCTACTTCTTTATACTTGCTTAAGTAATTTTCGGTTAATCTACCAATTGATGCGGAAAGGCAAGGCGCAATTCCTCCAGATGTTAAGAATGCAATTTTCATTTTATTGAATTGATTAAAGTTGATGCAAATATCGGAAAATTAAAAAGAAAAGTTGAAAAAATAATTCTTTACTTTGCAGATAAAGCAGATTGAATTTATGACAAAAGTATTTAAGTTTGGAGGCACTTCCATTAAAGATACGCAAAGCATTAAAAAAATTACCCAGATTTTAAAAGATTATACAGAAGAAAATCTAATTGTGGTTTTTTCTGCTATGGGAAAAGTAACCAATATGCTAGAGGAAGTTGTTGAAGAATACGTGCTTAAAAGCAAAAATGCTGAGCAAAAACTCCAAAAAGTAAAAGATTTTCATGCTGATATTCTTGCCGATTTGTTTCGGTATGAGCATTCAATTTACAATGAGGTGAATAATTTGTTTGTAGAGATTGAGTGGGTATTAGAAGAGGACCCAAATCCTGATTTTGCCTTTAATTATGATCAAATAGTTTCGGTAGGAGAACTACTTTCTACTAAAATAATGAGTGCGTTTTTGATGGAAAATGGATTCAAAAATTCTTGGCTAGATGCAAGGGATATAATTCGAACAAATAATAAATACCGAAATGCAAAAATAGATTGGGAGCAAACAAATACTTTTTGTAAGCAGCACATCAAAAGCTTTCCCATCATAACACAAGGTTTTATTGGTTGTACTTCAGAGAATTTTACTACTACTTTGGGTAGAGAAGGAAGTGATTTTACAGCTGCTATTTTAGCTTTTGCTTTAGATGCAAAGCAGGTAATCATTTGGAAAGATGTAGATGGTGTAATGAATGCAGATCCTAGATATTTTGAAGATAGTAAACAGCTGATGAAGATTCCTTTTGAAGAAGCCGTAGAGTTGGCTTATTATGGAGCTAAAGTAATGCATCCAAAAACCATACACCCACTGCAAAAAAAGTCCATCCCACTTGAAGTTAAATCTTTTGTAAATCCTGAGAAAAAAAGCTCTATAATTGGAAAGTTTGATGCTATAGAGCCTTTTGTCCCTTCCTATATTGTAAAAGAAAATCAGATTCTTATTTCAGTTGCAGACAAAAATTTGTCTTTCATTGTAGAGGAGCATTTAAGTTCGATATTTTCTCTATTTGCTACATATGCAGTTAGGGTAAATATGATGCAAAATTCTGCAGTAAGTTTTTCTTTTTGTGTAGATTATGATGCTCATAAAATACCAGAATTGATAATTGCGCTTAAAGAAAATTTTTCAGTGCAGTTTAACGAGCAGCTCAGTATGTATACTATTCGTCATTATGACGAAAAATCTATCAATACTATCTTAAGAAATAGAACATTATTATTGGAGCAAAAAAGCAGACATACCATACATCTAGTAGTTAAAGAAAGTTAAATGATAGTGTGAATGGCTATTTATTAGTATCTTTGGAGCCATCTTTTAACCCTAATTTTAATAATGAAGAAACAACATACATTTCATATTCCAGTAATGGGCACTGCATTTACAGCAGATACACCACTTAAAGTATCTCGTTTTGGTATAGACTCTGTAATTGCATTGGCTGATGATGTGTTGTTGGAGCGTTTAAGGAAAGTGTATGCCGAAAAAAATGATTTAGAGTATGAAGAAATCAAAAACAATACTAAAGATTATAGGGCCGACAGAATTACTTCTTACTTAAATTTAGTAAACAAGTTAGCAGCTCAAAAGTATGATGAATACACTACTGCTACTAAAGAGAAAGTAGAATCTCTTAAAACATTTTTTGCTTCTTTTCCAGATTCTTCTCAACTGAAAAAAGAATTCAATAATTTGACAGACTTTAATCTTGATGATATTTCTGAGTGGTTGAAGGAAAATTTGAATATGGGGAGTATTGATGTGAATATTATGACTAAGGTAGATAAGCCAAATTTTTTCAAAAATGAGGCACTCCCATCAGAATACAATGATGCGCATTCTGCTTTAAGGGGCTATGCAAATTCTGATTTGGCATCTTCCATTATTTTTTCAGCCGGAATGAATCCAAGATTATACGGATATATTTCACAATTTGATGATTTTTTCCCAAATGCTGATGGTCACATTAAAAAGAAGATTGTTATCAAGGTGAGTGATTATCGTTCTGCTTTAATTCAAGGTAAGTTTTTGGCAAAAAAGGGGCTTTGGGTTTCAGAGTATAGGATTGAATCTGGGCTGAATTGTGGTGGTCATGCATTTGCAACAGATGGTTATTTGATGGGTCCAATTTTATCAGAATTTAAAGAAAAAAGAAAAGAGTTAATTAGTGAAGTTTTTGCCATTTGTAAAGAGGCGCTTAAAACAAATAACAAATTAGTCCCAGAGCATCCTTTGGCTTTAAGAATTACAGCTCAGGGTGGAGTAGGAACAGCTGAAGAACATGACTTTTTGATTAAGTATTATAATCTGGATTCAGTAGGTTGGGGAACGCCTTTTTTATTGGTGCCAGAAGTGACTACAGTTGATGATACAACCAGAGCTCAACTTATACAGGCGAAAGAGAAAGATCTGTATTTGTCAAATGTATCCCCACTTGGTGTACCTTTCAATAATTTAAGAAATGCTTCCAAAGAGGTTGAGAAATGGGACAAAGTAGAAAAAGGAAAACCAGGTAGCTCCTGTCCTAGAAGGTATCTGGCTTTTAGTAAAGAATATGATGAAAAGGGCGTTTGTACAGCATCCCGATTGTATCAAAAAAATAAAATTGAAGAGCAAGGAATTTCTAAAAAAATAACAGATAAAGTTTGTTTATGTATGGGGCTTTCTGCCGCTTCAGTTGTAAGTAATAATATAGAGACTAGAGAGAGTAAGGCAGTTTCCATTTGCCCAGGACCAAATATGGCTTATTTTGACAAATTGCTATCTCTTGAAGATATGACTAAGCACATATATGGGCTGGAAAGCTTTATGAGTAGAGCTGACAGGCCAAATATGTTTGTGAAAGAGCTAAATCTATACATGGACTATCTCAAAAATAAATTTGATGAGGCAAAATCAGATTGGGATAAAAAACAAGAAAAATATTTTAATCGTTTTTTAGAAAATATGAATGATGGTGTTGCTTATTACAATAATCTTTTTGAGCATCTGAAAAACAAATACGGGGAAACAAAAGAAGATACTTTAGCCCACTTAGAAAAAACAAAAAGCAAATTGTCAGCAATTACCTTGGAAATAGAGGCACTTGCTGAAGTGCCTGCAGCTAGTTAATTTTTTGTTTTATTCACCAAATACACTCCACAAATTATAATAGTTGCTCCAATTAAATGAGAAAGTAATATATTTTCTCCATCAATTAGCCCCCAAAAAATTGCAACTAGCGGGATAAGGTAGGTTACAGATGAAGCGAAAATGGCAGATGTGTCTTTTATTAGTTCATTAAAGATTACAACAGCCATTGATGTGCCAATAACGGCTAAAACTGTAATGTATAATAGTGCTCCAATTCCTCCTTCAGAGGATAGTAATGCAGTAAAATCAGTATTGAACACATATATTCCAGATACAGGACCAATAAATAAAAATGCAAGTGCTGAGATTGAAATAGCATCCAAATCGGCAAGGTATTTCCGGATCACATTTACACTGATGGCATAAAACAGTGTCGCTAAAATCACTAAAAGACTAAAAATATTTATTGAAAAAACACCCTCTAAATCAGAAATTGAGAGCAAGAATGCACCTACCAATCCTATAAGTATTCCAAAAATATTGGTTTTAGATGGACGCGATTTGAAAAAATATATTCCAAGCAAGAGTGTAAACAATGGCGTTAATGAATTCAACATACCTACAAATGAACTTGCTAAATGAGTTTGCGCTTTAGTAAATAAAAAGGCTGGGATTCCATTTCCAAAAAAAGCAGTTATTACTATTGCTAGCCAATGTTTCCTTCTTACTTTATGAAATGCTCTAACAATAAAGGGAATCAATGAAATGAAAGCAATAAATAGTCGCAATGCTGCAACTTGGCTATAAGTATATACTTGCAGCCCTTTTTTCATCAAAATGAAGGAACTACCCCAAATTATAGCGAGTAAAATGAGGATTAAATAATTTTGAATGGATTTTTTCATTAAAATAATTGGCGACAAATATAGCTTAGTTATTTTTGCACCAATGAATTCAAGACAAAAGAATATAGTTTTAATTTGGCTTTATAGCGGGCTTTTTCTTGTAGTACTAATGGTTGTAATTGGAGGTATAACGCGACTTACAAACTCAGGACTTTCCATGGTAGAATGGAAGTTGATAAGCGGAACAATACCTCCAATGAACACAACGCAATGGCAAGAGGTTTTTCTAAAATACAAGCAATTCCCAGAATATCAGAAAATAAATAAGGGTATGAGTTTATCTGAGTTTAAAGTCATCTTTTTTTGGGAATATTTACATAGGGTATTGGGAAGACTTATTGGTTTGGCTTTTGTTGTTCCATTCATCTTGTTTTGGATTAAAAGTTGGCTTACCAAAAAACTCAAAAAGCAATTAATTATTCTTTTTTCGCTTGGTGCTTTACAAGGTTTTCTAGGTTGGTTTATGGTGAAAAGCGGATTGGTAGATGTGCCAGCTGTCAGCCATTTTCGCTTGGCAACCCACCTTATAACGGCTTTCCTACTGACTGGATATATCTACTGGCTTATATTGGAAGTAGAAGAAAGAAAGCATTTTCCAAATTTTCATATTAATAAATTGGCTAAATGTTTTCTATTTTTATTGACAGTGCAAATTATTTATGGTGCATTTACAGCTGGCTTAAAAGCTGGTTATCTCTTTCCTGTAGGAAAAGGATTTTGGCAAAGTTTATTTGGCTATTATACTACTGAGGTTTTGCAAAATTTGGATTTGATTAATAACGCATACAATATTCAATTCATACATAGAATTTTTGCATGGGCGGTCTTTTTCTTTTCAATTTATCTGTGGCAAAAAGCAAGAGAAACTGAATTAGTAAAGGCATCACTTATTCTCTTTCTTCTAGTTTGCTTGCAGATTATTCTAGGCATAATAACTCTATTATTTGCAGTACCTATCTATTTTGCAGTTGCCCATCAATTTGTGGCAGTATTAATTTTATTAGCTGTTACGAATCTGATTTTTCAATCCACCGAAAACTCTCAATAAGGTGTTTAATATCATCTTGCAAAAAGATAGAAACTGGTGCTATAGAATCATTCACTTCTGTATTAAAATAAAGAGCTCCTCTAAAAAAATGATTTGTGCTATCGGTTAAATAAAACTGTAAAGCGGTTGCAGTTGTTCCTTCATAATCATATAACAAGCCAAAAACGTGATCCTTATTATTAATAAAGGGTTGTTCGCTAATGGCATTTGCCTTTACAGTGTGCTTGTAAGCCAAATTTCTTGATTCTTCAACATGCATAAATAGATTCTCACTTAATGGAAAATAACTCAAATGTAAAGTTGCGTCAAATTTAGGGAATTGCAAATTGAAAAAACAATATTTCTCTAAAGGCTCACCTTTCGAATAAACAGGAAATTGGAAGGTGAAAGGGCAGTCCTGGTTGTATTGCTGAAAATTTTTCTCTGGAAAATCTAATTTGAAAAATCCTCTAGGTTTTGGTGTGTAATTTTCTTTGCAAGAGCAGAAAAGGGTTAAAATACAAATGCTAATTATCTTATTCATGCTCTTTTATATGTACTTTAATTCTATTTATTTTTCTCTTATCAGCCGATTCAATTGTAAAAATATAAGGATCAAATTCAATGATTTCTCCTTTGTCTGGAATCCCGCCTTTTAATTCTAAAATTAGGCCAGCCAATGTATCAGCATCTCCTTTAGTTTCATCAAAATAATCTAGCTCTCCCTTTACCGTTTTCAAAAAATCATTTAAAGATATTTTGCCTTCAAAAATAAAATTATGCTCATCTAATATCGAAAAATAATTTCCATCATCATCAAATTCATCATTAATTTCGCCAACAATTTCTTCTAAAATATCTTCCAAAGTTACAATCCCTGATGTGCCTCCGTACTCATCTACTACTATGGCTAAATGAATTTTTTTATCTTGAAACTCCTTTAATAAATCACTAATCATTTTAGTTTCAGGAACAAAGTATGCAGGGCGAATCAGGTTTTGCCAATTAAAGTTTTCTTTTTCTTCCAAATGTGGTATCAAATCTTTGATGTATAAAAGCCCAATCACATTATCAAAACTTTCTTTAAAAACTGGGATTCTTGAGAATCCAGAATCAACTACTAATTTAATGAGCTGTTCAAATTGCAAATGCTCTTCTATTGCAACTACATCTACCCTTGATTTCATAATTTCTTTTACATCAATATTTCCAAACTCAACAATGCTTTTTAGAATTTTCTGTTCTTCTTCTGTTTGCTGATCCTCAGCTGTTAATTCAAGGGCTTCTGCAATTTCATCCATAGAAACCACTTCTTTTTTTTGCTTTAAGCGTTTATCAATAAAAGAGGTGCTTGAAGTAAGCAGAAAGCTAAGCGGAGAAAATATTTTGCTGAATAAATTTAATGGTTTACACATCCATTTACTGAACAAAAGTGCATTTCTATTAGCATAAACCTTTGGCGTAATTTCTCCAAAAAGAACAATTACAAATGTAATTACCACAATTTGAATAAAGAATTTTAGTATTGAATTATTCTGAAAATTAAAAATGCCTGCTGTTAAATAAGTCGACAAAACAATAATGCCAATATTGATAAAATTATTGGTTATCAAAATTATTGCAAGTAGCTTATTAGGGTTAGATAATAATTTTAGCGTTAATGTTGCTTTTTTTGACTTATCGTTGTTCAAGCTTTCAACATCATTTGGAGCCAAAGAGAAATAAGCTACTTCTGCTCCAGAAACTAATGCTGAACAAAACAGCATGAGTATAATTATAAGAAGAATGATCGCAATATCAATAGAAATTGGTTGCAATTTGATTTCTAATAAGGCGCTTAATAAAAGCCAACTGAGTTCTTCTTCCAATGCTTATTCTTAATTTTGTCTAGAAAGGTAAATCGTCTCCTTTTTCTTCTTGAGGGATTTCTTCTTTATTAGGAGTTCCTGAAGATTGAGTAGTATTATCCTCTCTTTTCCCTAACATTGTCATATTATCGGCTAATATTTCGGTGGTATATCTAGTATTTCCTTCTTTGTCTTCCCATTTTCTACTTCTAATTTTTCCTTCAATATATATAGAAGATCCTTTTTTTAGAAACTTTTCAGCTATTTCAGCCAAACCTCTCCAAAGCACAATATTATGCCATTCGGTCTGACTTACTCTTTCCCCTTCTTTGTTTTTATAGCTTTCGGTGGTGGCTAATGAAAAATTTGCAACAGCAACACCATTGTCTAGATACCTTACTTCTGGGTCTTTCCCTAAATTTCCGATGAGAATTACTTTGTTTACTCCTGCCATAATAATTGTTTATTGTATATAACAAATGTAGTAAAATAGCTAAATAATTCTAATATTTTCAAGGTATTTTTCCAATAGTCTTGGTATAGGGTAATTTTTCAATTCCTTTTTATTTATGCTTTTAGACTCTGCTATTGTTTCGCTCTTACTTTTCACATGCCAAAATCGAGCGAAAATAGTTTGGTGTGTAAGCTGATGTTTAAATGTAGGAGATATTTTCAATATTTTTATAGGTTCTGCAAATAGACTTTTCCATTCTTTTGATTTTTCAATTGTACTTTCAGATTTTTTCACTGTATTTTCTATGAGTGGAAATTGATAAAGCCCTTTCCAAATTCCTTTCTTCCTTTTTTGAATGAATATCTTGTCTTTATTATTAATGATAAAAAACTCAAAATATCTTTTTCTGATTTTAAGCTTCTTTGATTTTTTTGGCAATTCAGCAATTATCTTATTGTTAAAGGCAAAACAACTATCTGCCAATGGGCAAAGCTTGCAATTTGGAGACTTTGGTTTGCATTGTAATGCTCCAAATTCCATTATTGCCTGATTGTTTTCTGCCGCCTTTTCTTCAATGAGTAATTCTTGAGCCAATTGCTCAAATTCTTTCTTTCCTTCACTGCTGTCTAAAGGAGTTTGTATTCCAAAAAACCTAGACAGCACTCTTGTTACATTGCCATCAACTACAGCATAAGGTAAATTGTAAGCAAAAGAGCAAATAGCAGCAGCAGTATATGGCCCAACTCCTTTTAAGGATAAAATATTTTTGTAATCATTTGGAAAAACTCCATTGTATTTTTCAGTAATTTCTTTTGCTGTGGCGTGCATATTACGAGCTCTAGAATAATAGCCTAATCCCTGCCACAATTTCAAAACTTCATTTTCTGAGGCTTTTGCAAGAAGTTCTATTGTAGGGTATTTTTGAATAAATGAATTGAAATAGGGTAATCCTTGCTGAACTCTTGTTTGCTGCAATATGATTTCCGAAAGCCATATTTTGTATGTATCAGAGCAATTCCTCCAAGGTAGAGATCTCTTATTTTTAAAGTACCACTCAATTATTTGCTTAGAAAAATACATAAATCACTGATTATTAATAGTATAATTAATAAAAAAAGACATAATTATGTGCGTCTACATTCAAAAATTGTTGATATATTTGCACGCTATTAAAATAAAGCAAGAATAAAACTATTTATATAAATATCAAAAAATTAAAAAAGCATGACAAAAGCAGAGATAGTGAGTAAAATTTCAGACCAAACAGGTGTAGAAAAAGTAACGGCACTTGCAGTAGTAGAATCATTTATGGCGGAGGTGAGAACCTCAATTGCTAATAATGAATCCATTTTTTTAAGAGGATTTGGAACATTCAAGCCAAAAAAGAGAGCTGAAAAAACAGGTAGAAATATTTCAAAGAATACTGCCATTATTATCCCAGCACATCATATTCCAGCTTTTAAACCTGCAAAACTTTTTGTAAAACAGGTGAAAGAAAGCGTTAAATAAATTTTAGTCAGAAGTAAATTCTGAAAAAAGAAATTAAAAAATATTAAGTATGCCGAGCGGAAAAAAAAGAAAAAGACATAAGATGGCCACTCACAAACGCAAAAAGCGTTTGAGAAAAAATAGACATAAAAATAAATAACATTATTTTTTTCTATTAACCTTTTATCATAAAAGCCATGAAATTCGAACTTATAATCGATTCAAGGCCATCTGAGGTAGTAATCGCACTTTTGCGAGATAAACACCTAATTGAACTTCATAAAGAAAACAATAACAATAGCTACTCAGTTGGCGATATATATCTAGGGAAAGTAAAAAAAGTAGTCCCTGGGCTTAATGCTGCTTTCGTAAATGTTGGGCATGAGAAAGACGGCTTTTTACATTATCTTGACTTAGGGCCAAATGTGAATTCTTATAAAAAATTTACAGATAAAGTAATCAGAAAAAAAAGCAATACGGCTTCATTAAAAAATGTTAAAAAGGAAAAAGAAATTGACAAAACAGGCCAAATTGCAGATGTGCTAAAGTCTGGAGATATAATTTTAGTTCAAGTGTCAAAAGAGGCTATTTCTTCAAAAGGCCCAAGGCTAACAACTGAGATATCAATTGCTGGAAGAAATATGGTGTTGCTTCCTTTTTCCAATAAAATTTCTCTTTCTAATAAAATCAAATCGCAAGAAGAGAAGGTGAGATTAAAACGCCTTTTACAAAGCATAAAGCCAGAAGGTTTTGGTGTTATCGTAAGAACGGTTGCAAAAGGGAAAAAGGTAATCGAGCTAGATGCTAATTTGAAAACTTTATATAAAAAGTGGCAAAGTGTTTTCAAAGAACTCAAAAATGCTGAAGCGCCTCAAATGATTCTAAAAGAACTTAACCGATCAACAGCCATTTTAAGAGATATATTGAATGAGGGCTTTAATAGCATTCATGTAAATGATAAAGGTTTGTATTTGGAGTTGAAGGATTATTTAACAAGCATTTCTCCTAATCAAGAAAAAATATTGAAGCTCTATAAATCAAAAACACCTATTTTGCAAAAATTTGATGTAACGAAACAAATAAAATCAGCTTTTGGCAAAACAGTAAACATGAAAAACGGAACTTATCTAGTAATAGAGCATACTGAAGCCATGCATGTGATAGATGTAAATTCAGGAAAGAAAGTAGATGCTAAAAAAGATCAAGAAGAAAATGCTCTATCAGTAAATCTATCAGCAGCTGAGGAAGTGGCACGCCAATTAAGATTGCGCGATATGGGCGGGATTATTGTAGTTGATTTTATTGACATGTATAACGCCAAGAATCGAAAATTGCTTTTCGAAAAAATGCGAGAAGAAATGAAAGATGATAAGGCAAAACACCATATTCTGCCGCCTTCAAAATTCGGTTTGGTGCAAATTACACGTCAAAGGGTTCGTCCTGAAATGAATATTGATACAAGAGAGAAATGCCCAATGTGTGTAGGGAATGGAAAAATCGATTCCAGTTTACTTTTAATTGAAACCATAGAAAATAAGATTAAAAATCTAATAGAGAAATCCGATACTGGAAAGATTAACATTTCAACTCATCCTTTTATAGCAAGTCATATCAATAAAGGTATAATCTCAAAATGTACTAAATGGTGTTTCAAGTATAGGACGATGATAAAAGTAACGCCAGATGACAGGCTACATCTTTTGCAATACAGTATAGTAAAAGCCTAGTCTTCCTTTTTTTTATCCAAGTTAATAAGTGATTTATAATGAAGTATTAGTGGGATAATCGCCATTAAGACCATTATTGCGCCAACCAAATATCCATAACGTACATTGTCATTAGTGGTGAAAAAGTGCAAAGCAAATAGCCCAATTAAACACATCCTAACCATTATATTCAAAGAATTAAAAACAGAACTTGTTCGACCGATTACATTGTTTGGAATATGATTAAATAAATAGGTTGTTCTTAGCACCCTCACGCCAGCATTTGTTAGTCCTAAAATTAAATTAGCAATAAAGAAATACAAAAGTGACTTGTAAAAGGTCATTCCAGCAAAGGCGATGACTACAACCAACATTAAGCAAATGATGCCAAAAATAGAGTTAAGCTTTTTGAAGATACTAATTACAAATAGCCCCGCTAAAATGGCGCCTAAAGAATAATAAACCTCAGCTGAGGCATATATATCTCCTCTTTCTTGAAGAAAATCATGTACATATAACGGCAGCAGAATGTGAATTTGAACCAAAACAAAAGCAAATAGCATGTAAGACGCAAAGCCAAAACGAAAGATTAACGGATTTTTCTTTAGGTATGAAATACCACTTTTTAATCGGCTAAATAATGTGCCGACTTCAATTTTTTCTTTCACTAGTCTAGTGTACTTTATTTGCATAAAAATGAGAATAACTATCAAATAAGTAATAGCATCCATTAAAAATATTTCATGGATTTCCCATGGCTGAATTTCAAATGGCAAAGTCCAGGTAAGCCCCCCCAAGTTCATGCTCTTATTTGTTGTTCCAGTAAGCAATAATGCGGCAAATGCACCTGCCAAAATACTTGTTGATTGTCCTTGAATCTCAATATAAGAATTGAGTTTACCATAATTGCTTTTTTCAGTAATTTCTTGTCCAAATGCATATAGGTTTGGATAATGCACATTGTAGTTAAAAATGGTAGTTGCAAATACTAATATCACTAATAAATCGTTCATACTCGTAGTGAAAAAACCTGAAAAAGCAACACCTCCAATTATCAAACCACATGCGGCATTAATCAGAATAAAAATTCTTTTTCGTGAGTATCTGTCAATAATGGTTCCGGCATACAAACCCCAAAATAAAGTGGCAAAAGTGATGAAGATATATGCGGTAGCAAAGACTTCTGGCCGACCAACTACTTCTACAAAATACCATGGAATAGCAATCATGCTGATGCCTTGAGCAAAACCTGATATAATATTAGAAAGAAAAAGTAAGCTTATTGCTTTTTTATTTTTCATATTGCAAAAGTAAAATTAAAACATAGAATATGTATTTTTGAATAGATGCAAAACAGAAGGGTTTACAAAATAAGTGAAGCTAAAAGTAGGATAAAGAACTATTGTGCTGTTCAAGATAGATGCCAATGGGATGTACGAAAAAAGTTAACCGAATGGGGTCTAATGAAAAGCACAAAAGATATGTTAATTATAGAGCTTATAAATGAGCAATTTATTGATGAAGAAAGGTATGCGCGTTCTTTTTGTAGAGGAAAATTCAAAATAAAGAAATGGGGCAAAAGAAAGATTGCATTTGAACTAAAAAAGAAAAACATTTCTGCTGTTTGCATCCAAAAAGGAATGGAGGAAATTGATGAAAAAGAATATTTTTTAGAATTGGAGGTGCAAGCTGAAAAGAAAAACAAATTCATTAAGGATAAAAACCATTTTAGCAGGAAAAGTAAATTAGCCAAACACCTTATTGACAAAGGCTATGAAAGCGATTTGGTGTGGAAAAAAATAAAAGCAATTTATAGTAAATAATCAATATGATAAGTGAGCAACAGATTTTGGAACTAACAGGCAGAAAAGATGACCTTCATAGGTTTTTGCAAATTCAAAATAAAGAAGATAAACTGAAACGGCTCGAAGAAGAATCCAATCAAAATGGCTTTTGGGACAATCCGAAAGAAGCCCAGAAACTATTAAAAAGAATCAGCATCCTGAAAAGCTGGATAAAATCGTATTGTTTAGTAGAAAACAATATTGAGGAGTTGAAAGTACTAATAGAACTTGAAGCTTCAGAAGAAGAAATTGAAACCCAGCTTAAAAAAACAAAACTATCACTTGAAGATTTAGAGTTTAAAAATATGCTGAGCGCTCCTGAAGATGAGATGCCAGCTATCCTAACAATAAACCCTGGCGCAGGAGGAACTGAAAGTCAAGATTGGGCAGAAATGATAATGCGTATGTATTTGTTGTGGGGGGAGAAAAATGGCTATAAAGTAAAGGAATTAGACCTGCAAAAAGCAGAGCCAGCAGGTATTAAATCAGTGACATTGGAATTTGATGGTGATTTTGCTTTTGGGCACTTAAAAGGTGAAAATGGAGTGCACAGATTGGTAAGAATCTCTCCTTTTGATTCCAATGCTAAGCGACATACTTCTTTTGCTTCAGTATTTGTTTATCCCTTAGCTGATGATAGTATTGATATTGTCATTGACCCTTCAACTATCAGTTGGGACACATACCGTTCAAGTGGTGCAGGAGGGCAAGGCGTTAACAAGATTGAATCGGCAGTACGATTAAAACATGAGCCATCTGGAATAGTAATTGAAAATTCAGAAACACGCTCGCAATTGGAGAATAAAGAGAAGGCATTAAAACTCTTAAAATCGCAACTCTATGAGATGGAACTTAGAAAAATACAAGAAGGAAAAGACAAATTGGAAGGTAGTAAAAAGAAAATAGAATGGGGATCGCAAATCAGGAATTATGTTTTGCATCCTTATAAATTGGTAAAAGATTTAAGAACAAATTATGAAACCACAAATCCAGATGCAGTATTGGATGGCGATTTGAACGCTTTTATAAAATCCTATCTTATGGAATTTGGACAGCAATAAATTATGAAGATATATCACAATTACAGATGTCGTAAAAGTAGACAAACCCTTGCGTTAATTCAAGAAAACGGAATAACCCCTGAGATTATTGAATACTTGAATTCACCTATCTCAACTCTTGAGTTAGCATCACTATTAGAAATGTTGAATATAAAACCAATTCAGCTGGTAAGAAAAGCAGAACAGATATGGAAAGAAAATTTTAAAGGAAAAGATTTAAGTGATGATGAGATTGTGAATGCTATGGTTGAATATCCTAAACTTATTGAAAGGCCAATTGTTGTAGAAAAGGGGAAAGCAATTATTGGAAGACCTCCTGAAAATGTGTTAACTCTTTTTGATTAAGATGGAATCTGATCGTTTTCTAATTTACCCTCTTTTGCCCAAACAAATATCATATACGGGATAACAGAAGCTAGAAAAATAATAGACCAAAAAGCCATTAAAAAAACAAATAAAAATATTAGGAATCCTAGAAATTTCATAATCATTAACTTTGCTGCAAAGAAACAACAAGAATTAATAATAACAAAATATTTTGATTATGAAATATAGAGTAGAAAAAGATACTATGGGAGAAGTAAAAGTTCCTGCTGAAAAATATTGGGGAGCTCAAACCCAAAGAAGCATCAACAACTTCAAAATAGGGGAGGAGGCAAGCATGCCTTTAGCAATCATTTATGGTTTTGCTTATCTTAAAAAAGCAGCTGCTCATACCAATTGTGAATTAGGTGTGCTTACTGAAGAAAAGCGCGACTTAATTGCTAAAGTTTGTGATGAAATTCTAGAAGGAAAACATAATGAGCAGTTCCCACTTGTTATTTGGCAAACCGGAAGTGGCACACAAAGCAATATGAATTGTAATGAAGTGATTGCTAACCGTGCTCATCTGCTTAATGGCGGCTCTTTAGAAGATGCTGAAAAAATTATTCATCCGAATGATGATGTAAATAAATCGCAAAGCTCTAATGATACCTTTCCAACAGGCATGCATATTGCTGCTTATAAAATGATTGTTGAAACCACAATTCCTGCTATAGAACAGTTAAGAGATACACTGCATAAGAAGTCAGAAGAAGTTATGAAAGTGGTAAAGATTGGAAGGACACATTTAATGGATGCTACACCATTAACTTTAGGACAAGAGTTTTCTGGCTATGTTTCTCAGCTAGATCATGGGCTAACAGCATTAAAGAATACTTTATCACATCTTTCAGAATTAGCATTAGGAGGTACAGCAGTAGGTACGGGTATAAATACTCCAGATGGATATGCAAAACTTGTAGCAAAATATATTGCAGATTTTAGTGGTTTTCCTTTTGTCTCTGCACAAAATAAATTTGAAGCTCTAGCAGCTCAAGATGCCATTGTAGAATCTCATGGCGCATTAAAACAATTGGCTGTTTCCTTAAATAAAATTGCAAATGATATTCGTCTTCTTGCCTCAGGTCCTAGAAGTGGTATTGGAGAAATAATCATACCTTCCAATGAGCCAGGCTCTTCTATTATGCCAGGAAAAGTTAACCCTACTCAATGTGAAGCATTAACTATGGTTTGTGCTCAAGTTATTGGGAATGATACTACTATTGCTGTTGGAGGTATGCAAGGGCAATGCGAGCTGAATGTTTTTAAACCAGTTATGGCTGCCAACTTCCTACAATCTGCCCGCTTGCTTGCTGACGCCTGTATTTCTTTTGAAAGAAATTGTGTATCTGGAATTTTACCAAATTATGATAATTTAAAAAAGAATTTAGATAATTCACTTATGCTCGTCACAGCCTTAAACACAAAAATTGGCTATGAAAAAGCAGCAAAGATTGCCAAAAATGCTCATGAAAATGGCACGAATTTAAAAGAGGAAGCTATTAATTTAGGATTTCTTACAGCAGAAGAATTTGATGCTTGGGTAAAGCCTGAGGATATGTGTGGAGGGCTTTAGAATTCTTAGCGTTTCTTCTTTTCTACATCAGCTACAAACTGTTTGATTTTTTGCTCATCTTCTTTTTTGCAAATCAGCAAGGTGTTATTGTCTTCAACTACAATATAGCCATTTAATGCTTGCAACACCACTACTTTATCATCAGTAAATTTTATGATATTGTCAGCACTGTCGTACAGCAAAACATTTTTTCCTTGTACTGTATTTCTATTATTGTCCAACTCCTGATGTGTATAAAGTGATCCCCAAGTACCTAAATCGCTCCAACCAAAATCAGCAGGCAACACATATACATTTTCAGAGTTCTCCATTATGCCATAATCAATTGATATGTTTTTGCATCTAGGAAATGCACTATCGATATAACTACTTTCTTTTTTTGTGTTAAAAGAATGCTTTCCTTCCTCAAATATATCATGTATGTCTGGCAAATGTTTCTTGAATGACTTTATTATTTTTTCTGCATTCCAAATAAAAATTCCAGAGTTCCACAAAAAATCTCCACTATCTAAAAATTGCAAGGCTAATTCCTGATCAGGTTTTTCAGTAAAGGTTTTTACTTTCTTTATATGAGGATTGCTTTCAAGTGGCGCCTCATCAAACTGAATATAGCCATAGCCCGTATCAGGGCGGTTTGGTAATATTCCAATGGTCAGTAAAATATCATTTGCGGCAGTTGCACTCACCCCTTCTTTTACAACTCTAATAAACTCTTGCTCATTTGTTATCAAATGATCAGATGGTGCTACAATTAGATTGGCGTCCGGATTTTGACTGTAAATTTTAAATGCAGCATAAGCAATGCAAGGAGCAGTATTTCGCATACAAGGCTCAGTCAATATGTTTTCTGACTTCATTTCTGGAAGTTGTTCCGAGCATAAACTTTTATAATCTTTGTTAGTTACAACAAATATATTTTCTATTGGGCTAACTTTACTTAGTCTTCTAAATGTTTGTTGTATGAGTGACTCTCCTGTGCCTAATATGTCAATAAATTGCTTAGGTCTTGACGCTTTACTCATTGGCCAAAATCTTGAGCCAACTCCCCCTGCCATTATTACTGCATAGTTGTTTTTCATTTCATGTCTAATGTATTGCTAATATAAATATTTTAATACTCACATATGTTTTGCAAAGATATAAGATTAATTTCGTTATAATATTATAGATTCACAATTGCCATAGGATTGAATAAATAAATCTCTTTAGTTACTAAATCTTGGCATTTATATCTTTTTTTTATTTTACCTAATTTAATAAATGATTTTCCATTCTGCCCAATAAATACTGTCCTATCAGCAATGTCAGCTATGGTAGTTTTTGGATTTTTATCATATTTACTAAGAGCTTTCGCTAATGTTATATCTGTTAGTGATGATGCTTTTGGGTTGAGCAAATGTTTGCTTAATGCTTTTAAAATATCGTTAGGAAAAATCTTAGGATTAAGAAAATTAAGCATCATATGCTTAAATGTTTTCTTCCATTCTTTACCATGGGGCTTTACTTTATGTTTATGTTTTTTCCAAACAAATGAATGTGCTAATTCGTGAGTGACTGTAATAAGAAAAGCGTATTTATTTAAATCATTATTTACACTTATTTGATGTTCTCCATTTCTCAAAATTTTAAAATCTCCTAATTTTGTTTTTCTCTGTTTAGTTATATTTACTTCAACTCTTAATTCTTTAATCCATTTGTTAATCTGAAGTACACTTTCTTTTGGAATATATTTTTTTAGCATTTTTATGTAATCTGATTTTTTAATCCTAAAAAAATATGGAAATAAGTCATTTATACTAGCGTATTGAATCTTTTTTGTGAGGCTCCTTTTTTATATTACTTAAATAATTCTATAAACGGTATCCATTTACCTGTTATATATTTTATTAAAGTCATATGCCTAGTGCTAAAGCAATATACCCTACAAATAAAGCAATTGCTAATCCTGCTACAGAAATAATAAATCCATCTTTTTTATTTTTTGCAAGTAACGGAAAAATTCCATCTCCACTTGTTGATATAGCTGCTGAAATTAATGCCGCCATAGGGAAATTAGGGATTGTGATAAAAGATACAGCAACCGCAATCATTCCACCACAACCTGGTATTACTCCTATTAGAGCAGCTAACAATACAACAATATATTTTGATGATGTCATCCACCCATCAAATGTCTCTGCGCCCACCATTACATCAATGATATAGTTGGTAGTAAATAATCCAATAAAAACATATGTAACAACCAGTGCAACATCTAAGATTGCATGAAGCATTGTTGATTTGATATTGTTCATGTCACTGTAGCAGTCATGATTTTTATAAGTAAATCTACTTATACAGTAATAAATTATACAGGTAGCTGAAAGCGCTATTGAAATCCAATAAGTTAAACTTGAAATTGCATCAATATCTTGACCCCATAAGGCTATAATTGATCCTGGAGCTAAAAATATAGCCATTGAAATTATAGCATAAAAACCTACATTTTGAATAAAGATGTCTGATAAAGTATTTTTATCAGGTTGATTTTTATTATTTTCTTCAAACATTTCATGAGTGCTTTCAGGTTTTGCTCGAAAACCAAAAAAATCAGATAAATAGCCAAAAATTATTCCTGCTATTAATCCACATATAGTAATTGTTGCATACGCTTGTAAGTTACCTACAACATCAGCTTCATTAGATGCGCCTAATAAAACAAATGACCCTTCACCTAAGGTGCTAATAAAAGTAGCAAATAGCCCCCCAAAGGATATTTTGTTACTTTGGTATAATGATGCAACTACAATTGTTGCGCCACATCCAGGTATTACGCCCAATAAAGAGCCAATAATAGGGTGGGTCCACTTAGGCCCAATCTGGTTTGCTGCTTTTTTAAGTCTTTTTTTAGTACCAAAACTAATTAGGGCGAAACCAATGATTGATAGAGAGACATAACCTCCAATTTTTCCTGTTGCTTCAAAATTCTCTATAATAAATGACCAAAAATTAAATTCCATTTTATACAAATGATATAGTTAGCGTTCTTTATACATTACTTTGTTCATTAAATTAAGTAGTCTGCAAATTTAGTTATTTAGAATCAATCTAAAATATTAATTCAAAGAAATTTAAATGTTATTTTTGTGCAGCTTTTCTGCTGAAAAATTAGGGCAATCGCACACACTGTTTTTGCTTAAAAAACAAGAAGTAAAAAAAGCAGAGAGTAAGAATAATAGTAATATAAATCTTAATTTTTTCATAATTGAATGCTCAAAAATAAATAAAAGTGCTAGTAGTTTGTCTTATTATTTCATAAATTATTTTACTTTTATCTTCAATGTATAGAATTCTAAAAAATATAGGAGAGTATTTTCTGATGATGCGGAGGGTATTTAGTTTACCTGAGAAGAAAGGGGTATTTTTAAGACAAACAGTATTAGAAATTGAAAAAATCGGGCTAAAATCTCTAGGGATAGTAATTATTATATCGCTTTTTGTAGGCGCTGTTGTTACCATTCAAACGGCATTCAATATTATGAATCCTTTATTACCAAAGTATTTGATAGGTTTGGCAACTCGAGATTCTTTAATCTTAGAATTTTCACCAACAATGCTATGTCTTATTTTAGCAGGAAAGGTAGGTTCAAATGTGGCATCAGAAATTGGAAGTATGCGTGTTACAGAGCAAATAGATGCTCTTGAGATAATGGGTGTAAATTCGGCTAATTTTTTAATTCTACCAAAAATTATTGCAGCCATTTTTTTCTTTCCTTTTTTGGTTATCATTAGCATGAGTATAGGTATGTTTGGCGGTTGGCTTGGAAGTATCTCAGTAGATGTTACAACAGCTGATTTTCTCTATGGATTAAAATACCAGTTTAATCCTTTCTATGTTACTTATGCGCTTACAAAAACAATAGTTTTTGCATTTATCATTACCTCTGTTTCTTCTTTTTATGGCTACACTACCAAGGGAGGCGCTTTGGAAGTAGGTGTTTCTAGTACTAGAGCAGTAGTATATAGCAGTATTGTTGTGCTTATTTTTAATTTTATTCTTACTCAACTTTTATTGGCATGATATCAGTGAAAAATATAAACAAACATTTTGGCGATAATCATGTGCTTAAAGATGTGTCGTTTGAGTTCGAGTCTGGAAAAACGAATCTGATAATTGGTGAGAGTGGATCTGGCAAAACAACACTTTTGAAAGTAATGATTGGGCTACATGAATCCAATAGTGGAGAGGTAGATTATGATGACAGGAATTTTACTGGCATGAATTTTAATCAAAGAAAAATGCTCAGAAAAGAGATTGGTATGTTATTCCAAGGGGGGGCACTTTTTGATTATATGAATGTTGAAGAAAACATTATATTTCCCTTAAAAATGTTTGCCGAGCAGTCAGAAGAAGAGAATCTTGAAAGAGCAAATTTTTGCCTAAAAAGGGTGAACTTGGAAAATACAAACCTTTTATTACCATCAGAGCTTAGTGGAGGAATGAAGAAAAGAGTCGCTATCGCTAGGGCTATTGCTATGAATCCTAAATATTTACTTTGTGACGAGCCTAATTCTGGCCTTGACCCTAAAACAGCCATACTAATAGACAATCTGATTCAGGAGATTACCCAAGAATACAACATTACTACTATTGTCAATTCACATGATATGAACTCGGTAATGGAGATAGGTGATAAGATTGCTTTTATATACCAAGGAGAAGTCTGGTGGACAGGCAATAAAGATGAATTAATTAGAAGCGAAAATCAAGAACTGAAGGATTTTGTATTCGCTTCTAAGCTTTTCAAAAGGCTAAGGCAAACCTCTTAAACTTTATTGCAAAAAAGGATTGTGCTCCTTTTCAAAGCCAAGTACTGTATTTGGTCCATGCCCACAATAAATTTGTGTTGAATCTGGTAGCGGTAATAATTTTTGAGTTATGCTTCCTATAAGGGTGTCATAATTACCTAAAGGCAAGTCTGTTCTTCCAATACTCATTTGAAAGATTATATCTCCACTAATAATAAAGTTGTGTTTATTGCTGTAAAAACAAATATGTCCAGGCGCATGTCCAGGAGTAAATAAAATGCTTAGTTCACTTTTCCCAAAAGAAAAACTAGTTCCATCTTCTAAAAAATGTTTTGGATAAGGCGATCCACTATATTTTTCTAAGCCATACATTTTGCTTACTTCTACTGAATTTTCCAAAAGTGGTAAATCAGCTTTGTGCATATGCAACTCTACATCCCATTTGTCAGCTACAAACCGATTACCTAATATATGATCGATATGACAATGGGTGTTCATTAGGGATACTGGGTTTAAGTCATTTTCAGCAATGAAATTAGCTAATTCCTCTTCTTCTGTTTTTTCATAACAGCCAGGATCAATAATCACACACTGTTTACTTTCATCATAAATGACATAAGTGTTTTCCTGAAAAGGATTAAATGTTAATTTTTTAATTTTCATTTTTTAATAAGCTTATTACAAATATAAGCTTTCTTTTAATTACTATCTTTACCTACCAATAGTCAATGAGAATTTTAATTGTAATATTATCATTAGTGTTGCTGCCTATTTTAGCAAATGCTCAATTCTATTATGGTTTGCAAACCGATTTTGGTAAAAGCAGATTACAACACAAAGATTTTAATTGGACAAGCTATCAATTTCAAGAATTTGATACTTATTATTATAGGGGTGGAAAATCGATTGCAGAATATACATCCAAAGAAGCATATAAAATCAAAGCGCAAATTGAAGAAAAATTATACTTTCCCTTAGAGAAAAGAATTCAGTTTATTATCTACAACTCCTTTTCCGATTTTAAACAAAGTAATATTGGTTACAAACAACATGATGATTATAACATTGGTGGAAAAACACAAATAGTTGGCAATAAGGTATTGTTGTTTTTTGATGGAGATTACAACAACTTAAATGAACAAATTGCTCATGGAATTTCTAACATATTGCTTAATGAAATGATTTATGGAGGGAATATGGCAGATGCTTTTACAAATTCGGCTCTTCTGAATTTGCCCAATTGGTTTTTAGATGGTCTGGTAGCTTATATCGCAAATCCTTGGGATTTTGAGAAAGAAAATCTGGTAAAGGATAAGATTGGTACAGGAACATTTAACAAATTCAATCATTTGGAAAAAGAAGATGCCGCTTTGGCAGGTTATTCTATTTGGCATTACATCAGCAACACTTATGGCAAAGATGCTGTTGTTCAAATTTTGTATATGGTGAGAACAACTAGAAATGTCGAAAGTGCATTTCAGTTTGTATTGGTTAAATCGGTAAAAACAATAAATCAAGAGTGGTTGGATTTTTATTTTCAAACAGATGTTACCGGCATTTATCCCTCCTCAAATCCTTTACCTATAAAGCTTAAAAAACAAGAACGAATAACCACTATAAAAATCAGTCCTAAGGGAAGGAAGGTTGCATTTGTATCTAATGATATGGGTAAATACAAAATTTGGCTGTACGATTTGAAAAGTAAAAAACAGTCAAAAATTATTAGTGTAGGGCACAAATTAGATCGCATTACAGATTATTCAGTGCCTGTAATTGCATGGGAGCCAAAAGGGAAAAAGCTGGCTTTTACTACCGAAAAAAATGGTAAAATTCAAATGAATTTTTATGATATGTCAAAAGACAAAATCCAATCTTTTGAATTGCAGCATTTACAGAAAGTATTGAGTATGACTTACGATAAAAAAGGGAAAACTCTACTGTTTTCGGCTGTAAGAAAAAATCAAACCGATATTTTCACATTTGGAGTTATAGGACATAAACTCATCAATATCACTAACGATAAATATTTGGATGTAAATCCTGCTTTTTCTCCAAACAATGAATTTATTGTTTTTAGCTCCAACAGAACGGGAGATGTTTTGTACACAGAAAATCAGCTTTTTACGCAAAGCAAAAGCAATGATTTGTTTTTGTATAATTTTAAAACTGAAAGTCCAAAACTTTTGCGTTTAACCAATACACCTACTATTCACGAAACCCAACCTAAATTTATAAAGGACAATAGCTGCTGGTATTTGGCAAATGAAAATGGCATTCAAAACAGATTTCATTTGAAAATAGATAGTATAAAAGTAGAAAAAGACACAGCTGTTTTCTATCAGAAAAATGTGGAAATAACTCCCTACTCAAATTACAATAGAGATATTATTTACTTTGATGCCGCCCCTAAAGCCAAACGCTTAATAGAATTATTATATCTTAATGGAAATTATACCATATACGATAAAAAACTAAGTAGAAAGCTTCAAAAGCCAGCTATCAATTTAACGGATTCCTATTTTTTACAACTAAAAACAAGCAAAATAAATTTCAAAGTTGAATCAAGCCATACAAATGTTGATTCCTTATGGAAAACTAAAAAGGTTGATGTTCAAAATTATAAGTTTGGAAGTTTTGAGCAGATCTCAAAGCAGTTGGATAATAGAACTACTCTCTTTGATGAAGATAAGAATAGAAACTTGCCCAAAGCACGAAATTATTTTGTGACTTTTGCTACCGATTATGTAGTCAGTCAGTTTGACAACTCCTACATCACAAAAGCCTATCAAACCTATACGAATTACAAAATGCCACTATTTTTAAATCCTGACTTTGATGCCCTAATAAAAGTTGGAACGGCTGATTTGTTTGAAGATTATAAAATTATTGGAGGGGTACGGCTTTCAGGAGATTTGAAAAGTAATGGCTATATGCTTAGTTTTTTAGACAATAAATCTCGCTTGGATAAATCCTATATTTTCTCACGGCAAAGTATTAATGTGATAAAAGAAAATGATTTGCAAAAGATTTATTCTTACGAGTTAAAATCTACTTTTAATTGGCCTTTTTCCGAAGTATTAAGCAATAGAAGCACAATAAGTGTCCGCCATGACAAAGAGGTGTTTCTTTCTACTGATTTACAAAATTTGCTAAAAGAAAACACTTTTAGCAATTGGCTTACTTTTAAAAATGAGTTTGTTTTTGACAATACCATTGTAAAAGGGCTCAATCTTTATGATGGTGGTAGGTATAAGTTTTTTGCAGAATATTATCGCCATTTAGAGAGGAAAAAATCTGATATATTCATTTTAGGATTAGATGCAAGACATTATAAAAAAGTGAGTCATTCCATTATTTGGGCAAACCGATTTGCAGCTAGCACATCTCTTGGTAGCCAGAAACTGCTGTATTATATGGGTGGGGTAGATGCTTGGCTTTTTCCACAATTCAATAGAGATACTGAAGTAAGCGAAAACGAGCAATATTCCTATCAAACCCTTGCTACCAATATGAGGGGATTTAACCAAAATGTTAGAAATGGAAATAGTTTTTTTGTAGCAAATACTGAACTAAGAATCCCCCTTTTCAAATACTTGTTGAGGCGGCCAATTACTTCTGATTTTATCAATAATTTTCAAATTGTAACTTTTGCTGATTTTGGAACAGCTTGGAATGGTGGTACTCCATTTTCAAAAGAGAATCAAATTAATTATGAGGTTATTGAAAATGGGCCTGTTACCATTACAATTGATAGGCAGAAAAATCCTTTTGTGGGTGGATTTGGATTTGGCGCAAGAAGCAGACTATTTGGCTATTTTGTTCGTGCCGATTGGGCTTGGGGAGTAGAGGACGGTTATCTGCTCCCAAATATTTTATATATATCTTTGGGGCTTGACTTCTAAAAACAAACATATGAGTATTTCAACTATTCTTATTCTTATTATAGTCGGTTTATTAGCGGGCATTTTAAGCGGTATTGTTGGTATTGGGGGTGGGCTTTTGATGATTCCTATGCTGATTTTCTTTTTAGGGATTTCGCAACATGCTGCACAAGGAACTTCTTTAGCAGTTATGCTTCCGCCAATTGGCATTTTGGCTGCTATGAACTATTACAAAGCCGGTTTTATTGAATGGAAATTTGCATTTATTATTGCTACTGCTTTTATAATTGGAGGATATTTTGGGTCTAAGTTTGCAGTAAGCGTTTCATCCGTTTTGCTGAAAAAGATTTTTGGAGCCGTACTATTTGTTGCAGCCGTTAAAATGATATTTGGCAAGTGATTTTGCAAGAAAAAATAAAATCTTTATCATTAGCATTACTGCCTGAAATAGTTGAAATAAGAAGGTATTTGCACATGCATCCTGAACTTTCTTTTCAGGAATATGAAACTTCTAAATTCATCAAATCCATTTTAAAAAAATGGAGGATTCCATTTCAAGAAAATATTGCTAATACTGGAATTGTTGTGCTCCTAAAAGGAAAAAATTGTGAAAAAAAATGTGTAGGATTAAGAGCAGATTTTGATGCTCTACCTATTAATGAAGAAAATGATGTAGATTATTGTTCGAAAAATGATGGTGTGATGCACGCTTGTGGACATGATGCGCATACGGCTTCACTTTTGGGAGCGGTAAATATCTTAAATGAGATACAACAAGAGTGGGAGGGGAGTGTAAAATTCATTTTCCAACCGGCTGAAGAACGATTGCCAGGAGGGGCACAACAAATGATAAAGGAAGGGGTATTGGAAAATCCAAAAATAGATTATATGTTCGGGCAACATGTTTTTCCAGATCTAGAAGTGGGAAAGGTAGGCTTTAAAGCAGGGCAATACATGGCTTCAACAGATGAATTACACATTACAATTAATGGAAAAGGTGGACATGCAGCATTACCTGAAAAAAATAAAAACCCTATTCAAGTTGCTAGTGAGCTGACCAGTATTTTGTACGACTATTTTGAGCAGCAAACAGAAATTCCTTCTGTCTTTTCTATAGGTTATTTTCAAGGATTAGGCTCTACCAATATAGTACCTGACAAGGTAGAAATGATGGGAACGCTCCGAGCAATGCATGAAGATTGGCGAGTAAATGCTCACAAAAAGATATTGTCAGTTTCTGCAGCATTAGCAAAAAAATATCAAGTTGAAATTGATTCTGAGATTAGAAAGGGCTATCCCTTTTTGGAAAACGATAAAGTACTAACTACAAAGGCAGTAGAAAGTGCAAAAACTTATTTAGGAGCAGAGAATGTGGTCCAACTCCCTATTAGAATGACGGCAGAAGATTTTGCTTATTTTACAAAAGAGCTTCCTGCTTGTTTTTACCGATTAGGCACAGCCAATACCGCAGAAGGAATTACCCATGGATTACATACCTCACGCTTTGATATTGATGAAAAGGCGCTCGAAATAGGAATGGGCTTAATGGCTTGGCTTACTATTAACTAATCAGCTTTTTGCCAATTTCAGCAAATTCTGTTGTAAATAATTTTATTCTCTCTTTTACATCAGGGCTTGATACTTTATCATCTGTAAAATCTTTTCCGGTAGCATATACTATTCTTGGCAGTTGTATCATGCGCCACTCATTCATGCAAATTTGCGTAAGGTGCATGGTAGAAAGGTAGCTTTTTTCACCTCCAGCAGCACAAGCAATACCAAAGAATTTCCCTTCAACTTTTTTGCAGCAATTATCTAAAATTATTTTTAAGCCATCATTTACAGAATAACAATGCACCCCCATACCAAAAATGATGTTGTCTGCATCTCCTGCTTGTTTGCTTAGCTCCTGCATAGATTGACTCATTCCTTTATGGCAGGGAAGTAATTCCAGCTCTCTAGCATCAACAAAAGTAGTATCTACCCCATTTTTTTCTAATAGTTCTTGTATTTCCTTACATAAAATGAAGGAGCGAGAAGTTTCAGAAAGGGAAGAAGAAATAATGAGGCTTTTCATATCAATTGCCTATTTCTGAGATAAACTGCATGCGCATTACTCTTAATTCTTCATCTGTAAATTCATCTTCATCAAATTCATCTCTCAATTCGTCAAATGAAGCTTCTTTCGATTCAGCTAGCACTTGATTTAGTTCTTCAACCTGATAATCTTCAAAGGTTTCATTAATCAGATAAGATAGGTTGAGTTTTGTTCCAGAATCCACAATAGATTCCATTTCTGATAATAATTCATCAACCGTAATTCTTTTTGCAGAAGCGATATCAGATAGGGGTAGCTTTTTATCTATGTTTTGTATAATATAGATTTTGTTTACTGATTTATTTGCCAATGAGCGTACCATCATGTCAGATGGTCTTTCAATATCATTATCTTCCACATATTTTTTGATAATATCAATAAAAGATTGCCCGTATTTTTGAGCCTTTCCTTTGCCAACTCCTTGAATTTGCCCCATTTCTTCCATAGTAATAGGATATTGATTAGCCATATCTGTTAATGAAGGCTCTAAGAAAATAATAGGTGGAGGTAATGAGCTTGCTTTTGCAATTTTTTTTCTGTGGTCTTTCAAAATTTTGAAAAGCACCATATCTGCAGCAGTTCCTTTTTGTTGCTCAACCGATTCGGATTTTAGTTGATCATAATCATGATCCTCAGTCAATTCGAATGTAGAAGGATTTTTCAAAAATACTTTTCCTGCCTCAGTCACTTTTAATATGCCGTATGTTTCAATTTCTTTAGTGATGAGTCCTTTAACATATGCCTGCCTGATTACAGCATGCCAAAACTCTTTGCTTTTTTCTTTTCCAGAGCCGTACGCATCACTAATTAACGATTGATGTTGCTTGATTAAACTATTACTTTCACCCACCAACACTTTTACCGTTTCTTTTGCTTTGAAACTTTCATTACAAGCAAGCATCGTTTTCATGAGTTTAATCACAAAATCCTTCCCCTCAAATTTTGGCTTAGGATGTTTGCAATTGTCACACATAGAATCACACTTATTATCATTAAATTCCTCTCCAAAATAATGCAATAAGTATTTTCTTCTGCACATGGATGTTTCTGCAAAAGAAATAGTTTCTAAAATCAAAAGTCTTCCGACTTCCACTTCTGAAACCGGTTTTCCATGCAAGAAGTTTTCTAATTTTTCAATGTCTTTGTAGGAATAGAAAGTTACGCAATGCCCTTCTCCTCCATCTCTTCCTGCACGCCCAGTTTCTTGATAATAACCCTCCAAACTTTTAGGAATATCATGATGGATGACAAAGCGAATATCAGGTTTATCAATTCCCATCCCAAAAGCAATTGTTGCTACAATCACATCACAATCTTCCATTAAAAAGGCATCCTGATGTGCTACCCTTAGTTTGCTTTCCAATCCTGCATGATAAGGTAGTGCATTAATACCATTTACTTGAAGTGTTTCAGCTATTTCTTCTACCTTTTTTCTGCTCAAACAATAAATTATCCCAGACTTTCCATTAGTTTCTTTTATAAATTTGATAATCTCTTTTTCCACATTAATTTTAGGGCGAATATCATAAAACAGGTTTTCTCTATTAAAGGAATCTAAAAAGAGTGTAGCATTCTCCATCTTCAAGTTTTTTTGGATGTCTTGCTGTACTTTTGGTGTGGCAGTAGCTGTAAGCGCTATTATTGGTCTTCTGCCAATATTGTCAATAATTTGCCTGAGTTTTCGGTATTCTGGCCTAAAATCATGCCCCCATTCCGAAATGCAATGTGCCTCATCTACTGCATAAAAGGAAATCTTTAATGTTCTTAAAAACAAAATGTACTCTTCCTTTGTAAGTGATTCTGGGGCTACATATAAAAGTTTGGTTCTTCCAGAAGCCAAATCATCTTTTACTTCTTGAACTTGCTGCTTGTTTAATGATGAATTCAGCACATGTGCAATAGCATCATTCTCACTAAACCCTCTAAGCGCATCAACCTGATTTTTCATCAGAGCAATAAGCGGAGAAACAATGATGGCTACTCCTTTATCTATTAGAGCAGGAAGTTGATAACACATGGATTTTCCTCCACCAGTAGGCATAATTACCAAAGAATCTTTTCCCTCTTGCAAGTTTCTTATTATTTCCTCTTGACGGCCTTTAAAACTATTAAACCCAAAAATGCTTTTCAGTTGCTGATGTAATGTAAGTTGAGATTTAATCATTCAATCCATAATATTTTTCTAAAAGTAATACTTTTGCATAAACAAAAAGAAATAAAAATAAAATATTTAGTTAAATATAAAAGAAATTGAAGTCCCCAGCACAAATAATAGCTATTGCTAAATCTGTTATCCGATTGGAAGCAGAAGAGATCAATGCTCTTGAGGGAAAAATAAACGATGCTTTTGTAAAAGCGGTATCATTGATTTTATCATCTGAAGGAAGGGTAATAGTAGCTGGTGTAGGAAAATCAGCCAATATAGCCAGTAAAATAGTGGCTACTCTTAATTCGACAGGGCAGCCAGCGGTTTTTTTGCACGCTGCAGATGCTATTCATGGCGATTTGGGAAATATCCAAAAGAATGACATTGTTATTTGTATTTCAAAAAGCGGGAACACAGAAGAAATTAAATATCTGCTTCAACTTATTAAAAATATGGGCAATGCAATAATTGCCATTTGTGGAAATAATGATTCTTATCTTGCTAATCAGGCCGATTGTTTTTTAGATGCAAGTATTGAAAAAGAAGCTTGCCCGCATAATTTAGCGCCAACTTCAAGTACTACTGCTCAACTGGTATTAGGGGATGCTTTAGCTGTTTGCCTTTTGAAAAGTAAAAATTTTAGTGACAAAGATTTTGCAAGATTTCATCCTGGAGGCACATTAGGTAAAAGGCTATATCTCAAAGCAGGCGATATAGTAGCAAAAAATGAGAAGCCTACTGTTCAGCCTGATGAATGTGTTGCCAATGTTATTATTGAAATTTCGCAAAAAAGATTAGGTGCTGCTGCAGTTTTAGAGAAGGGAAAACTTATCGGAATTATCACTGATGGGGATCTTAGAAGAATGTTGGAAAAGGGGTATAAAATAGATCAGTTGTTAGCTAAAGATATTATGAATAATAATCCGAAAAGCATTTGCGTTTCTACACTAGCAATTGATGCGCTAAAAATGATGGAAAACCATAATGTTAGTCAACTGATAGTGGTAGATAAAGAGAATTATATTGGTATTATTCATATGCACGATATTATTAAAGAAGGTATTGCTTAAATGAGCACAGATCAACAAAAAGGGGATATGTCATTCTTAGAGCATTTGGAAGTATTCAGATGGCATTTGGCACGTTCAGCATTTGCCATTCTATTTTTTGCAATATTGGCATTTATTTACAAAGGCATTGTATTCGATAGTATTTTGCTTGGGCCAAAGAACCCTGATTTTCCTACTTACAAGATACTTTGTTACTTATCTCAACAATTAGGTATGGGAGATGCGCTTTGCATGGATGAGTTGCCTTTTATTCTGATGAATATTAGCATGTCAGGGCAGTTCAGTACACACATTATGACTTCTATTGTTGCAGGCTTTGTGGTTGCATTTCCTTATGTGTTTTGGGAAATGTGGCGATTTATTGCTCCTGCTTTATATGAAAAAGAAAGTAGTGTAGCAAAGGGAGTAGTATTTTTTTCCTCTTCACTTTTTCTGCTTGGTATTTTGTTTGGTTATTATGTTGTTTCTCCTTTATCCGTTCATTTTTTAGGCTCATATCAGGTGAGTCAAACGGTAGCTAACCAGATTAGTTTAAGTTCTTTTATAAGTACAATAACTACTGTTTGCTTGGCAAATGGTGTGGTTTTCGAATTGCCTATTCTGGTTTATTTTTTAACAAAAATAGGCCTGATAACCCCATCATTTATGCGTACTTATAGAAAACATGCATTGGTGCTTACGCTTATTTTTTCTTCAATCATCACCCCACCAGATGTTACTTCTCAAATTTTGGTAGCACTACCACTGATGGTGCTTTATGAAATCAGTATTGGGATATCAGCAAGAGTACTTAAAAAACAAGAAAAGCAATTCAGTAAGCAATGAAATTAAGGGCGGAAAATATTGTAAAGTATTATGATAAAAGGCCAGTGGTTGATGGTATAAATATTGACCTTAATCAAGGGGAAATTGTTGGCTTATTGGGGCCGAATGGAGCAGGAAAAACAACTTCTTTTTACATAATGGTTGGACTGATTTCTCCCAATGAAGGGAATGTGTATTTAGAAGATGATAATATTACGGATTTACCCATGTATAAAAGAGCCCAAATGGGTATAGGTTATTTGGCGCAAGAAGCATCTGTATTTAGAGAAATGAGTGTCGAGGATAATATCTTATCTGTTTTGGAAATGAAAAAATTCTCTAAAGCAGACCAAAAAGAAAAATGTGAGTCACTACTAAATGAGTTTGGATTGCAACACATCAGAAAAAACAAGGGTGCTTTGCTTTCAGGAGGGGAAAGAAGAAGGTGTGAGATTGCAAGGGCTTTGGCTACTAATCCTAAATTTATTTTGCTAGATGAGCCATTTGCTGGCGTAGATCCTATAGCTGTAGAAGATATTCAACAGATTGTCGCTACTTTGAAGAATAAAAATATTGGCATACTCATTACTGATCATAATGTGCACGAAACCCTTTCCATTACAGACAGGGCATATTTGCTTTTTGAAGGAAAAATCTTAAAATCTGGCACTGCAGAGCAGTTAGCAGCAGACGAGAGAGTGAGAAAAGTATATTTAGGACAAAATTTTCAATTAAGATGATAATTGTAACAGGTGCAGCAGGCTTTATAGGGAGTTGTTTAGTTCGTAAACTAAATGATGAAGGGTTTAATCAGTTGATTCTTGTTGATGATTTTTCAGATAATATAAAACATAAAAATTTAGCTAATAAGCAATTCACTGATAAAGTGCACAGGAATGATTTAATGAGTTGGCTTTCAATAAATCATCAATCAGTAGATTTTGTTTTTCATATAGGTGCCAAAACTGATACTACTGAATTTGATGTGTCAATTTTTAACAAGCTGAATTTGAATTTTTCGAGAAATTTATGGCAAAGTTGCAGTCAATTCCAACTCCCTTTAATCTATGCTTCTTCAGCTGCAACTTACGGTATGGGAGAGTTCGGATTTGATGACACTCATGATATTGTAGAACAGTTAACGCCACTAAATCCTTATGGAGAATCAAAAAATGAATTTGACAAATGGGCTTTAGGTCAAAATGAAACACCGCCATTTTGGGCAGGATTTAAGTTTTTTAATGTGTTCGGACCTAATGAATATCATAAAGGCAGGATGGCTTCTGTTATCTTTCATACTTTCAATCAAATTAATGCAACTGGCAGCATGCAGCTTTTTCGCTCACATAATGCTGATTTTAAGGATGGAGAGCAGTTGAGAGATTTTATTTATGTAAAAGATGTTTGTGATGTGCTGCTATTTATGATGAGTGAAAAAAAGCAAAGCGGTTTGTATAATTTAGGTACAGGGCAAGCCCGCACATTTTATGATTTAGCAACTGCTACATTCTCAGCTTTAAATCAAGATCCCAATATTTCATTTATTGATACTCCAGAAGATATTAGAGATAAATACCAATATTTTACTCAAGCAAAAATGCAGAAACTCATCAATATTGGCTATAAAAAACCTTTTACAACTTTAGAAGATGGGATAGAAGATTATGTAAAATCTTATCTAGTGAAGGGTGTCTGTTATTAGAGCTCTTCTCTAAATTCAACCAAGAATTTTCGGATATTTTTTAAGTGATTGATAATTTTGATATTATCAATGGTATCTGCTTTATTTTCTCGTAATTTCTTTTTCACTCCTTCCAAAGTAAAACCCCGCTCTTTGGTTAAGTGATAGATAATTCTCAAATTATCTACATCTTTTTTAGTGAACATTCTGTTGCCTTTTTTGTTCTTTTTGGGTTTTAAAATATCAAATTCTTTTTCCCAATATCGGATACAAGAAACGCTTACATTAAACATTTGGGCAACTTCCCCAATAGGGTAAAATAATTTCTTTATTTGCTTTTCCTTGTAATTCATTAATCAAAGGATTGGTTTTTCTGAGAAGCAATCTCTAACATTTTATCGTATTCCTCTGGACTTAAATCGTTATAGTAAAAATTAACAGGATTGATTTTTCTTTTATTTTTTATCACTTCATAATGTAGATGAGGTGCCACTGATGTACCAGTACTTCCTACATAGCCAATTACCTCCCCTCTTTTCACTTTTTGCCCTCTGTAAACTATATATTTTGACATATGAGCATAAAGGGTTTGGTAGCCATATCCATGATCAATTACAACATGATTTCCATAACCCTTTCTACTTCTTCTAACCTTTCCCACCTTACCATCTCCTGTAGCATAAATGGGTGTTCCTTGTGGAGCAGTAAAGTCCATGCCTGTATGCAGTTTTCTAATTTTATAGATAGGGTGAATTCTATATCCGTATCCACTTGCCATTCTTTTTAAATCTTTGTTCTCTATTGGTTGAATTGCTGGAATTGAAGCTAGCATATCTGCTTTATTCTTAGCTAGTTCAATTAGGTCGTCAAATGATTTAGATTGAATGTAGAGTTGTTTTGAAAGTTTATCTGCCTTTTTAGCTGCTTCAACTACCAATTCAGCGTTAGAGAAGTTGCGTATGTCTTTATATCTGTTTACCCCTCCAAATCCTGCTTTTCTAATTGTGGATGGTATAGGATCAGCTTCAAAAATAACCCTATAAATATTATCATCTCTTTCTTGGAGGTCATCTAGAACCAAGTCAATTTGGGTCATTTTCTTATTTAAAATATCGTATTGAACAAGTAAATTTTCAATTTCATTTTTTAACCTTTTTTCTTTTGGGCTATCGAAAAACTGAAAGAGCAAAACAAGCATTATAAAGCCTGCAAAGGCAGATGCTGAGATAAATGTAAGTGAGCGCTTTAACTTATCAAAAGGACTAAGTTCAATTCGTTTGTATCTTAATGTTTTTGTATCGTAATAATATTTTATTTTAGCCATAAAATTATATCTGCGCCAAAATTAGTGAAATTACATTATATTGAGACGCTAAAATTACTGATTTCTAACACATTAATGTGAATAGACAAAATACAAAGCATGGAGGCTATTAAATTAAGAAAGTTATTTCTAGATTATTTCAAAGTTAAAGCCCACCAAGTAGTTGGATCTGCACCTATGGTGGCACATAACGATCCTACTTTGATGTTCATCAATGCAGGCATGAATCCTTTTAAAGACATCTTTTTAGGAGATTCTACAATAAAAGATAAAAGGGTGGCCAATTCTCAAAAGTGCTTGAGGGTATCAGGAAAGCACAATGATTTGGAAGAAGTGGGGCATGATACTTATCATCATACTATGTTTGAAATGCTTGGCAATTGGTCTTTTGGCGATTATTTCAAAAAAGAAGCAATTCAATGGTCATGGGAATTCTTAACTGAAGTTTGCAAATTAGATAAAGACAGATTATATGTCACAATTTTTGAAGGAGCAAAAGATGAGCAGTTAGCAGAAGATGAAGAAAGTGATAAAATTTGGTCCAAATTCATTGATTCAGACAGAATACTTAATGGTAGCAAAAAAGATAATTTCTGGGAGATGGGAGAGACTGGCCCTTGCGGACCATGTAGCGAAATTCATTATGACAATAGAGATGAGCAAGAAAGAGCAAAAGTTGATGGGGCTACTTTGGTCAATAAAGACCATCCGCAAGTAATAGAAATTTGGAATTTGGTATTTATGCAGTTTAGTAGAAAAGCTGATGGTAATTTAGTAAAACTCCCAAAAAAGCATGTTGATACTGGAATGGGATTTGAACGACTTTGCATGATAATGCAGAATAAAAAATCCAATTATGACACAGATATTTTTCAACCACTCATTCAAGCCATAGCAAAGTATGCAAGCGTGGAATATGGAAAAAATGATGAAACAGATGTTGCTATACGCGTAATAGCCGATCATATTCGCGCAATTACCTTTTCTATTGCGGATGGGCAATTGCCTTCAAATGTAAAAGCAGGGTATGTTATTAGAAGAATTTTGAGAAGGGCTGTACGGTATGGTTATTCTTTTCTTGATATAAAAGAGCCATTTATGTATCAACTTGTAGATGTTTTGGATGGTCAAATGAGCAAACAATTTCCTGAAATTCATTCCCAAATTGGGATTATCAAAAATGTGATCAAAGAAGAAGAGCAATCTTTTTTAAGAACGCTTGAAGCAGGATTAAAAAGGATTCAACAACTTACGGCAGAAGGTAAAAACATATCTGGAAAACAATTATTTGAACTTTACGACACTTTCGGATTCCCAAAAGATTTATCAATACTCATATTAAATGAAAAAGGGATGAGTTGTGATACAGATGGTTTTGATACAGAAATGCAAAAACAGAAAGATAGGTCAAAAACCGCTGCCAAAATAACTACTAGCGATTGGCAAGTGCTAATTGAAGATGAGGTAGAAGAATTTGTTGGCTATAAAAAATTAGAGATAGATGTTAAAATCACTAGATATAGAGTAGTTAAAACTACTGAGAATACAACATATCAATTGGTATTTAACTTAACGCCCTTTTATGCTGAAGGAGGTGGGCAAGTTGGTGATAAAGGTATTATTCAAAATGAAGAGGAAAGCATTGAAATTTCAGACACCAAGAAAGAAAATAATGTGACTATTCATTTTACCGATAAGCTGCCCAGTAATTTGAAAGCAGTTTTTCTAGCCCAAGTAAATACTGAGGAAAGAATTTCTATTGCAAGAAATCATACAGCAACACATCTTTTGCATGAAAGTTTACAGCAATTATTAGGCGAACATGTACAGCAAAAAGGCTCTTTGGTTTGTGCAGACTATTTACGATTTGATTTCTCACACTTTTCTAAACTTTCTAAGCATGAGATTAATCAAATAGAAGCAGAAGTTAATGCTAAAGTATTGCAAAACATCACTCTAAAAGAACATAATAATAAGCCTTTATCAGAAGCAAAAAAGGAAGGTGCTATGATGCTATTTGGCGAAAAATATGCAGATGTAGTAAGAATGATACAGTTTGGCTCTTCCAAAGAATTGTGTGGAGGCACGCATGTGAATGCAACAGGAAAGATAGGTTTGTTTAAAATAACCTCAGAAAGCTCAATTGCTTCAGGAATAAGAAGAGTTGAAGCCATAACAGGCACAAAAGCATTAGCTCATTTTAATAATCAAGATGATTTAGTAGAAGAAATAAGCAGATTGTTAAAAACAAAGGATCTAGTGCAGAGTATAAGCAATTTGATATCATCAAATAAAAAACAAGAAAAAGAGCTGCAAAAATTAAAATTAACTCAACTAGATGCTTTTGCGGAGGAGTTATTTGCTAAATCTGAGAAGGTTAATAAGGTAAATGTAATTGCTGAAAAGGTAGATTTAGATGCTACATCCATGAAGAACATAGCTTTTAAATTGAAGCAAAAAGAAAATTTACTGCTAGTGCTTGGTGCGGAATCACAAGGCAAAGCAATTATTTCAATCATGCTTACGGATGATTTAGTCCAAAAAAACAAGCTTTCTGCTAAAATATTAGTTAGTGAAATTAGTCCTCTAATTCAAGGTGGGGGCGGTGGGCAAGCACATTTCGCAACTGCTGGAGGTAGCAATCCAAAGGGGTTACAAAAAGCTTTAGAGAAAATAAAGCAAATTATTGTATAAAAAAAAGCCAGCATTAGCTGGCTTTTTTTCTTTAAATCAGTTCTTTAGAAGCGATATCCCAATCCTAGATTGAAAGAGTTTTCTCTATCACCATCTGCATCTTTTTCAGTTGACATCATGTAGTTAGGCTCAATGTAAAGAGAATTCCATATATTTATAGAATATCCTACACCAATACTAGTTCCTTCATTGTCACCTGTTGCCATTTGTAAAGATAAATACAGGTCATCTTGAAAGTTGTAACGAGCAAATAAGTCGAAGCTTTCATCATCTGCATCTCCATTGTCGTGATCATGACCATCATCTTCATGATGCATTACTCTAACAAGTCCTACTGTTATTTTGTCATTGATCTCATAACCTACTCCTATGTTAGCAGTTAACTTGTCCATTGTCTCTTCTTGGTCATCATCATAGGAAGTTAATACCATGAATTGAGCAGATGCAAACATAGTTGTAAATGCAAAAGCTGCTGTTAAAAGTACTTTTTTCATTTTTTTCATATTTTTTGGTTAATACTGGGTGCAAGATAAAGATGTTTTAGTTAAATTCTTAAAATAATTTTTTCCAGTTGTTAACAGTAATTTGTTAGTGGTCCTTAGTTATAATAATAAAAAAAAGAGCCTCAATTTGAGGCTCTTTTTTATTCTGTTGTTATTTATCTAATTACGGAGTAACAGATAAAGTTAACCACATATACTTAGTCTCAGTATCAGTACCATTATCATCAGTAGCATACTTAACACCTACATTAGCGTTATCACTCATTGTGTAGCTTAAGTTAGCTTCAGTTACTTTTCTGTCATTTACATTAGCTTCGTTAGTTACAGTATGCATAGCAATTCCTAAATTAAAATCACCCATAGCGTAAGATGCGCCAAAAGCCATGTCTTCATCATTAGCAGCTAAGTAACCCATATTTCCATGAGTATTCCATGAATCAGCTCCACCTA
>MDTB01016934.1_pt1 | contig 53497 bp, 56 predicted proteins | sample 811161 | NCBI WGS metagenome assembly MDTB01 (sample SAMN05326650, study PRJNA326480) | marine metagenome | isolation source: seawater | place: Mediterranean Sea | collected 2009
ACAAAAAAAGAAATACGATAATTATGTCTTTATGAATAAACATGAAAATGATTTAATATTCTGAATACTAATTTAAATTAATATGAAATTAAAACAACCTGATATAAAAGGTTTCAACCCATTAGACAAGATTAATGAAAAGTCTAAACCGACTCCTATGATGCAACAATATTTGGAGGTTAAAGGTAGGCATAAAGAATATTTGCTTTTCTATAGGATGGGAGACTTCTATGAACTTTTTTTTGAAGATGCTAAAATTGCATCTTCAGAGCTTGGAATTGCCTTAACCAAAAGAGGAAAAATAAACAATGAAGATATTCCAATGTGCGGAGTTCCCGCTCATTCTGCTCAGACATACCTTTCTAGATTAATTAATTATGGTTATAAAATAGCAATTGCTGAACAATTAGAAAGTGAAAAAGAGCCTTCAAAAATTAAAAAAAATCAAAAACTTTTTACTAGAGACGTTGTTAAAATTTTAACACCCGGAACTATTTTAGATGATTCTTTGTTAAATTCTAAATCCAATAATCATCTTATGAGTATTTCACAAATAAAAGGTCAAATTTCAATTTCTTGGACAGATATGTCAGTTGGTGTAATTAAACTTCAAAAAATAGAAGGATCAAATTTAGCTAATGATCTTTACGAGTGTATTAGTAAAATTGAACCAGAAGAAATTATAGTTTCAGATCAGTTTAATAGTTTTAAAATACTTGATATTAAGTTAAATAAATTCGAAAAAAAAATTTCCAATGTATCCTCAGACTTTTTCAACCCAGAGAATAATAAAATTAAAATAAAAAATTTTTTTAAAGATTTTGTTTCAGATCCACTAAATAATCTGACCACCTCAGATAAAAGTGCACTGGGAGCATTAATAAATTATCTTGAGCTTACGCAAAAAAAAAACATTCCATTAATTAATGATTTCAAGCTTATTTCTAAAGAAGATTCAATGCAAATTGATGATTTTTCTGTTAAAAGTTTAGAATTATTTGAGAAGAATGATGGACAATTAATTGGTTCACTTTTAAGTGTAATTGATAATACTAGGTCAGCGGCTGGCGGAAGGTTATTAAGAGACTTTTTGAAATCTCCTCTAGTCAATATTAAAGAAATATCTAGAAGACATGATTTAGTTAACGAATTTAAAAATAATTCATTAAACATGAATAGGATAATAGATTTATTATCTACTCAGCCGGACGTTGAAAGAGCTTTATCAAGAATTAGTGCAAAAACAAACAATCCAAGAGATCTGGTTTTACTGAAGAATTTTATTGATATATCAGACGAGATATTTCTGGAAATAAAGAATTTAAATAAAAAAAAAATGGATCTTTTAATTTCTGAAAATAATTGTCGATCAGATACAATGAAATTAAAAAAATTAATTAATGAAAATATTAAAGATATCCCACCAATAAATCTTACCGAAGGAGGAGTTTTTAAAGAAGGAGTAAATAAGAAACTAGACTATTTAAGAAATATTAAGAGTGAGAAGCACAAAGAGATACTAAAAATGCAGCAGAAGTATTGTTTATCAACTGGAATATCAAATCTAAAAATAAAATTTAATAATATTCATGGATATTTTATTGAAGTTACTAACAAAAATTCAGAAAAAATAATTAGCTTTAAAGATATAAGGTTTAGTTTGATCCAAAATACTATCAATAATTCAAGGTTTCAAACTGATGAATTGAAAAAAGCATCTAATGATATTCAGAATGCTCAAGAGGAATCTGTTACCTTAGAGAAAAAACTCTACTCAGATATTTGTGACAGAGTAGGGACCTCTAGCCCTAATATTCACAATGTATCAGAAAAAATATCATTCATTGATGTGATTACGAACTTTGCAAACCTTGCTTTAACAAGAAATTATTCGAAACCTAATTTAGTTGAAGATATAGTTATAGAAATAAAAAAGGGTAGGCATCCTGTAGTTGAGGAAAGTCTATTGAAAAATTCGCAAGAATTTACTCCTAATGATTGCTGTATGACAAAAGATAATTTTGCCTGGTTAATGACGGGACCAAATATGGCAGGTAAAAGTACTTTTTTACGGCAAACAGCCATAATTATCATATTAAATCAAATAGGAAGTTTTGTTCCTGCTGAAAATGCAAAATTAGGTATATTTGATAAAATTTTTACCAGAATAGGTGCTTCAGATAATTTAACTAAAGGGATGTCTACGTTCATGACTGAAATGGTAGAAACTTCAAGGATTATAAATGAAGCTTCAAAAAAATCTTTAGTCATTCTTGATGAATTAGGAAGAGGAACATCTACAGAAGATGGCCTTGCAATTGCGCAAGCTGTGCTTGAATACATTATTAGTGAAGTCCATTGTATGACTTTATTTGCTACTCATTACAAGCAATTATGCTCACTTTCAGAGCAATATAATGTTCTTAAGCTAAAGACATTAGAAATTAAAAAATGGAATGATGAAATAATTTTCCTATACAAAGTAATTGATGGTATTTCAGAGGGATCTTTTGGAATTCATGTAGCCAATATGGCTGGAATTAAAACGCAAATTGTTAAAAGATCAAAAACAATTCTTGAGAATATTAATGCCAAACATTCATTTAAGAGTTCTGTTGTTGAAAAAAACAAATTTAAGATGCACGAAAACGAGAATTCTGAAAAGTTAAAGAGTATTAAGAATATCTTAAAAAAAGTTGATTTAGATGAAATAAGCCCAAAAGAGGCACTTGACATCTTATATTTAATGAAAAGAAACTTTTAAAACTTATGGACCATAATCCTGAAAAAGTTGATTTTAAAATTCAAGGTATAAAAGACAAATTTATTAGAGAAAGAAAAAAAATTGAAAATATTTTCTATAAAGAAAATAAAGGTTTAGAAAATTGCAAAAGAAGTTCAAAAATAGTTGATAAATTAGTTACTGATCTTTTTAAGGAAAGTTTAAAATTTTATAATTTTAATTCAAAAATTTGCATTTGCGCTGTTGGAGGTTACGGAAGAAAAGTTTTAGCTCCTTATTCAGACTTAGACATTCTATTTATTTATAAGCAAGAAGTGGCGAAAAAAAAGGTTATAGAGATGATTGAATTCATTCTTTTTCCTATTTGGGATCTTGGGTTTAAAATAGGATATGCAGCTAGAGAAATAGAAGAATCAATTGCAATATCAAGAGAAGATCATGTAATACAAACATCTATGTTAGACACCAGACTTGTTTGTGGTTCTGCACTGATCTACAAAAAAGTAATGAAAGACTTTAGAATTGAAATATCAAAATATGGTTCTAATTTACTAAAAAATAAAATAAGTGAAAGAAGAAAAAGAATTGTTGAGATCGGATATGATTATTTTAGAAACGAACCAAACCTTAAAGAAAGCGAAGGGTCTTTAAGGGATATAAATTTTATTTTATGGAGTTTAAAGATTTTTAAATTATTGATCTTTTCTAAAAGGAAGAAATCTCTCTTATTGCTAACTAACAAAGAAAAGAAAAAAATAAGATTATCATTAGAGTTTTTACTATTAATTAGATGTCATCTTCATTATCAGAGTTTAAGAGATAATGATAAACTGTCATTCGAATATCAAAAAGCAATTTCAAAAAAAATATTTAAAACCTCATCACATGAAAATATAGACAATAATTTTCTAGTGGAAAAGATGATGAAAGATTATTTTTTACAGATACGTAATATTAAAAACTTAGCTGAAATTCTTTCGCAGACTATAGAAAAAGAGTTAAAAAATAAAAAAAAAGAGACTAAAAAATTGAATTCTGGAAAACTTTCTCCTTCAAAGGTTTTGCAAAGTTTCTTAAAGAATCTATCTCACGGGAAAGATCAAGCTAATGAAAAGAGACTTGTTCTTGAAAACTTGAATAAAGTTAAAAATTATGAGGTAAATAATGAGGAAAATATAAAATACTTTAAAAGGATTTTTTTCTCCTTAAAAAAAGAGAGATTTATTAGTCTATATGATTTAGGAATAATTTCTAAAATAATCCCAGAATTTTCAAAAATCGCATATTTGCCTCAGTTCGATAGATTTCATTCTCTTACTGTCGGACAACATACATTAAGGGCTTTAAATATTCTTAAAGATTTACAGCAGGAAAAAATAAAAAAAAATCAATATAATTTTTTTTACAAAGAATTAAAAAAAAAATTTAATAAAAAAGCATTACATTATGCAACATTGCTTCATGATATAGGAAAAGGTAGAGGTGGTGAACATAATAAAAAGGGAGCAGAAATAGCAAAAAAAGTGGTACTAAGGTGTAGAGAAAAATATGATATCGCTTATGAAACTTCTTGGTTAGTTCATCATCATTCTCTGCTGAGCAACATTGCTTTTAACAAAGATCTTGAGGATCATTCAATAATAAGAAAAACTGCCGAAAAGATTAAAAGCATGTCAAGGTTGAGAGCTTTATTTTTACTTAACATCACAGATATATCCGCTGTTGAACAGGGGCTATGGAATAATTGGAAATCAAGTTTATTAAATCAGCTATATTTAAAGTTAGAAAAACAAATCAAACAACCAAGAAAATTACTGAGTCTGAATGACAAGATAGATATAAAAAAATTAAATATTTTAAAAAATTCTAAGAAAATTTCACAATTAGCTTTAGAAGAAATAGGAAAAATATCTTATCCTAATTATTGGTTATTGCAGTCTGAGGAAATGATTATTTTGCAAATAGAAAATTTTTTCTTAGGCAAAAGAAAAGATTTTGATTTTATTATTAAACAATCTGCTGATAGTAAATTCTACGATTTAATTTTATTTACAAAGGATAGACCTCAACTTTTCTTAAATTTAATTTCAATTTTTGTTCAAGAATATCTATCAATTTTTGAGGCTAGAATATTTACCCTTGACGATGGCACAGTGATAGACACTTTTAAATTTTCCTTAGATAATAGAAATTATAATAAATCAGATGCTCAAAGAAAAATGAGTTCAGTAAAAAAAAAATTAAATGATCTTGCAAGTAATAATAATCTTAATATTAAACCCAGGACAGAATCAAATCAGAAATTTATAAAAAGAAAAGTAGATGTCGTCATTGATAATATTTCATCAGCAACTTACACAATCTTGAATGTTCAAACCAATGACAGGCCAAACCTTCTTTATGAAATCTCCAAAATATTAATAAAAAATAAAATTATAATATCAATGGCAAAAATATCTACTTACGGAGATTTTGTTGAGGACAGCTTTCATTTAAGAAGTGAATATGGTTTAAAAATACAAAATGATGAAAAAATAAAAAAAATTAAAACCGAGATAGAAAATAAATTAATTAACAAAGGATAAAATGCTTTTTAAAATAATTTCAATTGTAGGCTCTTTAACTTTTATAAGTAGGATCCTTGGATTTCTTAGAGATTTGCTTATAGCCAGAGTAATTGGTGCTGGGATGGTTTCAGATTGTTTTTTTGTAGCTTTCAAACTACCTAATTTATTTAGGCGGCTTTTTGGTGAAGGAGCCATGAATTCAGCTTTTATCCCTGTGATTTCAGGAATAAGACAAAATAATATTAGAAATAATGCAGATATTTTTTTTTCAAAAATTTTTTCAATTTTGCTAATTTTTTTATTATCAATTGTATTGCTTGCTGAAATTTTTATGCCATTGATGATAAATGTTTTGGCTCCAGGATTTTCATCTAATCCAGACAAATTTTCATTATCAATAACTTTGTCAAGATTATCATTTCCTTTTGTTCTTTTTGTATGTTTGACATCATTAATGGGAGCTTATTTGAATACCCTAGGAAAATTTGCCTCGATGGCTATTACCCCAATAATTTTAAATATAACTTTAATTTTTGTTCTCCTATTTTTTTTTCGAACAGAAGATCAGATTTTAGTTTCAAACTATTTAAGTTTTTCGGTTTCTTTGGCGGGTATCCTTCAAGTAATTTGGATGTATTATAGTTTAAGAAAAAATGGATCATATTTATTTTTAAATTTTTCACCAAAGAAATTATTCAATAGAACTAAAGAAAATTCAAAGTTTTTTAAACTTTTATTACCAGCAATTATTGGAAATGGGGCTTACCAACTTAATCTTTTGATCGATATGATTTTAGCCTCAATACTTCCAGATGGATCGATCTCATATTTATATTATGCTGATAGAATAAATCAGCTACCCCTCGGTGTGCTTGGAATAGCAATAAGTACGGCACTGCTTCCTTTGCTATCAAAACAAGTAAAAAACAATGAAAAATTAAAAGCTAATAATAGTATATCTCGATCAATTAAATTTGGTATTCTATTTTCGATACCTTCATTTGTAGGTTTGTTAATTCTCTCTAATGAAATAGTAAGTCTTTTGTTTTATAGAGGAGCATTCCAGTTAAATGATGTTGAACTAACTGGTTTAGCATTGTCTGCTCTAGCTTGTGGGTTGCCAGCTTTTATAATGATTAAGGTTTTAGTTGTTCCTTTTTTTGCAAATGAAGATACAAAAACTCCAATTAAGATTTCCTTAATATGTATGCTTATAAATCTTATTTTGAATATAATTTTAATCAGAGATTACCAGCATGTGGGATTAGCAATTTCAACTTCAATTTCCGCTTGGGTAAATGTTATTTTACTGGGATACATATTAAAAAAGAAATTAAAATACAAATTTGATAGTTCAATTTTTATAGTTTTTTTAAAAGTAGGAATCGCATCACTCATCATGGCATTTGCTGTTTTGAAAGTTTTAGACTTAGGAATAACGAATTTTTCAGGGTATGTTTTTTTTGATAATGATTTTATTCTCATTACGAGTATAATTTCTGGAATAATTATTTACACACTCTCAATTTTAATTTTAGGAGTTAGAGAATTCAAAACTAAAATATGGAAAAACAAAAAAAAGATTCAAAATTAATTTTTTCTGGTGTTCAACCTACTGGAAATCTTCATTTAGGAAACTATCTTGGGGCTATAAAAAATTGGGTTGAGCTTCAAGAAAAGTCAAAGTGTATTTTTTGTATTGTAGATCTTCATGCAATAACCACGACAGAAAATAGAAACGATCTCTTGAAGAACACAAGAGAAGTTGCATCAGCTTATATAGCTTCAGGGATTAACCCTAAAGAAAATATAATTTTTGTTCAATCAAACATTACTGGACATAGTGAGCTGTCATGGATTTTAAGTTGTCACACACCTATTGGTTGGTTAAATAGAATGACCCAATTTAAAGATAAAGCCGGCAAAAATAAAGAAAAAGCACCATTGGGTTTATATTCATATCCTGTCCTAATGGCGGCAGACATTCTTCTTTACAAATCTACTCATGTTCCTGTAGGGGAGGATCAAAAACAACACCTCGAATTAAGTAGAGACATTGCACAGGCATTTAATAGATATTATAAAAATGATTTCTTCCCAATACCTGAACCAATTATAACTGGAAAGGCAACGCGAGTTATGAGTTTGAAAGATGGTCAAAAAAAAATGAGTAAATCTGACCCATCAGACCAATCTAGAATAAATCTTAAAGATGATTCATCGTTAATAAAGAAAAAAATTCAAAAAGCTAAAACTGACTCAGATCCATTTCCAAACAATGTTGAAAATCTATCAGAACGCCCAGAAATAAAAAACCTTATAAATATTTATTCAGCAATTACTAAAAAGTCTGAAGAACAGGTAATAAAAAATTATTTTGAAAAAGATTTTAAAACTTTTAAAAATGATCTTTCTGAAATAGTTGATAATGAGGTTTCTGAAATTTCAAAAGAAATGAAGCATTTATTAGATGATACGAAATATCTTGACTCAATTATTAAGGATGGTTCTGAGCGAGCACAAGAGATTGCTGAAAAAAATATTAAGGAATTAAAAAAAATTATTGGATTTTTTGGAACATGAGTTTTTATCTTCCTATAGCAGATATTGAGATTAATTTATTAATAGTACTTTTCTTTGGTTTTATTGTTGGATTTATGTCAGGGCTATTTGGAGTTGGGGGAGGTTTTTTAATGACTCCACTTCTTATCTTTATGGGAATACCTCCCGCCACTGCAGTAGGAACTGAATCCGTTCAAATATTAGGTTCTTCAGTTTCAGGAGCAATGGCGCATGGCCTGAAAAAAAATATAGATTATGAAATAGGAGCCTTCCTTCTTGTAGGAGGAATTTTTGGCTCTACTTTGGGGGTTATCCTATTTAATTTCTTCAAGGAGTCAGGAAATATTGATCTTATAATAAAGTTTTTGTATATACTTTTTTTAGCAATTATTGGTATTCTAATGTTAATAGAAAGTAGCATTTCACTTGTTAAAGAAAAGAAAATTGAAAATACAATCAGAGAAAAAAAAAGAAATATTCTAGATTTCTTACCTTTAAAATTAAAATTTAGGCAGTCAAAGATATATATTTCAATTCTACTTCCAATTTCCGTTGGAATATTTACTGGTTTCTTATCAGCATTTATGGGGGTTGGTGGAGGTTTTGTAATGGTTCCAGCTATGATTTATATTTTTAGGATGGGAACTGTTCTTGCTATCGGCACTTCATTGTTTCAAATTGTTTTTGTAACTTTAAATGTTTCAATTCTTCATGCTACATTTAATTTTTCTGTAGATCTGATATTAGCAATTTTTTTATTAGTTGGTGGTGTAATAGGTGCACAATATGGATCAAAATTTACTTCAAGGTTTAAAGGTGAACAAATTAGAATTTTTTTAGCTCTAATAGTTTTGTCTGTCTGTATTAAAATGGGTATAGAATTAGTCACCGAACCATTAACAAACTCAAGGGTTATTTTACAAAATGTATAAAAATTTTTTTTTAAAAATATTAATTTTTTTTATTTTTTTATTTTATTTTAAATCAGGGTTTTCTGAAAATGTAATTTTTGATCTATCCAATAAAAAAATTAATATTTTGAGTAATAGTAAAAATCCTGATTTTACAATTTTTGGTTTTAGTGATTCAAAAAATTCTCTTGTTTTAAAAATCAAAGGCCCCAGTCAAAAAGTAATTCTCCAAAAAAAAAAAAAAAATTGTTGGAATGTGGTCATGGAGTAAAACTGGAGAGTTTATATATCCTGGACTTTTTCATTATTATACAAATAAAGATGACCAAGAAATCGATTTTGAAGTAAAGAAAGATTTATTTGATAATGTGAAGTTAGTTGGCAAAGATGATGACAATTTAAAGAAAGACTTAATCGAAAAAAAAATGTCATTAAACCTGTTTCTAATTAAAAACAATTCTTTTGAGATTATTAATCAAAAAATGCCAAATTTTTTTAAGATTCCAGTCAAGCTACCAAAAAATTCTCCAGAAGGTGAATATACTGTTTCTTTAAATATAATTGACTCGATCAATAATTTTGAAAGCAAGAAAATTAAAGTGGAAGTTTATAAGCCTGGAATGAGTTCATTCATTTTTAAATTTGCTCACAAATTCTCATTTATATATGGTCTTTTTTCTGCTATTATTGCTATTGGATTAGGTCTTTGCGCCGGTTTTATTTTTAAAAAATATTTATAATGGAAAAAGAACTTACATTTTTGGTAGTGCTTGATGATTCTAAGGAAATCTTTAATGCACTTAGATATGCAGCCAGAAGAACTGCAAGAACTAATGGAAGAGTAGCATTACTCTATACATTTGAAACATTGGAGTTTAGTCATTGGAAAGCTGTTGAAGATATTGCTGAGATTGAATTTAGAGACGAGGCTGAGGCAAAGATAAAAGAATATGAAAATTACATTCTTAGTTTTTCCCCTCATAAGCCTAAAAAGTTTATTATGAAAGGTGACAGGATAGAATGTATAGTCGAATTTCTTAATGCAAATAAATTTATATCAAACTTTATATTGGCATCATCTCCTAATAAGTCTGGAGCAGACCCACTGATTAATGCATTTGCAATAAAACAGAGTTCTAAAATTAGGGTGCCCATAACTATTATTCCTTCAACATTAACAGAAGAAGAAATTGACAAATTATCTTGATTTAACTAACTTATTATTATGTTTATACAAACCGAAGAAACACCAAATCCAGCTACCCTAAAATTCTTGCCAGGAAAAACAATCATTTCCAAAGGAACGCTAGAGTTTAAGAATAAAAGTGAGGCAAAAGATTTTGAGTTAGCTCGTAATTTGTTTGCTGAATCAAATGTTAAAAATGTTTTTTTTGGTAAAGATTTTATAACAGTTTCCAAGTCATCGAATGTTGAGTGGGATGAGTTAAAACCATCAGTTTTGTCAATTATATTAGATTTTTTTTCTTCTGGAGGAAATATTGAAAATATGGATCTTACTGAAAAGCCGCAAAGTGAGAAAATTAAATATTCTAAAAAAGATAAAGAAATAGTTGAAAAAATTAATAATCTTCTTGAAGAAAGAATAAAACCAGCAGTGGCGCAAGATGGTGGTGACATAAGTTTTGTTAAACTTCAAGATAAAGTAGTTTTTCTTGAATTAAGAGGCGCTTGCTCAGGATGTCCAAGTTCTACCATTACGCTCAAATCGGGAATTGAGAATATGCTTAAATATTACATACCAGAAATAGAGTCAGTTGAAGCCATTAATCAATAATGAAAGAAAGTAATGTACTTTACAGAAATCTAACCATTCTATTAATTTCGTTAGTTTTTATCAATCTAGCAATCGGTTTCTATAAAAGTTTCTCAAAAATTAAAAACTTTAGTTCCTCATCAATCAGTTTTACTGTTCAGGACAAATCAGTTTTGAATTACTTTACCAATAAATCTTCAGTAGATTATATAAGTGAAGCTGAAGAAATGATTGATATTTTTGATAAATATAATTTTTCAGTTGATTCATTTTTGAACGACCAATCATCTAATTTGATAATTTTCTCTAGTTGGCCAAAAGATTTTCTAGATATAACTTCAATCAAAAAGAGAAAAAAACTTTTTATTAATACTCTACTTCCAATAATATTTATTGAAAACAGACGAATTCTTGAAGATAGGAAGAAAATTTTAGATTGGTGGAATCAATCTGATGGAGAGAGTTTCTCAAGAGAGTTTTGGCCAAGCTGGCTTTTTGAATTAAGTGAAAAATATAACTATACAGAGTCAAACCTAGGAAATTTATTAATTCGTGTGGATGTAGTTCCTTTGTCATTAGCTTTGTCTCAAGCCGCCATTGAAAGTGGATGGGGTACATCAAGATATTTGAATGAAGGCAATGCGATTTTTGGACAATATACTTATGATAAGAATTCAGGAATTAAACCTAAAGAAAGAAGTAAAGACAAAAAGTTTTATGTGAAAAAGTTTTCAAGTTTATCAGATTCTGTGAGATCTTATCTTAAAAATATTAATACACATATTGCATACGAAGATTTTAGAAAAGAAAGAAGAAAATTACGAATGGGTGGAGACAACTTATTAGGAAATACTTTAGCAACCTTTTTAACTAATTATTCGGAGAGAAATGTTGAATATGTTAAAGATATAAAACATCTTATTCAAACTAACAATTTTATGAAATTTGATAAAGTCAATGGATTGTTGAACTAGCTCATTCTTTTAATCATTTTTCCAAACCAAAAGACATCCCCATCTTTATCTACATGAGTACAATTAATTCTGTATCTTAAGCCAATCCTTAGATTTTTAATAAATAATGTAAATTCATTGTTAAGGTTGTTTTCTTTTTGAAGCAATGCAGAATTATTTATAAAACAATTAATCTTTTTTGAAGATAATTTTGTTTTGAAACTCATTTTAAGACTTTCAGAAAAAACCAATGTATCATTAAAATTTTTTTCACTTAAAATCATTGGTTTGGTTTTTAAAATTAATTTAAACCTTTCTAGATCACCGAACTCATCATTAATTGAAAATCTTGGAAGTCTAAATTTCATTAGTTTTTTATTTATTGGTGATGAATGTTGAGAAAATGCTATTTGATAATTTAATTCTTTTACAATACTTTCTATTTTCAGATTGCTTTCGCCATAGGGGTAAGAAAAAATTTTTGGTTGACTACCTAAATTTTGTTCGATTTTTAATTGATTTTCAATAATGTCTTTTTTTACTTCATCATAATTAAGTTCTATAAGACTTTTATGGCTTTTAGAATGATTGAGAACTAATCCATTATTACGAGTTATATCTTTAAGCATTTCCCAGCTCATATGATCAGACTTTTTATTGTTTGATACATAATCAGTCGATAAGAAAATACTAAATGGTATGTTAAATTTTTTTACTATTGGAAACGCATGTTCATAAAAAGACTTGTAGGCATCATCTATCGTCAAAAAAACTGATTTTTTAGGTAATTCTATCTCTCCATTGAAATAACTTACTAGATCAGTTGCCTGCAGAATAGGTATGTTATTCTCAACTAGATATTCAATCTGTTGATTAAACTTTTCAGAGGAAACACTTGTTTCAGGGTATTTATCATTATTAAATCTGTGATAAACTAAAACAATAATACTAGAATCTTTTGGTTCAACTCTAAATGGAAATAATAAAAATATAATTATAGCCAAGTATTTCATAATACTTAGAGGTCACGAATAATTGGGAATTTTTTAGAATTAAATAATTGATAATGCCACCATTCATTTCTATAGAAATCCCAACCTGCATCTGTCATTATTCCCAATAATAATAATCTATTTCTATAAGACTCTGACGAAATGTCTAGGCAACCATGATAAGATAGTCTTGAAAATTCATCAAAATCTGTTCCCATGTCAAGCTCTTCCCCATTTAAATTTTCCAAGGTCAGATCAACAGCAACCCCCCTAGAGTGAGGCGAACCTTTTGTGGGTGGTGCGATGAAGTTTGGATCAGGGAGGCATTCCCACAACTTTTCTTGAACATATACAGGTCTATATGCATCAAAGATTTTAAGTATTAATTTTTGTTTTTTGGCAATTTCTGTTGCTAGACTAAGGTGTTCAAATGCAACTTTATGAATATAGCATTGGTTAGAAAAATAAACTTTTTCTCTTGTAAAGTTATTACTTGTCGAGTATCTCAAATCCATCGATACATCAAGATTTTTTTTGTTTACTTTAATTAAATTTTGATTCATTTTAAGAAAATAAGATCATGTTATCATTATCCATTTTTAGTTCAAGTCAAAGAATTTCAGTTGCAATTTATGAGGGAACTAGTTTAAAAGTTTTTGCTGAGAAAAAAATAGAATCTAATAAAATAGATAGAATTTTTCTTTTATTAAAAAAAGTCATTAAGAACAAAGAAAAAAAAATTAAAAAAATTTTTTACTCGGTGGGGCCGGGAAGTTTTACAGCAATAAGATCAATAAAATCAATAGCAGAGGGGATATCTTCTGTTTATAATGCAGAAATATTGACTATAAATGACTTTGAAATTTATTTAACTAAGACTGGGTTACAAAAAAACGATGTGATTGTTTTTTTTGAAGTTACTAAAAATAAATATTTTTATAGATACTTTCAATACAACAAAAATTCTTATAAAGCCGATTCTAATTATTCTTCTGGAGAATTAAATAAAGTCTTAAAATTTATTAATGAAAAAAAAAAAAAGAAAAGAAATCTTAGGGTTGTTTCTAACTCAAATAGTAATTTTAAAATGTTGAAAAATTTTAATGATAAGGAAAAATTTATTTGCAAACCAAATGCAAAAAAGATAGCTGAAGCAATATTTATGGGTTTTGGAAAAATAAATCAGAAAATTATTTATTATAATACTTATTATGAGTGAATTCATATTTGATAATCTGAAAGTATCTCATTCGAAACAAGTTTTTATCTTACAAAAAAAATATAAAAAAGAATTTGGTAACAATATTTGGAAAACAGAAGAGTTAAAAAGATCCATCGAGAATAATACCCTTGTTGGCAATGTATTTATAGTGGATAAAGTTGTAATGGGGTTTTGTTTTTTTAAAAAAATTGATAATTATTTAGAAATTTATTCATTATTTGTTGATCCATTGTATCGTAAAAAAGGAATAGCTGCGAATTTTGTTGGTTTATGTATTAAATATTGTCAAAAAAACATGTTAAAAAAAATAATACTTGATGTTAACGAGAAAAATATTCGAGCTATAAATTTTTATAAAAAAAGTAATTTTACTTTTTGTGGAAAGAGAAAGGATTATTATAAAGTAAATAATTCATTTGATGATTCATTTACAATGAATTTAATATTGTAAATCAAAATAGTTGGATTTCAAAAATTTCATTATTCTTTTCGATTATATTTATTGAAAAATTTTTTCTTAAATTATTTGAGAGTAGGTTACAATCTTTTTTACCTTTGATTAAGATAACCTTCTTTTCTTTTTTATTAATTTTTAAAAACTCCTTAGTTTTTAAAAAACTCATGGGGCATTTTAAATGTGTTATGTCTAAAACTTTTTTTTTCATTTAGTTGCTTAATATGATATAGTAGTTAGTAATTTTACTGTATGATTATAATAATATCGCAACAAAAGTTTAATAGAACTGTAACCTAAAATCAATGTGCATGGATAAACTATTAGATAAATGTAACAAACTTGGTCTTAAAATGACCAATCAAAGAAGAACTATTGTTAAAGTATTATCTAATTCTAAAGATCATCCTGACGTTGAAGCAGTTCATCATAGAGTTTTAAAAATTGATAAAAAAATTGGTATTGCAACGGTTTACAGAACAATAAAACTTTTTGAAGATAATAATTTACTTGAGAAACATGAATTCAAGGGATACAGCTCAAGATATGAAACTGTAAGAGAAAATCACCATCATCTTATTGATATTAGAAATGGAAAGGTAAAGGAATTTAGAAACACTTTAGTTGATGCCATGCAAAAGCAAGTAGCAAAGGAAATGGGTTTTCAGCTTATCGATTATAGATTAGAATTATATGCTATTCCAATTAAAAGAAAAAGACCAAAAAAGTAAATCTGGTAAAGATAATATTTCAAACATTGAGAAGTTGAAATCTATCTTTTTAAAGGCCAAGTTTGTAGCAAAAAATGTTGTCTATATTAGAAATTGGTCAAAATCTAAAAAAGATCGTTATTTAAAAAATGAAATAACTAAGCAAACTTGTCGTTTAAGAAACTCAGATATTGTTGTAGGCTCTTTTTTAATAAAGATTATTAATGAGCCACATCCATTAATGTCTAAGGTGAAAAAGCTCCGACAAAAAAGTTTTTTTGCAAATTCTAAAGAGAATGAATTTGATTCAGACGAATTTGATAAGAATTGTGACCATTTAGTTGTTATTGATAAATCAGTCTCAGAAAGTTTTGTAGTTGGGACATATAGGTTATTACTCAAACCTAAGTTTGCAAAAAAACAAATATTTTATAGTCAATCAGAGTTCAATATTTCAAATTTAGTAAACAAGAAATCATCAACTATTTTAGAAGCTGGTAGATCGTGTGTGGAAGAAAATTATAGAGATGGCAGAATTATAAAACTTCTATGGAGAGGGTTGGCAACCTATATTTTTAATAATCAAGTTGACCTTATTTTTGGTTGCGCAAGTTTTCCCTCGAGTAATTATAATTTATTTAGAAATCAGCTGTCTTACTTATATCATTACCATTCACCACCTGAGAGTATAATTACATCACCAATTGAAAATGTTAGAGCTAATTTTAAAATTTCTGATAAAAACTTCTTGAACAAGGAAGAAGAATTTAGAAATCTTCCACCACTTATTAAGGCATATCTCAGAGTTGGTGCATGGGTGGGTCAAGGAGCTGTTATTGATAAAATCTTTAATACCACAGATGTTCTCATTATATTGAAAGCAAAGAAAATTATGAAGAAATATAGGCAATTATCATTTCAGAAAGTTTATTAATGCTTTATTCTCCATTACTATCTTTTTTAAGATTGTTGGTTTTACTGGTATGGACTTTAATTATTGTTTTATTACACACGTTGACATTGTTTTTATCAAAAAAACTATTTTTTACATTTTATAATTTACTTTTTTTGGGTCTAACCAAAATTTTTGGTATAAAAATTAAGTATTCTGGCATGCCTAATAAAAAAAATGTTTTATTCGTTTCCAACCATATTTCTTATCTAGATATTATGATTTTAGGTTCTTCTATTAAGGCATTATTTGTTGCAAAATCTGATATAAAGAACTGGCCTATAATTAATAAACTTTGCTTCATAGGAAAAACAATTTTCGTTGAAAGGGATAAAATAAGATCTGTTAACAAACAAATGCAAATCATAAAAGAGAAAATGAGAGAAGGCTATAATGTTATCTTGTTTCCAGAGGGTACGTCGAGTGACGGTTCAAAAGTTTTGAAATTTAAAAGCTCGTTATTTAAATTAATTGATCATCCCGAACTAAAAGATTTCAATATTCAACCGATCTCTATATCATACAGTAAACTTGATGGACTTCCTTTGGATAAAATATTCAGGCCTTTTTTAGCTTGGTTTGGTGCAATGGATTTACTTTCTCATGCATGGAAGTTCTTAGGTTTAGGAGTGAGTGAAGTAAATATACATTTTCATAAATCCAGAAAATTTTCATATTTCTCAGATAGGAAACATGCATGTAATTTTTGTTTTAACCAAATTTCTGATCAGGTAATGAACAATTTTCGTTCTTTAGAAGTTGAGGATAAAATAAAGCTTTATGAATTTAAATTCTTGTAATAAGGAAAAAATCATTTAATTATTTATAAAAATGGAACAGTTTTTCTTTATAAAAACTTATGGGTGTCAGATGAATGAATATGATTCTGAAAAGCTTAATGAGTTGCTACAATTCAATGGTTATCTCCCTACTTCAAATATAGAAAGATCAGATATAGCGATATTAAATACCTGTAATATCAGGGAGAAAGCATCTGAGAAACTCTATTCTGACTTAGGAAGGCTCTCTATTTTCAAAGAAAATAAAAGAAAATTAGGAAAAAAAATGCATATCATTGTGACTGGTTGTGTTGCTCAAGCTGAAGGTAAAGAGATTCTAAAAAGAAATAAAGGTGTTGACTATATCTTTGGGCCTCAAAATTTTCATCAACTTCCCAAGATACTTAGAGAGAATGAAACAAGAAAGGTTCACAACGACTTTTTATATGAAGAGAAGTTTAAATCTTTTATACCAACAACAAAAAAGGCAGTAAGTAAATTAGTCACGATACAGGAAGGTTGTGATAAATTTTGTTCATTCTGTGTTGTGCCGTATACTCGAGGTGCAGAATTTTCTAGATCGGTTGAGGATATATATGCAGAAGTCAATTCTTTAGTTAATAATGGAGCTAAAGAGATAACTCTTCTTGGTCAAAACGTAAGTTCATATAAATCTAACATTTTCAAGAGTGGTATAGAAGAAGCTGTCAATCTTGCTAAATTGTGCAAAGTCTTGTCCGAAATTTCCAAACTACAAAGAATAAGATATTTAACTTCACATCCGATAGATATCGATAAGCAATTAATAAGGGAGCATAAAATTAATTCAAAGTTAATGCCTTTTCTTCACCTTCCAATTCAATCGGGCTCAAACAAAATTCTGAAGGAAATGAATCGAAAACATGATAAGAATTTTTATTTAGACTTAATATCTAAAATAAAGAACGAAAACAAAAATATGGCATTCTCTTCAGACTTCATTGTAGGTTATCCAGGTGAAAATGAAAAGGATTTCGAAGAGACCTTAGAGGTGATAGAGAAAGTAAAATTTGCAAGTTCATATTCATTTAAATATTCTGATAGACCGGGCACACCGGCAGCTATAAGTAAAAAAAATATTGAAGAAGATATTGCAAATAAAAGGCTAAAAAAAATTCAAGAACTACTTAATTCTCAACAGAGAGAGTTTAATTTATCCTTTTTAGACAGAACTGTGGAAGTTCTTTTTATTAACGAGGGGAAAAAAAACAATCAATTCGTTGGAAGAACACCACATTTACAACCAGTGCATGTTATTTCAAAGAAAAATATTATTGGAGAACTTAGGAAGGTTAAAATTAACAACTTAACTTCTTTTTCTTTTCATGGTGAATTGAAGGATTAAAAAAAAATTGAATAAAAATACCAAGAAAAAAACAAACTTAGTTTCGAAAACTATAACATTTAATGATAATTCAACATTACAATTGATGTGTGGAGAGCATGATAGATTTTTGAAGTTAATAGAAAAAAATGTGAGTGTAAATATAATTATAAGGGGTAATTTTCTCAAAATAACAGGTGACAAAGATAATGTAAGAATGGCTGTTAATTTGTTAGATCATTTATATGATAATGCTAAAAAAACATGCTCACTAGATGAAGGTGAGGTTCTGGGAATGATTAATTTACATATTGATTCAGGAAATATTCCTTATGATGAATCAAAAAACATAAATTCCCTTAGTTTCACTGCAGGAAGAAAATTAATTAAACCTAGATCAAAACGGCAAGTGGATTATTTTAATCTAGTTAAAAAAAAAGATTTAGTCTTTTGTGTTGGACCTGCCGGGACAGGAAAGACCTATTTAGCAGTTGCATTTGCAGTTTCAATGCTAAAGTCTGGACAAATTGACAAGATTATTTTATCACGACCAGCAGTTGAGGCAGGAGAGAGACTAGGATTTCTCCCCGGTGACTTGAAGGAAAAGATAGATCCATATTTAAGACCTTTATATGATGCCTTAAATGATATGCTTTCATTTTCTGAAGTTCTAAAGAAGATTGAAAGTGGCTTGATTGAAATTGCACCTCTTGCTTTTATGAGAGGAAGAACATTGTCTAACTCATTTATAATCCTTGATGAATCACAAAATACAACTGCTATTCAAATGAAAATGTTTTTAACAAGATTGGGAGAAAACTCAAAAATGATTGTTAACGGAGATTTATCTCAAGTGGATTTACCATCTGGAACAAAATCAGGTCTAAGAGAATCAATGAATATTCTCAAAAATGTCAATGAGATTGGTTTTATAGAGTTTGAAGAGAAAGATGTTGTTAGGAACCCACTTGTTTCAAAAATAGTGTCAAAATATGAAGAATTTGAGAGGGTTCAGGGCGTTGGAGATGTGTACAAAAAAAAATATTAAAAATGATAGAAATTGATTTTGATTGTGAAAGAAAGTATCATAAATCTACCATTAAGTTATTTATTGAAAATTCAATAGATCGCATAGTTGATATGCTAGATTTAAGGCAGGATTTTTATTTATCAGTATTGATAACCAGCAATAAAAAGATTAAGGAAATAAATTTTAATTTCAGAAATATAAATAAACCTACAAATGTTTTATCATTTCCCCAAAATGAAATAAGAATGATTAAGAATTCAGAAAATCATCTAATCTTAGGTGATATTGTCTTATCAATAGAAAAAATATTATACGAATCAATTGAGTTAGAAAGAAATTTTTGGGAGCATCTTTTGCATATCGTAACACACGGAGTTTTACATTTATTTGGATATGATCATCAAAATGAAAAAGATGCAAAAAGAATGGAACTCAAAGAAAATTTCATACTTAAAAAATTGAAAGAAAACAATATTTGTAGAAAGTTATGATAAAAAAAATTTATAAAAAACTTTTCCCTTTTCTCATAAAAAAAAATAAGGAGGATATTAAAGATGTTTTAGAAGATTTAATTGATGATAAAACTAATGGTTCAGAAGAAATTGACGATAGGACAAAAAGCATTTTCAAAAATGTTATTAACTTAAGTGATAAATGTTTGGAAGATGTCATGATACCTCGTGCAGATGTTGATGCAGTTCCATCTGATGTGAAGGTTAATAATTTAATACGTTTTATTAACAAGACAAAGCATTCCAGAATCCCTGTCTATCAAGAAAATTTAGATAGGATAATTGGAATGATTCATATCAGAGATTTATTTGAAAAGATGAATAATAAGAGTGGTAGTAGTAAAAACTTTAAGTTATCCAAGACGATGGTTAGAAAAATATTATTTTCTTCGCCATCAATGAAAATTTTAGACCTTCTTCTAATCATGCGATCCGAACAAATTCACATGTCAATTGTTGTGGATGAATTTGGAGGAACCTTTGGTTTGGTGACAATTGAAGATTTGGTTGAAGAGATCGTTGGCGAAATAAAGGATGAGCACGATCTAGAAGTGATACAAGAAATAAAAAAAATCTCTAAGAAAACTTATGATATTTCTGCAAGATTAACTGTCGAGGAATTAGAGAGTAAAATAGGTTTCTTTTTTTCTGATGAAGAAAAAGAGGACATTGATACAGTAGGGGGATTAGTATTTAACTTGCTTGGTAAAATTCCAAGTCGAGGAGAAGTTATTGTTCATAAGAGTGGTATGGAATTTACGGTTTTAGATGCAGATACTAGAAAAATTAAAAGATTACTTGTGAATGTTAAATAAAAAAGTTTTTTTCATAAAGCTTTTGTTTGCAGGAATAATTTCTGGTGTATCAATTTCATTTTCATATTTGATACCTATTTTTTTTTTAGGTTATTATATTTTTTTAACAGATTTAATTACTCATAAAAAATTAAAACAAAGTTTTGCATCTGGTTGGATTTTTGGTTTTGGTTATTTTTTAGGTTCAATGCATTGGATCATTAATCCCTTTCTCGTTTACGAGCAACACTTTATTTTAGCACCGTTTGCATTAATAATTTTCCCAACAATAATGGCATTTTTTTTTATAATTCCATGTATTTTAATTACAGAGTTTAATAGAGTTGCGAAATTAAATAGTAATTATTTTTTCTGTAAATGTTTTGTAATTAGCTTGATTTTTTTTACTTTTGAATATTTGAGATCATTCTTATTTGGTGGTCTTCCGTTGAATTTGACTAGCCATATTTGGGTTTTTAACGAAAGATTTATTAGTATTGTATCATACGTAGGAGTTTTTGGTTTATCATTTATAACAATTTTTTGGATCGTATTATTAAGTTTTCTTATAAGATGGCGAAAAAAAATAACAATATTTCCTTTAGTAATTTTTCCAGTCTTATTATATTTTATTCCAATATCTGAAATAGAAAGAAGTTTGATTAAAGACGACAAGCTTAATTTAAGGGTGGTGCAACCAAATATTAGTCAGGATGACAAATGGGATAGATCTCTTTTTCAAGATCACATTGAAAAATTATTGAGCCTCTCAACTAATGATGAAAAAGATTTATTAGTGATTTGGCCAGAGGTGGCTTTAACAGTATATTTAAATGAAAATAAAGAATTGATAGACTATTTAAAAAAAAAATTGGGAAAGAATATAATACTTATTACAGGGGGGCTTAGGAGAGACATAAAAGAAAATGAATCTAAAATTTATAATTCTATTTATTTGATAAATGATAATAAGTTAATGTCTTATGAAAAAAGACGTTTAGTTCCCTTTGGTGAATTCATACCAATAAAATCGATACTTAACATGTTAAAAATCACACCTGGAGAAACAGATTTTAGTATAGGTGAAAAAGAAAGATTAATTTCTTTTGAATATCAAAATAGAAAAATAAATTTTGAGCCATCTATTTGTTATGAGGCAATATTTCAAACTTTTAATTCTAAAGACATTTCAATATTAGTAAACATTACTAATGACGCATGGTTTGGAGAAACAACCGGACCAAAGCAACATTTAACAGCAACAATTTTTAGAGCAGTAGAGAAGGGTATTCCTTTAATAAGATCAGCTAACTCAGGAATTTCTGTAATAACTGATAAAAGTGGTAAGATAATAAAAAAATTGGATCAAGGTCAAACTGGATTTATAGAAGCTGAAATTATTTTAAGACAGAATTCTACCTTTTTTATGAAAAATAAAGAAAAGTCCATTTTCTTGTTAATTTTTTTTATTTTTTTCCTAAATTTAGTAATTGATTTAATTACAAAAAAAAGAAAAGATTTGAAAAATTAAAGATTTTGAAATAAAAGTTTGATTTATGCTTGAGAATTCTGAAAAATTTATTTTTACAAGTGAATCTGTTTCCGAAGGTCACCCAGATAAAATCTGTGATCAGATATCCGATCTAGTTGTCGATGTGTATATGAAAGCTGATAGGAATTCTAGAGTGGCTTGCGAAACATTAGCAACTACAAATAGAATAATTTTATCAGGTGAAGTAAAGATTAATGAAAACATTGATCAAGTTAGTAATGAAATATTAAACGAGAAGATAAGGGAAAAAATCAAAGATATTGGTTATGAACAAGAGGGTTTTCATTGGGAAAAACTTGACATTGAAAATCACTTGCATCAGCAATCAAAAGATATTTCTCAGGGAGTTGATGCAGAAAAGTTTATCGGTGCAGGTGATCAAGGTATTATGTTTGGATTTGCCTGTTCAGAGACTAATTCTTTGATGCCGGCTCCTCTGCATTATTCGCATGCAATATTAATGAAGTTATCTGAATATAGAAAAAAAAATAATACATTCTTCGGCCCAGACTCTAAAAGTCAAGTGTCAATGGAATATGATGGAGATATACCGAAAAAAATAACTTCAATTGTAGTTTCAACTCAGCATCTTCCAGATGTAGATAATGTGGAAATTAGAAAAAAAGTTCTTGGTCTTATTGAAAGTGCAGTTCCCTTGAATATTCTCCCTAAGTCTGGAGAAATACTTATTAATCCAACAGGAAGATTTGTAGTTGGAGGACCGGATGGTGATACTGGTCTTACTGGACGAAAAATTATAGTAGATACATATGGTGGGGCGGCTCCTCATGGTGGGGGTGCTTTCTCGGGAAAGGATTATACAAAAGTTGATAGATCTGCTGCTTATATTGCAAGATATTTGGCTAAGAACGTTGTAGCAAGTAAACTTGCAAAGAAATGCTTGATACAACTTTCCTATGCAATTGGAGTTGAAAAACCAATTTCTATTTATTTGAAAACAGACAAGGTTTCCAATTTGAATTCTTCAAAAGTTATAAAAATAATTAATTCTTACGTTGATTTATCACCAAATGGAATAAAAACATATTTGAATTTAGATAAACCAATTTATCAACCTACCTCGACCTATGGACATTTCGGTAGAGAATTTAACCCTGAGACAGGATGTTTTTCATGGGAAAAGACTGATCTAGCAGAAAGAATAGCTTCTGAATACTAGAGATGTTACCTTTTTACGGAAGAAAAGTATCTAGAAAGACAAAGAATTCAGATTTTCAAGAGTTAAAAAGTTTTGATTTTTTTTTAGATGAAAAAAAAATTAAAAATATTAATCAAAAGCTTAGTTTTTTTCCAACAACACCAAATTTGGAAATTGGTTTTGGTACTGGAGATAATGTTGTTTATCAGTCAAGGAAATACGCTAATGAAATATTTCTCGCATGCGATCCATTTATAACTGGAAGCGTAAAGTTAAAAAAGAAGATAGAGTTTTTAAATATTCAAAATATCTTTTTTACTAATTGCGATTTTTTGATGTTTAGCAAATTATTAAAAATATCAGTTTTTGATAAAATTTATATTTTATTTCCAGATCCTTGGCCTAAGAGTAAACACAAGAAAAGAAGATTAATTAATAAATCATTTGTTAAAAAATTAAAAAAAATTACTAATGACAATTCCAAGATATTTATTGTCACAGACGATGATGATTATGCTAACCAAATTAGTCATTTATTTATGAAAGATGAAAACTTTCAATTGGTAAAATCAGGAAATGATAATTTTATTTTTAAAAATTCAGATATCTTTCCAACAAAATATTTTATTAAGGCAATAGCAGAAAAAAGAAAAATAAACTATTTTATTTATAAAAAATAAAAATCAAAAAAAAATTTTAAATTATTTAAGTTTTAACAAAGTATTGGTATGAATATCTTAAACTTTGCAAAATGCTAAACAAAGTTATAATTTAAATTAAAAAGTATAAGGTAGATTAAATTGGAAAAAGACGAAATTAAAGACAGTCAAACCTTTGATATAATTGATGTTGCAAAAAACATTGCTAAAGAAAAAGGCATTGACGAATTAGAAGTTATTGATGCAATGGAGCTTGCAATTGCTAAAGCTGGGAGAACCAAGTATGGTCTCGAACTCGATATACGTGCACATGTAGATAAAGAAACTGGTAGGATAGGTCTTTTTAGATACCAAGAAATTGTAGAAAATATTGAAAATTTACCCGAGGAAGAGAGAATAAATAAAATTAACCACTCAAATTTAAATAAGGAATATGAATCGCTTAAAGTAGGCGAGTTTATAAAGGAAGAACTGCCTCCTCTTAATTTTGGAAGAATTGCAGTTCAGACAGCAAAACAAGTGATTTTTCAAAAAGTAAAAGAAGCTGAAAAAATAATGCAATTTAATGAGTTTAAGGACAAGGTTGGAGAAATAGTTAACGGAATAGTAAAGAGAGTTGAGTATGGAAATTTAATTATTGATCTTGGAAAAGGTGAAGCAATTTTACGAAGAGAAGAACTTCTCAATAGAGAAGTTTTTAGAAGGTCAGACAGAATTAGAGCTTATATAAATGAAGTGAAACATGATTTAAAAGGACCTCAAATTTTTTTATCAAGGGCTCATAATAATTTCTTAGTTAAATTATTCTTTCAAGAAGTTCCAGAAATATATGATGGCATTATAGAAGTTAAATCTGTAGCTCGAGATCCAGGCAGTAGAGCAAAGATAGCTGTTTTTACAAAAGAAAAAAGTATAGATCCAGTTGGTGCCTGTGTTGGTATGAGGGGAAGTAGAGTCCAGGCGGTTGTTAATGAACTTCAAGGAGAGAAGATAGATATTGTCTTGTGGTCAGAAGATATAGCTACATTTGTTGTAAATGCATTAGGACCAGCAGAAGTTGAGAAAGTAATTATAGAAGAAGATTTAAAAAAGATAGATGTTATTGTCCCTGATGAACAACTAAGTCTTGCAATTGGGAGAAAGGGACAGAATGTGAGATTGGCTAGTTCACTTAGTGGATGGAGTATAGATATATTAACTTCATCTCAAGAATCTGATAGAAGAAATGAAGAATTTAAAAATTTATCACAAAAATTCATTGATGAATTAGATGTCGATGAGGTGATTGCTCATTTATTGGTAACTGAGGGATTTACAACAATCGATGAAGTTTCAATGGTGTCTCTAGAAGAGCTTGCATCAATTGAGGGTTTCGATGAAAATTTATCTAAAGAATTAATTGAAAGAGCAAAAAATTGTGTTGAAAAATTAAGAAACGAAAATTTATTGAAACTTAAGGATTCTGGCGTAGACGAATACTTATTGAATACTAAGCTTTTTAGTACAGACCAATTATTGAAGTTAAATGACAACAATATAAAAACCAGAGATCAGCTAGCTGATTTATCAAACTCGGAGTTAATAGAGATTTTTAGGGAGATGGAAAAAGAAAAAGCTGATGAAATAATAATAGATTCAAGAAAGCATTGGTATAAAAGTTAAAAAAATGGACGAAGATAAAGAAACAAAAAACCCCATGACTGGAAAGCTTCAGTTAAAGAAAACTATTAATGCTGGTCAAATTAAGCAAAGCTTTTCCCATGGAAGAAGTAGATCAGTTTCAGTTGAAGTCAAGAAAAAAAGAAGCTTAAGTGGTTTTGCCAAGAATGAGATAATCCAACAACCTAAATCCCCAGAACCTGAGATAAATTTTGAAGAAGTCAAAAAAAAAGACATGGAAACTCAAGAAACTCTGGAGAAAGAAAATAATCAAACCACTACCGATATACCTCAAAATAAGACTGTAAAAAAACCTACTGTTAAAAATTTCAATGAATCACAAAATCTATCAGAAAAAAAGAATGAGATTAGTGAAAAACCAAAACAACCAAAATTTATCAAGTCACCAAAGAGCTTTGAAAATAGAAGACAAGGTAAACTAACAATTTCTCAAGCTCTGGATGATGACAATGAGAAAGTAAGATCATTAGCAGCAATTAAAAGAGCCAGAGAAAAAGCAAAACTTCGAAGTGTATCAAAATTAGAAAATGAGGAAAATTTAGAATTAAAAGAAAAGAAGAAAAAAGAAATAATTATACCAGATTTAATAGCTGTCAATGAGCTTGCATCCAGACTAGCAGAAAAGTCATCTAATCTTATTAAATCATTGATGAAGCTTGGAGTAATGGCAACTATTAATCAAACAATTGATGGGGATACAGCAGAACTAGTAGTGATAGAGTTCGGCCATATCCCGAAGAGAGTGAGTGAATCAGATGTTGAAGTAGGTTTAAGTGGACCGTCAGATGTCGAAGAACAACTTGTTCCAAGACCTCCAATAGTGACCGTGATGGGTCACGTTGATCATGGAAAAACTTCCTTGTTAGATGTAATAAGAGAAAAAAAAGTTGCAGCAACAGAAGCTGGAGGTATCACTCAGCACATTGGTTCATATATTGTCGAAGCAAAAAAAGATCAAATGGTAACCTTTATTGATACTCCTGGACATGCAGCCTTTAGTCAAATGAGAGCAAGAGGGTCAAATATCACTGATGTTATAGTTTTAGTTGTTGCTGCCGATGATAGTGTTAACGAACAAACTGTAGAGGCAATAAGTCACGCTAAAGCTTCAAAATGTCCAATAGTTGTAGCAGTTAATAAAATTGACTTACCAACTGCTAATCCTCAGAAAGTTGAGTCAGATTTAATGTCTCATGAGATTATTAGTGAATCTATGGGAGGACAAAATGTTTTTGTTAATGTGTCTGCTAAAACTAAAGAAGGTATAGATAGTTTGTTAGACTCTATTTTATTGCAAGCAGAAATTTTAGAGTTAAAAGCAAATCCTAATAGAACTGCCGAGGGCACAGTAATCGAATCAAAAATCGAAAAAGGGAAAGGAACAGTAGTTTCAATTCTTATACAAAACGGCTCATTAAAAATTGGAGATATTGCTGTGGTTGGTAAAGAGTGGGGTAAGGTCAGAGCAATGTATAATGATTCTGGTGATAAAATTGAGAAAGCTCTTCCAAGCTTCCCTGTCGAACTAATAGGTCTTTCAGGGACGCCAAACTCAGGAGATAAATTAGTGGTTGTTGAAAATGAATCAAGAGCTAGAGAAGTAACTCAATACAGATCAAGAATGTTAAGAATAGAAGAAAACTCATCAATTAAAAGAGTAACAATTGACCAAATGATTGAGAGTGCATCACAAGGAGAGAAGAAAGTAATTTCTATAATAGTAAAAGCTGATGTTCATGGTTCAAAAGAGGCAATAGAACAAAGTTTAAATAAAATGAATTCTGAAAAAACAACAATAAAAATAATTCATACAGCCGTGGGTGAGATAAATGAATCAGATGTAACATTGGCCATTGCATCTGGTGCTAGAATTTTTGGTTTTAATGTTAAAGCTAATGCGCAAGCCAAAACATTATCTAAAAGAGAAAGTGTACAAATAAGTAATTTTTCAATTATCTATGAAGTTATTGATGAGGCACAAAAGATAATCGACGGTATTGACAGTAATCAAATTATTGAAACTCTCATAGGAAAAGCCATGGTTAAACAAGTATTTGAGTTATCTGACACAAATAAAGTAGCTGGTTGCGTAATTGAGGAGGGTAAGGTTACATCCAAGTCTTTTGTTAAGATAATAAGAAATGAGGAAATAATTCATGAATGTGAAATTCAAAGTTTAAGAAGAGAGAAAGATCAAGTGAAAGAAGTTGCAAGTGGACTTGAATGTGGAATAGTTCTTTCGAAATTCAATGATGTTATTCAAAATGACAGATTAGAATTTTATGTAAGAGAGAAAGATGAAAAAAAACCTTAGTTTAGAAAAAATTAAGGAGGAGAGAAAAAAATCAAGAATTGATAAAATTTCTTCATTAATAAAACGAACAATAGCTGAGATTTTTCTAACTCAAAATTTCAATAACGCTCAGGGGAAAAATATTATAATCTTTGTTGCGAATGTATTCTTGTCAGGGGATGGAAAAAAAGCTTTAGTTACTGTTGATTCACTTGATTCAAAATTAAACTCTGAAAAAGAAATTATACTAGACCTCATTGACAAAAACTCAGCTAAGATCAAAAAGGAATTTGCAAATAAAATCCAACTAAGATACACCCCTAAATTACAATTCCAGGTATTATCATCGAATAAGGCTGAGACATTATATGAATAAAAATTTAGATGGTTGGTTATTTGTTGATAAACCCATTGGGATTTCATCCAATCATGCCCTACAAAAAATTAGAAAAATTTTTAATAATTGTAAAGCAGGTTATATTGGAACCCTTGATCCATTGGCTTCTGGTTGCCTTCCAATTGCTCTGGGATCTGCAACAAAAATTATTAGATATATAGAAAAATATGATAAAACATACTTGTTTACTGTTAATTGGGGAATAAAAACTCAAACTGGTGATTCAGAAGGTAAGATTGTTATTACGAATAATAAATATCCATCTGAACAATTAATTAAAAAGGAGTTACCCAATTTTCATGGTTATTTAGATCAAATCACTCCTAAATTTTCATCTGTCAAAATTAAAGGTATGAGAGCTTATCAATTAGCTAGAAAAAATATAGATTTTAGAACAAAAAATAGAAAAGTATTAATAAAAAATATTAATTTATTAAGAGTTATTTCAAAAAGTAAAGCAATGTTTTCTGTTGAATGTGGTTCTGGGACATATGTTAGAAGTTTAGCTGAAAGTTTAGCAAAAGCATTGGGAACAGTTGGCACGATAACTGAACTGAGGAGAATAAGATTTGGTAATTATAATAAAAAACTTATTTCGCTGGATTATTTATTGAGTTTAGTGCATGATGACCAGCAAAATAAACTTGTTCAACCAATTGATGTTGTTTTTGATAAACCTCGAAAAATTCAATTGGATGATAAGCAAGTTGAAAAAGTTTTAACAGGAAATTTTATAGAAATGAATAAGTGTATAATTGAGAAGAATGAAAAAAAAGACAGCTTGGTTTTTGCAAAACAACATAATAAGTTTATTGCGTTAGGTCTAGTTGAAAAAAAAAACTTTCATCCTAAAAAGTTGTTAATTTCATAAAATAAAGAATATATTTAAATTTTGAAGATTTAGGAAATAAAATGGAAGCTAAAGAAAAAAATAAAAAAGAAAATAACGAAAATGTTGGAAGTAGCGAGAATCAAATCTCAATCTTTTCAAAAAGAATAAAGAATTTAACCGAACATCTAAAATCTAACAAAAAAGATCATAATACCAGAAGAGGTTTGATGAAACTTGTAGGAAAAAGGAAAAAGCTCTTAACTTATCTCAAAGGCAAGAGTAACGATAGATACGAGTCGATTATAAAGTCTCTAGGTCTTAGGCGTTAGGCAACAATCAGGGAGACAAATAATGTTTGATATTTCATCAGTTGAGTTGGACTGGAAAGGTTTAACTCTAAAACTAGAAACAGGTTTAATGGCGAGGCAAGCAGACGGTGCAGTGACTTGTACTTTAGGGGGCACAGTTGTTCTTTGTACTGTCTCAGCTAAAAGAGAATTTGACAAGGGAATTGATTTTTTCCCATTATCAGTCCACTATATTGAAAAAGCATATTCAGCTGGAAAAATTCCGGGTGGTTTTTTTAAAAGAGAAGGAAGACCATCAGAAAGTGAAATACTTAGTTCAAGGCTTATTGACAGACCAATTAGACCTTTATTTCATTCTGACTTTAAAAACGAAACGCAAGTAATATGTACTGTTATAAATTATGATGGAGAAAACGACCCTGCAATATGTGCAATGATAGGAACCTCTGCTGCAATCACAATATCTGGTATGCCATTCCTTGGACCTTTGGCATGCGCAAGAGTTGGTTACATGGATGGTGAATACATACTTAATCCCACAAAAGATGAATTGAAAGATAGCGAGCTTGATTTGGTTGTGGCTGGCACAAGAGACGGTGTTTTAATGGTCGAATCAGAAGCTAATGAGCTTGATGAGAAAATGATGTTGGGTGCAGTTCAGTTTGGTTTTAAGGAGTTTCAAAATGTTATTGATAAGATCATTGAATTAGCTGAGAAGTCTGCAAAAGATTCTTGGAAGGTTTCAGAAGTTGAAAAACCAGATTTCTTAAAAAAACTCAAAGAGTTGTCAATCAAAGAGTTATCTTCGATTTACAAAATTAAAGAAAAAAAAAAGAGAAATGAATCACTTAGCGAAAAAAGAAAAAAGATACTCGAAGTTTTTAATAAAGATGAAGAGGATGAAAATCAAATTAGGGATGAAATAAAAAAGATCGAAAAAGAGATAGTAAGATCATCGATATTAGATACAAAAAAGAGAATAGATGGAAGAGGCCTTGATGAGGTTAGGGGCATAGATGTAAGAGTTGATCTTCTTGAAAATGTTCATGGAAGTGCTCTTTTTACTAGGGGAGAGACACAAGCTTTGGTCACGACAACTCTTGGAACAACCTCGGATGAGCAAATGTTAGATACTCTGGATGGGGATTCGAAAGCAAAATTTATGTTGCACTACAATTTCCCTCCTTTTTCAGTAAATGAAGTTGGAAGAATAGGATCAACAGGTCGAAGAGAAGTTGGTCACGGGAAATTAGCTTGGAGAGCAATCAATCCAGTTCTCAAGTTAGCGGAAGACTTTCCTTACACAATACGAGTTGTTTCTGAGATTACAGAATCTAATGGTTCTTCTTCAATGGCAACTGTTTGTGGGACTTCTTTAGCGTTGATGGATGCAGGAGTTCCAATTGAAAAGCCAATTGCTGGTATTGCAATGGGCTTGATTAAAGAAGAAAAAAAGTTTGTTGTCTTGACTGATATTTTGGGTGATGAGGATCATCTAGGTGATATGGATTTTAAAGTTGCTGGAACTGAGAATGGTATTACATCATTGCAGATGGATATTAAAGTTACTGGAATAACTGAAGATATTATGAGAGAGTCTCTTGCTAAGGCACATTCTGCCAGACTTCATATTTTGAAGGAAATGAATAAAGTTTTGAATAAAGCAAGAGTAGAGACAAAGCCTAATGCGCCTCAAATTCAGAAAATTAAAATTGATAAATCAAAAATTAGAGAGGTTATTGGTTCAGGAGGAAAAGTAATAAAGGATATATGTGAAAAGTCTGGAGCAAAAGTTGAGATAGATGATAATGGTTTGATTACTATTTTTTCTTCTAAGTCTAGTGAAGGGAAAATTGCTACGGATATGATTAATGAAATTGTAGCAGAACCAGAAGTTGGAAAAATTTATGAAGGCAAGGTTGTTAAAACTACTGACTTTGGGGCATTTGTAAATTTTATGGGAAGTAGAGACGGTTTAGTTCATATAAGCCAACTGAAGGAAGAAAGAGTGGAAAAAACTACTGATGTTGTTAAAGAAGGAGATATTGTAAAAGTAAAAGTTATTGGAGTTGACGACAGAGGTAAGGTAAAGTTAAGTATTAAAGACGTTTGATATGAAAAAAATAGACTCTATTATCTTGTCAGGTAAAGAATCTTTGCCATTAATCGAGGGTGGTAAAGGGATTGCAGTAAGTAGTGGCGAAAGTTCAGGAGCATGGTCTAAAGCAGGAGGAGTTGGAACTTTTTCTGGAGTTAACGCAGATTCCTATGATTCAAAAGGTAATTTAATTCCACAAATTTATAAAGAAAAAACAAGAACTGGAAGGCATAGAGAATTAATAGATTTTTCAGTAGCTGGTGCTATTGAGCAAGCAAGAATTGCAAGAGATATCGCTGGTTCGAAAGCACCCATCCATATTAATATATTATGGGAAATGGCAGCGGCAGAGGAAATTTTGTCTAGAACTCTTGAAAAAGCTGGAAACATAATTGACGGTGTAACTTGTGGAGCAGGAATGCCCTATAAACTCTCACAGATTGCTGCAAAGTTTGGAATATATTATTATCCTATTGTTTCCTCTGCTAGGGCTTTTAACGCATTGTGGAAAAGATCTTATAGGAAAACATCAGATTTCCTTGGAGGAGTTGTTTACGAAGATCCTTGGTTGGCGGGTGGGCACAATGGGTTGTCAAATAGTGAAGACCCTTTAAAGCCCGAACCTCCATTTCCAAGGGTAAGAGATTTACGAACTTTGATGAATTCATTTGAGTTACAAGATACACCTATAATAATGGCTGGTGGTGTATGGAATTTATCAGAATGGGAAGATTGGATTGATAATCCAGAAATAGGAAAAATTGCATTTCAGTTTGGAACAAGACCATTACTAACAGAAGAAAGTCCAATTCCTGATGCATGGAAAAGGAAACTTCTAAATATAAAAAAAGGCGAAGTTAGCCTTCATAAATTTAGCCCAACAGGTTTTTATTCATCTGCCGTAAAGAATGATTTTCTTCTAGAACTTGAAGAAAGATCTAAAAGACAAACTCCGTTTTTAAAAGAGCTAACTAATGAGTTTAATGAAAAGATAGAGATAGGCCCTAGAAATAGAGCTTTTTATGTTAAAAATACTGACAAATCAAAGATTTTAGATTGGATAAAAAAGGGATTTACAAAGCCAATGACAACTCCAAATAACACCCTAATCTGGGTAACTATTAAGAAAGCAAGTCAAATTGTCAAGGATCAAATTGATTGTATGGGTTGTCTTTCCCAATGTTTATTTAGTAATTGGTCTCAAGATGAAAAAGGCTCAACTGGTAAAAAGGCAGATCCAAGATCTTTTTGTATTCAAAAGACTCTTCAAAAAATAAGTCATGGAATATCAAATTTAGAGAATGAATTGATGTTTGCTGGCCATTCGGTATATAGGTTTGCACTAGATCCATTTTACAAAGGTGGATTTATACCGAAAGTTAATCAATTAGTTGACAGAATAATGAAGGGATTATAACTTTAATTTAGTTTTATGGTTAAGAATGAATACATAAATAATGCATTAAAAATATTAAAAAAATCTCATCTTAAAGCTACAAAACAAAGAATGAGTATTATAGATATAATGTTTCTTCATGGTGCTTCTCATTTTACTGTTGAGGAGATTTTTAATGTAGTAAATAAAAAAAATTTAAAAATTTCATTGGCAACAGTTTATAATTGTATTAATCAATTTGTAGATATAGGTCTAATTAAGGTTGTGAAGATATCAAGTTCCAAAGTTTATTTTGATACAAATCTCAAAGATCATCATCATTTTTTCTGTATGAAATCTGGAAAATTAACTGACATTAAAACAAACCAAGTTAAGATTTTAAAACTTCCCAAACTACCGAAGGGTAAAAGTCTTGAATCAGTAGAAGTTATAATTAATATTACCTAAAACTTAATTTTGCTCATACCCCCATGTAGCTTTTTTTTTAATCCATCCTTTGATTTTGTTTTCTTTAACAAAACACCACAATTGAATACATCTACTACTTTCTAAGATAAAACTTTTTCTTACTTTAGCTATCTTTTTTGATTTTTCATTTGGAAATTTAAATATAAAATCTTCTGTTGATGTAACTATAATATACTTTTTTTCTGAAAGTTGGGTATTAGATACCCATCCAGTTGTTCCATTAACATCGCTAACTCTTTTCCAGTTTTCAAATTTATCGATAATTTTAAGTGGGTAGCCTTTCTTTAAAATCTTATAAATTTTCAAATGATTCAAGCCTGGACCATTTCTAACATTAACTTCATTATACTTGGTTGTAAGAAATTTTTTTTTTGTCTCAGAGATAACATCTTTTAGTGGTATGTTTATTAGCAGGAATGATAAGAAAAATGGACTGTATAAATTTATGAACCCTAAAAATCTCATAATTCTGATTACAAGAAAATTACCAGAAAAGATAGAAAAAAAATTAAAACAGAGTTTTAAAGTTATAATTAATAAAACTGATAAAAAACTTTCATATAGTGAATTAAAAAAAAAAATTAATGATGTTGATATTTTAATACCCTGTATCAGTGACACAATAGACGCTTCAATTATAAAGTCGGGGAGAAAACTAAAGTTGATAGCTAACTTCGGGAATGGAGTAGATAACTTAGATCTAGTTACTGCTAAAGAGGAAAATGTTTTAGTTACAAATACACCCGATGTCCTAACAGAAGATACAGCAGATTTAGTTCTCACAATGATATTAATGATCAGTAGAAAAGTTGTTGATGCTCAAAATAAATTGATTCAAGGTAATTGGTCTGGTTGGGGTCCAAGTGAGACAATGGGGCAAAGAATTAGAGGAAAAACTGTCGGTATTGTCGGGATGGGAAGAATTGGGTCTGCCGTGGCTAAGCGATTAAATATTTTGGGAGTTAAAATTTTTTATCATAATAGAAAAAGACTGAGTAAGAAAATTGAAAAGATATACAATACAAAATACCAAGAAGATTTAGATGTAATGTTATCAACATCAGATATAATAACAATTCATTGCCCATACACCCCAGAAACATTTCATCTACTTTCAAGAAAGAGGCTTAAATTGTTAAAAAAGACAAGTATTATTATAAATACATCTCGTGGTGAGATTATCGACGAACAAGCTCTTGCTAACCTTCTTTTTCAGAAGCGAATTGGAGGAGCTGGTCTTGATGTTTTTGAACATGAGCCTCAGGTTACACCAAAGTTATTGGATTCAGATAATGTCGTTCTACTTCCACATATTAGTTCAGCTACTTATGAAAGTCGAATTGCAATGGGAGAAAGGGTTATTAAAAATATAAATCATTTTGCTTCTGGAAAATCTCCACCTGATTTAGTAAATAGGCTTGACTATAAATAAATTCAAATGTTGCAAATTTCACATTTCTGGTTTTTTTTAATCACTATTTTCTTTAAATTCAAATTTACGCAATCAAATAAAATTAATTGTTTGAAGTTAGTATTTAACCCTAAAATGTAATTAATTGCAAAATTTGCTTGTATAATCCCTCCTAAACCAGCAACTGTTGAAATAATGCCCATATCATCACAGCTATTTTGTTTGTCGTCTAATGTATTTGGGAAAACGCATTTGTAGCAGGGATTTTCTTTGTTTTTCCAAGAAGCAATGGCTAATGCTTGAATATCAAAATTTTGAAGTGCAGCAGAAATTAAGATTTTTTTGTTAGTATGACAAAATTCATTAATTAGTGATTTTGATTCAAAATTATCTGTACAGTCTAGAATTAAAACACTTTTTTTCAGGTATTTTTCAATATTTTCTAGAGTAATTTTAATATCTATATTTTTTATTTTAACGAAAGCATTTAGTTCTTTAATTTTTTCAGAAAGTACTTTTGACTTATTCTTACCTATGTCTTTTTCTGTAAATAAAGTTTGTCGATTTAAATTACTAAGAACAATTTCATCATTGTCTATTAGAGTTAAATTACCAACACCACTCATTGATAAATATTGCGCCGCAGAAGTTCCTAGCCCTCCACAACCAACAATGGTTATACAGGAATTAGCTATCTTTTCTTGTCCTTTTATTCCAATTTCATCGATAATAATTTGTCTAGAGTATCTTTCAATGAATTTTTCTTTAACTTTATTCATAAGATATCTCTGAGAATAGGGGTGTAGATAAATATCTTTCAGCAAATGATGGAAGAATTATAACTGTATTTTTATTTTTCATCGAAAATTCTTCATTAATTTCTACTGAAGCTGCAAGGACTGCTCCAGAGGAAATACCTCCTGCAATTCCTTCAATTTTTGCCAACATTCTAGCATAGGAAAATGCTGAATTATTACTTATAGAAAGAACTTTATCAACGACTTTTAAATCTAGATTAACAGGAAGAAATCCTGCTCCAATTCCTTGTATTAAATGTTGGCCAGGGTTTGAACCACTTATTACTGCTGAATCTTCAGGCTCTACTGCTACAACAAGAATTTTATTATTTTTTTTTTTTAAATACTTACCAACTCCTGTAATGGTTCCACCAGTTCCTACCCCTGATATAAAACAGTCAATTTTCCCTTCACAACATGACCAAATTTCTTGACCTGTTGTTTGATAATGAATTTCAGGATTAGCATCATTTTCAAATTGATTTAAAATCAAACTATTAGGAATTTCTTCTTTTATTTCTTTTGCTTTTGTCATTGCACCAGTCATACCAAGCTTTTTTGGTGTTAAGATAAGTTTAGCACCAAAAAACTTTAACATTTTTTTTCTCTCAATTGACATACTATCTGGCATTGTCAGTATAAGTTTATATCCTCTTGAAGCGCAAATAAAAGCTAAGGCTATACCAGTGTTTCCAGATGTAGCTTCAATTATTGTGGTTTTAGAATCTATTAAATTTTTTTTTTCTGCTGCATTTATCATGGCTAATCCAATTCTATCTTTAACTGATCCAAGTGGATTAAAAGATTCAAGTTTTGCAATTATATTACCTTGAAATTTTAAGTGATTTTTCAATTTATTTAGTTTAACCATTGGAGTATTACCAATAGTCTCATCGATTGAATTAAAAATTTTTGAATTATTATTAGATAACAAAATCAACCTTCTTAGAGCTTTTTTTCTGAATATTTTTTTCTTTAGCAATTTTACAAACTTCTTCCACAGACAAACAATTTAATTTTACAAAGCATTTGTCAGTAATATCTTCTATCAGAGGAATTATTATTTTTTTAGCAAGATTTGAGGTGAAATTACTTGAATTCTTTTCTTCATTTGAGACTGATTTAATTATATCTGAAATTCTTATTTTTCTTCTTTCCCTTGCCAAACTATAACCACCCTTTGGCCCCCTCGAACCTACTAAAATTTTATTTTTCACAAGTATTTGAAGAGTTTGTTCTAAGTATCTTTTTGGAATTCCTTGTCTTTTTGCAATTGCCTCATTTTGAACTGGCTCACGACCTGAATTAAGAGCTATATCAATAACAGCCTCAATAGCATATATTATTTTTTTTTGAACTTTAAACAAATTGATTCCTGTTATACCCCAGTTGAGCCGAAACCCCCTGAACCACGATTAGTTATGTTTAAGTTTTTGGTTTCTAATAAATTTATTTCAGGCAATTTTATGAATACTAACTGAGCTATCCTCATTCCTCTTTTTATATGAAATTTCACCTTACTGTGATTGATTAAAATAACACATATTTCTCCTCTGTAATCTGCATCTATTGTACCCGGGGAATTAAGAACAGTTACGGAATGTTTAAGTGCTATTCCTGACCTTGGCCTTACTTGCGCTTCAATTCCTTCAGGCATTTGAAGAGAAAAACCACATGGTATTAGTTTTGTTGAATTCGGCTGAACATTAGTTTCATTTTCTAATGCTGCCATCAAGTCAAACCCTGCACTTCCAGCGGTTGCTTTTTTAATTTGGTATAGTTCTTCACCGTTTTTAAGATATTTGATAAAAATTTTATGCATTATCGTAGCTTATTTTTTTTTAAAAAATTAACAATTTTTTTTGAAATTTTTTTTGCGATCTGCGATTTTTTAATTTTGGGCCAATTCTCAATTTTTTCATTAGTTATAAAAGAAACTTTATTATTTTCTGAACCAAAAACAGAACTATTTTTCACATCATTGGCAATTATCCAGTCACAACCTTTCTCTTTGAGTTTTGATTGAGAATTAGTTATTAACTTTGAGGTCTCTGCTGAGAAACCGATAATTAATTTAGGTCTTTTTTTATGTTTTACAATACTAGCTAACACATCAATATTTCTTGAAAAAGTAAGTCTTATTTCTTTTTTGTTACCTTTTTTAATTTTCTCAATAAATTTTTTTTTTGCTTTCCAATCTGAAATTGCGGCCACTGAGATCATTACATCACAAGGAAGATTTTTAATAATGTTATCATGAAAATCAACACCGCTTAATACTTCAATTGTTTTAACTTTCCTTGGCTTTTTTAGATTTGTTTTCCCAGTTATGAGAATTGTTTGTGCACCAAATGATGATAAAGATTTTGCAATTTCATAACCCTGAATGCCAGAGGAATAATTACTAATAAATCTTACACTATCAATTGGTTCAATGGATGGTCCTGCTGTAACAATCGCCTTAACTCCAGTAAGCTCTTTTGGGGAAAAAATATCGTTGAGGTTCTCAATAATTTCTTCGGTATTCATTAATTTTCCTGTTCCCTTTTGTCCACAAGCTAATACTCCTTTTTTTGGTGAAAAAATTTTAACATTCATTTTCTCTAATGTTTTTAAATTATTTTTCACTGCATTATTGTTCCACATATTTGTATTCATAGCAGGTGCTACAATCTTAGTCTTTTTTGAAGCTAGTATAATATTTGATGCTAAATCATCCGCAATTCCATTAGCCATTTTTGCAATGAAATTTGCTGTCGAAGGAATAACTAATATTACGTCAACTTCATTAGCTAGTTTGATGTGGTTCATTTCTTTTTCTTCCGAAAGTGAAAAGAGATTTGAATAAACTTTTTTTCCTAACAAACTTTCAAAGGTAATAATGTTTACGAATTCTTTCGCACTTTCCGTCAATATACACTCGATTTCAGATTGGTTTTCTTGAAGTCGTCTAATTACATCTAGAGCTTTGTAGCTAGCTATACCACCAGTAATAACAAGAAGAATTTTTTTCTTTTTTAAAAAGTTGCTCATATCTCTGATATGTGAATAGACGCCAGACCGTCAAGAACATCAAATACTTCAATATTTTTAAAACCAGTACTAATTAATTTTTTTGTTAGTTCTATTTGGTTTGGAAATTTGTGAATACTCTCTATAAGATACGAGTAAGCTTCTTTATTACTTGCAAAAAAATTCCCATATAATGGGATGATCCGAGAGTAAGAATTAAAAATTTTTCTAAAAAAGAAACTATTGATTTGACTGAATTCCAAACAATAAAATTTATGTCCTTTTTTTAGAACTCTTTTGATTTCTAGTAGTGATTTTTCAATATTTGAAAAATTTCTTAATCCAAAACTAACTGTTACTAACTCAAAACTATTTTCTTGGAAGGGAATATTCTCAGCAAATCCATTTACAAAACTTACTTTTTCATTTGCTAATTTTTTCTTTGCTTCTTTTATCATATTAATATTGGGGTCATAACCAATACAAATACAATCAGACTTTTTTTTAATTAATTTTATAAGATCGCCTGATCCAGTTGCTAGATCCAAAACTTTTTTTTTGGAGTTTAGTTCCATTAAATTTACAAACTGTTCTTTCCAAACTCTATGTAAACCTAAGCTCATCAAATCATTCATGAAATCATATTCTTTTGAAATATCACTAAAAATATCATTGACAAAATTTTGTTTATTTGACGATTTTATTTTTTTTTGTAATCTATGATTCATGCCAGAACTTCCCGAAGTAGAAACTGTAAGGATTTTTTTGAAGAAACATATTATACGAAAGAAAACCTTATCTATAAAAATTGAGAATAGTAAATTACGTTTTAGGATCTCCGAGGAAATACCTGAAAAATTTCACAACCAAATTATAACAAAAATCTTAAGAAGAGGTAAGTACTTAATATTTTTATATTCGGGTCACAATGCATTGTTATTTCATTTAGGAATGACTGGTTATTTTAGAGTTTCGGATACTTATATAAAAAGAAAACATGATCATTTACTTTTAAATTTTGATAATAAAATATTAGTTTTTAATGATATTCGAAAATTTGGATTTGTTAAAGTTTATAAAAAAAGTGAAATTTTTATTTGTAAGCATCTTAAAAACTTAGGCCCTGAACCTTTAAGCAAAGAGTTTTCAGTTTCTTATTTTAATAAAAATTTATACAGGAGAACTTCAATAAAAGACCTATTGATGAATCAAAGTTTTATTGCTGGCCTTGGAAATATATATTGTTCTGAAATTTTATTTCATTCTAGAGTGCGACCTGGAAGAGCTGTTGCAACTTTAAAACTAGAAGAATTAAAAAAAATAATAGAATGCACAAAAAAAGTTTTAAATCTTGCAATTAAGTTAGGGGGGACAACAATAAAAAACTTTATTGTATCAGATGAAGAAATTGGATATTTTAAGAATATTCTTAAGGTATACGGAAGAGAAAAAATGCCATGTATGAGATGTAAAAAAGATAATTTAGTAATAAAAATTAAACAATCTGGAAGATCTTCATTTTTTTGTTCTAAGTGTCAGTTATGAGAGTTTGCTTTTTATTATTTTATATATTTCTAATTTATTCAAACCCAGTATCAAGTTCAAAGTTTATATATGGAATGGAAGACATTCCAATATTTAAAAAAATGGAATATGTTGAGGATTCATTTGTATTATTTGATAAAATAGATGGAAGATATGTCTCATCTGAGATAAAAGGAAATTATGCTCAAAATGAGGTGATAAAATTCTATAATCAAATTTTACCGAACCTTGGTTGGAATAAAATTGAACATTTGAAGTTCATCAGAGGTGAGGAAATTCTTGAAATTGAAACAGTAGAAGGAAAAAATCAGATTTCAATAATTTTTAGCATTTATCCAGGCAAATAAAACAATTACTCCTTGACCTAAATTAATAAGAAAAGTATAAAATCGATGGTATGGCTAATATAAAATCTGCAAAAAAAAGAATATTACAGAATTCAAAACGCTCTGAGATCAATAAATATAGAAAATCAAGGGTTAGAGGTGGAATTAAAAAGATTCACTCCTTAGATAGCTTAAAGGACAAGGAAGAAATTGGGAAAAGTTTCTTAAAAGTCGAGTCTGACTTGGCTAAAGCTGTTAACAAGGGTGTATATAAAAAAAACACAGCGTCCAGACTAATATCGAGATTATCAAAGAAAATGAAATCCATTAGTTAATTTTTTTTTTCGTTATTGATTCACAATTTTTTATTAGTTAATCTTTATGTTTATAAATTATGACTGAATTAGATTATGCGGGTGATATTAACCCAAAAGAGGCCTGGGATCTGTTAGAGCAGAGTGAAAACTGTCATCTAGTTGATTGTAGAACGTCAGCTGAGTGGAATTTCGTTGGTGTTCCTGATCTAAGCAATCTTAATAAGATCGTTAATTTTATTGAATGGCAAACATACCCTATGATGGAAAAAAATAATGATTTTTTAAAGCAAATTTCGGATGCTGGACTTTCAAAAGACACCAAAATAATTTTAGTGTGCAGATCTGGAGCAAGATCTCGATCTGCAGCTGAATTTCTAACTAACCATGGTTATAAAAATTGTTTTAACTTGTCTGAGGGTTTTGAAGGGTCACATGATGACAGTGGTCACAGAGGCAGGATTAATGGCTGGAAATACTCAAATCTCCCTTGGAAACAAGGTTAAAAGATAAAATGGTGGAAATTGGATCACAAGATTTAGGGGAAATGCAGGCTCAATGGGCTATTGTAAGAGGAAAAATTCGTCAAAAGATTGGTGATGCACAGTTTAAAAGCTGGATAAAGGTTATCTCTCTAAAAGATTATGTCGATAGTAAAGTTACTCTAAGTGTGCCTAGTAATTTCATGCGAACTAGAATTATTGAGCAATACCTAGATATTATAAAAAGTTATTGGTTAGTTCAAAATTTAAAAATTAATGATATTCAAATTATTGTAACTCAAGAGGATGTTAATCTTGGCTCAAAGGTTAATGAAGTTAAAAAATCTGATAGTTCTGCAGCTGTAAACAAAAATGTTGAAACAAAAAGTGAGGATATATTTAATTCAATAAGTTCGGATTTGGATAGTAGATTTACCTTTTCAAACTTTATAGTTGGAAAACCAAATGAACTGGCATTTGCGGCTGCCAGAAGAGTCTCTGAGTCTGATGATGTCCCCTTTAATCCTTTATTTTTATATGGTGGTGTTGGTCTGGGTAAAACACATTTAATGCATGCAATTGCTCATGAAATAAAACAGAGGAAACCTCTAAGAAGAGTAATTTATATGTCGGCCGAAAAATTTATGTATTACTTTATTAAAGCACTCAGATTCAAAAATACAGTAGCTTTTAAAGAGCAATTTAGAAATGTTGATGTTCTAATGATTGATGACGTTCAATTTATTTCAGGTAAGGATTCAACACAAGAAGAGTTTTTTCATACATTCAATGCGTTAATAGATCAAAACAAGCAACTAATCATTTCAGCTGACAAATCACCTCAAGACCTTGAAGGTATTGAAGAAAGGATGAGATCTAGGCTTGGGTGGGGTCTAGTTGCAGATATACACCCTTTAACTTATGAGCTTAGGTTGGGTATACTTCAAGCGAAGGAAGAAAAACTAAACGCAAGAATATCTGAAAATATATTAGAATTTTTAGCTCATAAAATCACTTCAAATGTGAGAGAATTAGAAGGAGCTTTAAATAGATTAGCAGCTTTTTCTTCTCTGGTAGGAAGAGAAATTAATTTAGATATGGTTCAGGATCTTTTAAAAGATTTATTAAAATCTTCTCAAAGAAAAGTTAATATAGAGGAAATCCAGAAAAAGGTTTCACAACATTTTAATATAAAAATGTCTGATATGAGTTCATCACGTAGATCAAGAACTATTGCTAGACCTCGACAAATTGCAATGTATCTATCTAAAAACCTAACATCTCGATCACTTCCTGAGATTGGCAGAAGATTCGGAGATAGAGATCATACAACAGTAATTCATGCAGTCAAAAAAGTAGAAGAGTTAAGGAACAAAGATGATAGTTTTGATGAAGATGTCCAACTCTTAATAAGAATGTTAGAGTCGTAAGATGGAATTTTCAATTCCAAAAAAAAAACTCTTAGATTGTTTAAACCATTTTCAAAGTGTAGTTGAGAGAAGAAACACAATACCCATATTGTCTAATGTTCGTATTGTAACTGAACAGAATAATAATCTATCACTTACTGCAACAGACCTTGCACTAGAATTAAGTGAATCTTTAAATGCAGAGGTTAAAAATCCAGGTGGTATTACAATTCCATCACAATTGTTTTTTGACATAATAAGAAAGGCGCCAGAGAACTCAAAAATAACATTACGAAAGGATGAAAAAGTTGATTTAGTTTATGTTTCATTTTTAGAATCTAAATTTTCTATTCCATCTTTGCCAGTTGATGATTTTCCTGTAATGGATGTAAATGAGTTAGGCACTTCTATTGAGTTAGAATCATCTTCTTTAAAAAACTTAATAGATAATTGTAAATTTTGTATGGGTCTAGATGAATCTAGACAATATTTAAATGGTATTTATTTACATTTAAGTAAAAATTTAATTTCAACCGTAGCTACCGATGGGCATAGATTATCCAAAAGTTCTTTAACAAAGGATTTTACAGGAGATTTTGAAGGTATAATAATTCCAAAAAAAACAGTATTTGAAATCTCAAAAATATTAGAAGAATTTGAGGATAAGATAATTTTAAGTTTTTCAAAAACTCGACTGAAAATTGTCTTAGGAAATATAAAAATAATAACAAAACTAATAAATTCTTCTTTTCCAGATTATGAAAGTGTCATACCAACAACAAATGACCAAATAATGCTAGTGGATTGTAAGAGTTTTAGTGAGAGTATTGATAGAGTTTCAACAATCTCAAGTGAAAAATTTAGGACTGTGAAGTTTGACGTGTCAAAAAATGTTTGTGTTGTTAGTTCATTTGGATCTGAAAAATCAATTGGTACAGAAAATGTAAAGGTTGACTATAATGGCCCTGCTTTTAGTATAAATTTCAATTCAAGATATGTATTAGATGTTTTAAATATAATTAGGGAAGGTAATGTAAAATTTTATTTCTCAAAAAATACTGCCCCAACAATTCTCGAAAGTTCATCCATAAAAAATACAATTTTTTTAATAATGCAGATGAGAGCTTAAAATCTCTCATGGATAATAATTTTAGGATTTCTAATTTAAAACTTAGTAATTATCGAAACCATAAATTCTTTCAGATCCTTCCAAAAAATAATATTATTTTAGTTTGTGGAAAGAATGGATCTGGTAAAACTAATATATTAGAATCAATTTCCTTGTTTGATTCTAGCTCAGGCTTTAGAAATTCAAATTTATCAGAACTCATAAATTCTAATTTGAATGGTCCTCCTGAATTATTCGGAGTTAATATTTCAGCTATTTATCAAAAAAGATCAATTGACATGGGATTAGGTCTTAAAAAAAAAAATAATGTTTTTAAAAAAATTTTATCCATAAATACACAGAAGAGGGCAGGTAATAGCTTAGGAGAAATTATGAATATTTTTTGGGTTCTTCCACGAATGGCTCATATTTTTGACGGTGCACCAGAAGAGAGAAGAAACTTTCTTGATCTAATGATTTCAAGTGTTGATCATTTATACAAAAAAAACTTATCAGAATATAAAAAATATAAAAATGAAAGACTTAAAATTTTAAAAAGAATATCTGATACCAACGATAATAAATGGCTGGATGTTATAGAACAGAAGATGTCAGAGGTTAGTGTAGTAATATGTGATTCAAGAAGAGTATTTTTAAATGCACTAAATAAATGTTTTAAAAAAATTGATGATCAAATCCCTTTATTATATTTAAAACTAAGTGGTGAGATAGATAAAGCTCTTGAAGAAAAGCCTGCATTATTTGTAGAGGATTTGATTTCCTATAAACTAAAATCAAATAGAAGCATAGACTTTCTTTCCGGTAGAACTAATTTTAGTGTCGATAAAACAGATTTATTAGTTTTTGATAAATATTCACAACAAGAAGCAAAGACTTTCTCAACTGGGGAACAAAAAATTATAATAATGTCAATTTTATTTTCATTTTTTAAGATTCTTGAAAATTCAAAAGTATCAAAGGTATTATTTTTACTTGATGATATATTTTCTTACTTGGATAGACGTTTTATTGAAAATATTATTACAAAATTATGTGAATTGAAATTACAAACTTGGATTACTGATGTTAGAACAGAACCATCTAGTGACTTTAAAAATTATAAATCACTTATCGATATAATAAATATTGACGAATATAGGTTTAAAGTTGCTAATAATAAGTTATAATAAAAAGATCAATTTAGGTTTAAATTTTGGAAGCTGAAGACAATCAAATTAACGATCAAGCATATAATGCTGAATCAATAAAGGTATTAAAAGGTCTTGATGCCGTTAGGAAAAGACCTGGAATGTATATTGGGGACACGGATGATGGGTCTGGGCTTCATCATATGGTCTACGAAGTAGTTGATAATTCAATTGATGAAGCATTGGCAGGGCATTGCAGTTCAATTTCAGTTACTTTAAACGAAAATGATTCTATTACTATTATCGATGACGGAAGAGGTATTCCGACAAGTATTCACAAGGAAGAAGGGATATCAGCTGCAGAGGTGATTATGACTCAGCTTCATGCTGGTGGAAAATTTGATCAAAATTCTTACAAAGTCTCTGGTGGTTTACATGGAGTTGGAGTTTCTGTTGTAAATGCATTGTCAGAGTGGTTGGAACTTACAATAAATAGAGATAAAGATACATTTTTTATGAAATTTAAAGATGGAGTTCCAGAATCTCCACTAAAAAAAATTGGTTCTTCAGAGTTGAGTGGAACAACTATAACATTCATGCCTTCAAAAAAAACTTTTACCAAAACGAAATTTGATTTTGTTAAACTTGAGTCCAGATTAAGAGAGTTAGCCTATTTAAACTCTGGTGTAAATATAAAACTTGTTGATAAACGTCAGCAAGATCATTTTGAATCTAAGCTTTCCTCAAGAGGTGGATTAAAGGCATATGTTAAATTTCTTGATAAATCTAAAGAGTCAATTTTAAATGAGGTTATTTCTTTTAATGGAAAATCAAATGATGTTCAACTAGAAATGGCACTTCAATGGAATAAAAGCTATCACGAGAATTGTTTAGTTTTTACAAATAATATACCTCAAAGAGATGGAGGAACACATCTCGCAGGATTTAGGTCTGCATTAACTAGAACTATAAATGCTGCATCTAATAATTTAGGTTTACAAAAAAAGGAAAAAATTAATTTAACCGGAGATGATGCCAGAGAAGGTCTCACTTGTATATTATCGGTAAAGGTTCCAGATCCTAAATTTTCATCACAAACAAAAGATAAACTTGTTTCCTCCGAAGTGAGACCAATAGTTGAATCAATAGTTTCAGAAAGATTATCAAGTTGGTTTGAGGAGAATCCAAAAGAATCTAAAATCGTTATAACAAAAATTTTTGAAGCAGCAGCTGCTAGAGAAGCAGCTAGAAAAGCAAGAGAAGTTTCAAGAAAAAACTCCGCTTTGGAGATTTCTTCACTTCCTGGAAAACTCGCAGATTGTCAAGATAAGTCACCTGAAAATAGTGAATTATTTATTGTAGAGGGTGACTCTGCAGGGGGGTCGGCAAAGCAAGCAAGGAATAGAAAAAACCAAGCTGTACTTCCCCTAAAAGGAAAGATACTTAATACAGAGAAATCTAGAAGAGATAAAATTCTTAATTCATCTGAGATTGCTACATTAATTCAGGCTTTGGGAGCAGGTTATTATGAAGACTTTAATTTAGATGATTTGAGATATCACAAAATTATAATTATGACGGATGCAGATGTTGATGGCTCACATATAAGAACTTTGCTATTAACTTTTTTCTATCGCCACATGCGTGAATTGATAGAGGAAGGATTTATATATATAGCCCAACCTCCTTTGTTTAGAGTAAAAAAAAATAAATCAGAGTTGTATTTAAAAGACGAAAAAGAGCTAAACAATTACTTTACACAAGAAATAGGAGATCATGGAATTCTTAAATTAGAAAATGGGCAACTACTAAAAGGGAATCATTTACAAGAGCTTTTTTCAAATCTAACAACTTTTATGAAGGTTTTGGAAAAAATAAGTAAAAAAAACGAAAATTATTCTAATTTGCTTGAACAAGCTACTATTGCGAGTTTTTTTAATTTTTCAAATTTTCAAAATGATAATAAAACTAAAAAAACACTGGATTATCTTCTAAAAAGATTAAATTTTATTGATAATAATTGGACTGTCAATAACTCTGATTTAGAGGAATTTATTTTTAATAAAGAAGAAAATAAGGTTAATGAGAGTTTTAAAATAAGGAAGGATGCAATAGAAGAAGGTTTATTTGATGACTTAAATAAATTCAGTCAATCAATTCAGGACTATTTTCTTAGTCCTTCTAAGTTATCTTTCAAAGAAGATGAACATGAAATCCAAACACCAAGAGATCTTTTAAGACTAGGGGTGGAATTCTCAAAAAAAGGAACAACTGTTCAAAGATACAAAGGACTGGGAGAAATGAATCCTGATCAACTATGGGATACTACATTAGATCCCGAATACAGATCAATATTAAAAGTGAGGGTTGAAGATGCACAAAGGGCTGATGAAATTTTTGAGGAGTTAATGGGTGAGGATGTGGAGAAGAGAAAGTTTTTTATACAATCAAATGCCAAGAAGGTTTCTAATTTAGATGTTTAGTAATAACTTAATTTAACGTTTGGATTAAAAAATTTGAAAGCTTTAAGATGGTTGCTAATTTCATTTATTTGGCTTGTTTTGCTCTCAAGCATGGCAGTAACTTGGTCATTACTAAACTTACCTGAAACAGAATCCATACAAATATCAAGACAACCAAGTATTACATTTCTTGATAAGGATGGAAGAATTATTGCTTCTTATGGAGATATCTATGGAAAATCAATTAAGTATAATAAATTACCTCAAAACCTCATAAATGCAGTAATTGTTACTGAAGATAAAAGGTTTTTTAATCACTACGGAGTAGACCTTAAGGGAGTATTAAGAGCAACATATGTAAATCTCAAAGAAAGAAGAATAGTTCAGGGTGGAAGTACTATAACCCAGCAATTGGCAAAGAATTTATTTTTGACACCAGAAAGATCATTTACCAGAAAGCTTCACGAACTTATTTTAAGTTTATGGTTAGAAATAAGGTTTTCTAAAGAACAAATTTTGAGTATTTATCTTAACAGAGTTTATTTGGGTTCAGGTACTTATGGAGTTCAGGCTGCATCAGAAAAGTATTTTAATAAAAAGGTTGAGAATCTTAATCTATATGAGTGTGCTGTTATTGCAAGTCTTTTAAAGGCACCTTCAAGATATAACCCAATAGCTAATAAAAAATTATCTAAAGAAAGGGCATCTTTAGTATTAGAAAATATGATCAGAAGTAAAATGATAAGTAGAGGAAATGTAAATAAGGCAAAATATAATAACCAGAAATACACTAAATTTACAGCAGCACCGGAGAGTACCAGATATTTTATTGATTGGTTGCTTCCAAGAGTAAAATCCTATGTTGGTGAAATAAATGAAGATTTAATTGTAAGAACAACTTTAGATGTGAAATTACAAAAGATTGCTGAAGATTCACTAAATGAAGTTACAGGAGAATACCCATCTGCAGATCAATCTGCTCTGGTTGGACTAGATTTAGATGGAGGTGTCATAGCAATGATAGGAGGGAGAGATTACGGAGACTCACAGTTTAATAGAGTAACACAAGCGAAAAGGCAGCCTGGATCAGCATTTAAACTATTTGTATATCTTGCAGGATTAGAAAATGGATTCTCTCCAGAAGATTTATTGATTGATTCAAAAATAAATATAAATGGATGGTCTCCAAAAAACTATAAAGGTGAATATATGGGTGAGGTTACTTTGGAAGAGGCATTTTCCAAATCAATCAATACAGTTGCAGTGAAAATTTCAGAAGAGATTGGAAGGGAAAAGGTTATAAAAATGGCAAAACTTATGGGAATTAATAGTCCTATATTAAATTCACCTTCTCTAGCACTAGGAACATCAGAAGTTAATCTTTTAGAATTAACTGCAGCCTACGATGTTTTGGCAAATAACGGAAATGGAATTTTTGTTCATGGCATAAGATCAATTGAGAACACCGATGGTGAAAGTTTATTTAGTAGAAAAATTCAAGGACCTGGAAAAATCTTAAATTCTGAAGTTGTTTATACAATGACCAAGATGATGGAAGAAACAATAGAAAATGGAACGGGAAGGAAAGCAAAAATTGGAAGACCCTCCGCTGGAAAGACTGGTACAAGCCAATCATTAAGAGATGCATGGTTTGTGGGCTTTACTTCAAATATTGTCGTAGGAGTGTGGTTTGGAAATGATGATGATTCTCCTATGAAAAAAATTACGGGTGGAACTGCTCCCGCGATTTTATGGGGTGACTTTATGAAAAAGGCACATTTAAATATTCAGCCAAGAGAATTAAACTATGGGTATAAAAGTCAAGAATCAATTGAAAAAAATAGAAAGCGAATTGAGAAGATTATTGAAAAATCTAGAAAAAAACCCAAAAAAAATGTATTTGAGTCTATTATTGAAAACTTTTTTTAAAAGTAATTTTGAACTTTTGAATTAAAGTCAGAAGGGCTAAAGTGAGTAATATAGCTATCATTTTCATCAAGCAAGAAGAAAAGAGAACTATGGTCAATCAGATAATTTTGATTGTTAGAGGAACTAATATTTTTTTTTACAAAAATTCTGAATTTTTTTATTACTTTTGAAACTTCATTGATATTTCCTGTAAGACCGATTATTGATGAATTGAAATTACTTAAAAAACTTTTAACTTCAATTACTTTATCTCTTTCAGGATCAACAGTTATAAAGATAAAGTCTGTGGTTTTAATGTGTTTAGGATTTACATCTAAAAACTTTGAAAGTTTTAATATATCAAAGGGACATACATCAGGACAAAATGTATATCCAAAATATATAAGTTTTCTCTTTTTAATTACCTTGGATTCATAGATATTATTATTTTGATCAATTAATGAAAAACTTCCACCAATATTAACAGAATTTATTTTTTCATTTTCTTGGAGCGTTTTAATAAGAAATAATGCGATAACAATTGCTAAAATTAGCAAGGCCATCATAATTATATTTCTTTTAAAAATTAGTTTATAATTTTTCATTTTTTTCAAAGATTATATAACACGGACAGGAAAATTTGCTAACAAAATTGATATCTGGTTGAGTAAGAATTATATTTTTATCTTTGAAAGTAAAGCTAATTTTAAGATTTAAAATATTTTTACTTAAAAAATATCGGATTTCATTGATGTCATTTTCTGATTCAAGATAAATTATTAATTTTTCAAAAAAAGAGTTCTTAATTATTTTTGAAAATTTTTTTAAATTGAATGGTTTCATGAACGTTACAGATGAGTTTTTTTCTCTATCCGTGAGTAGTTTTGAGTTTTTGTTTAATCGATTTACTAAGTTTATAATCCCAGGAATGATTTCAGACTCAATATTCCTATCCCAAAAAAAATTAGATTCCTCTACTCCATTTTGGTCGATGAAAGGGTCTCCATCTACTAGATGTCCAATTACGTTGTATCGTTCAAAAAAAATAAGAATTTTTTTCCATAGATAGATATTATTTTTTTTTGATAAATTTTCTTGCAGATAAATTATTTTTTTATTTTTTATCAAATTAATAAAATTATTGTCAAATTTCGGTGGTAAAATTAATAATTCAGATTTTTTAATTTTTTCTATAGCTTGTATAGTGCAATCATATGGATCGGTAGGATTAGTTCCAATTATATAGATTTTTTTCATGGTATGTGAGATCATATAACTATATCAATATGCAAAATGATCAAGAAAAACCACAGATTTTTTTTTTAATCCTATTCTTACTTTTTATAATCAATAAAAATGTTCACTCAGTTGATGACAGTGATATATTAATTGATAGAGTTTTCATAACAGCAGTAAAAAAGTCCAACTATCAAAAAGTAGAAGAAATGTTAGATAAGGATGTGGCAGTAAACTATAAAGATTCAAATGATTTAGTTGCATTAGCTTATGCATTGGAAAATGATGATAAAAAAATGTTTGACATGTTAATTGCTGGTGGCGCGGACTCGAAGGTTAGTATTTTAAAGAAGAGTTCACTGTTAATTTTTTACGTTGCAATGAATAAGTATTTACTCATAGATGAGTTGGTTAAGACTGGAGTTAATGTTCAATTTCAAGATAGGCTTGGCATGACAGCTTTGATGCATAGTATTGAAAAAGCGAATGTGAATGCTGTAAACATTTTACTTAATAAAGAAGTTAATACTGAGTTAACTGATTTTTCAGGAAAAACAATTTTTGATTATGCAGATTCTTCTCGAAATTTACTTATAAAAAAGTTAGTTGAAAGTTTGAAAACTTCTAATTAGTTTTTTTGTTAAAATATCAACTATTGCATCATAATGAGTTAGAGGCTTTAGATTTTTAATTTTGTTGTTTTTTGAAATATTATTAATACTTTTCATATACAGGAAACCATTAAATAGAAAAATAGGATGAAGAAGAACTTTATTAAAAGTTATTTTTAATTTGTGAATTTCTCTTAAAACATCTTTCTCATTACCTGAAGAATAAAAGATATTTTTTTTAATATTTAAAATATTTGATAATTTCTGAGTATATAATTTCAATTCTTCTGAAACATTTTGTTTTTTACTTTTAGAGCACGAGGTAATTAATAGATCGAATTGATTTGAACGAAACTTGGGTTTAATAACATTAGGCATTTCAGGAAGAATTTCATTAATAAGTGAAATTTTATCTAACAAATATAGTTTTTTGTTGTTGTTTAATGAAATAGATTTAACTTTTTCTTTCACATCTTTAATCATATGTTTTCCTTCAAAAATCAATAAAGGGAAAATGAATACTTCATCATACTTTTGAATTAGTTCTTTGATAGAGTTATCAATTAATGGCTCATTAATTTCTATAAAACAATGATAAATATTAATAAATTCTAACTTTTCTTTAATTTTTCTTTTAAAAAGAAGAAGGTCATTTTTATACTCTATGCTTCTTGACCCATGACCACATATTAATAAGGCTCGTCTATTAGTCTTATTTTTTGTAATCATCAATCTTATTTAGTATTGTCACCAAACTTGAGATTCCCTTTGAGATGTATTTTTTTTTAATAATTTCATCAGGAGATAATTCGGCTCCATGAATAACTTCATTTAAATCATTTCTAGGTTGTAAATATGTCCCTTCAAAAGATCCGCCTAAAAATAAACCAGAATTATCAGAAAAAGAGTAGATATCGGCCAATCTTAAAGTGCTCTCAGCAGAGTATCCAATACCTGAATTTATGATTGCCATATCAACATCTACACCTAGTTTTACTCTTTCTTTTAAAATAGAATTAAGCCCTCTATTTGTCATTACGGTCATTGCTACTTTTCCTGATTTGGCACCTAATTGAAGTCCCACACTTAATCCACCAATCGAATAGAAAAAGGGACCTGAGAATTCTTTTTGATTCCTTCTTATTAATAATATACCATTCCCACCTTTTGCTCCAAAAATAAAACTCCCTTCATAAACTTCAGGAAAAATAAGGATTGCTCTAGAATTATTAAGATATTCGTCTAGTTTTTTGAATTCTGGGTTAGCAAGCAAATTCTTTAGTGTTTTTTCTGAGGAATAAATTAATTCCATTGCTGTTACTTTTTTTTCATTATTTGAATGTAATAAATTTGGATTGCAAATAAAAAGAGTAGTAAATAATATTATTTTTAAAATGTAATATCTCATTTTAGGTGATATTTTATCATACAAATTTTGTAATTGTTAAAAAAGAGAAAAATTGAAGAAAATGAAAATTAAAATATCAATACTAACCATTTTTTTTGTACTTATAAGCACATATTCTAAATCCGGAACGATTAAATTATTTATCTCTAACATTGACGATAAAAAAGGGACAATTCATTATGCAATATATAATAACCCCGAACTTTTTCCAAAAGAGCGTGGAAAGATTTTAGGTGGTTATGAAACCGTTACTGAGGTAATGAAAAATGGTTTGATAATCAAGGGTCTGAATGAATCAGTTTATGCTATTGCAATTTATCACGACATAAACTTAAACAAAAAATTCGATACATTTCTTTCAATGCCTCTAGAGAAATATGGTTTTAGCAATAATGCAAAAGTTTTTCTTGGTCCACCAAAGTTTGACGAGGCCTCTTTTTTTCTAGGTGATGATGATATTGTTGAACTTGTGATTGATTTAAAATGAAGAAAAGAACTTTAGTAACTGGTGGAGCAGGTTTTATTGGTTCGTTCTTATGTGAACAATTAATTAAAGAAGGACATTATGTAATATGTTGTGACAATTTCTACACAGGAAACCGAGAAAATCTTAAAAACATTTACAAGAATAAAAATTTTGAATTATTAAGACATGATGTAACGTTTCCACTTTATATAGAGGTTGATCAAATATTCAATTTTGCATGCCCAGCATCTCCAGTCCATTACCAGAACGATCCAGTTCAAACTGTTAAAACATGCGTACACGGAGCCATTAATATGCTCGGATTAGCCAAAAGAACAAAAGCAAGAATCATGCAAGCTTCGACATCTGAAATATATGGGGATCCTGAGATTCATCCACAAAAAGAATCTTACAAAGGCGCAGTTAGCATTGAAGGCCCAAGAGCTTGTTACGATGAAGGAAAAAGATGTGCCGAGACAATTTTTTGGGATTATCAAAGGCAACATAAATTAGATATAAGGGTAATAAGAATTTTCAATACTTTTGGGCCAAGGATGCAACCAAATGACGGAAGAGTTGTTTCTAATTTTATTTTACAAGCACTAACAAATAAAAATATAACCGTATACGGGAAAGGTCAGCAAACTAGATCATTTTGTTACATAGACGATTTAGTTTCAGGTATTTTATTAAT
>MDTB01033639.1_pt1 | contig 53485 bp, 50 predicted proteins | sample 811161 | NCBI WGS metagenome assembly MDTB01 (sample SAMN05326650, study PRJNA326480) | marine metagenome | isolation source: seawater | place: Mediterranean Sea | collected 2009
CTTCCAAGTCTTAAGACTAAGTACCATCGGCGCAGAAAGGCTTGACTTCCGAGTTCGGAATGGGATCGGGTATTACCCTTTCGCTAAAACCACCAGGCTTGTCAAATAAGCATAATAATATTTATTTGTCAATTTTATATTTATTAAAAATTTGGCTCTCTAAATAATCAGAAATAGTTATAGGTAAACCTTTTCTTATTGGTATTTTATAATTCCATCCATATTTTTTTGCTAATGATATATCTAATTTTTTTCTTGATGTTCCATTAAGATTTTTATTTTTAAACTTTATATTTAAATCTACCTTAAGAAACTTCATAATATATATAGCAAATTCATATATCGATTTTTCATCATTTGTACCAATATTTATTAAATCTTCTTTTGTTTTTTTATTAAGAAAATAAATTATAGCATCTGCAAGATCATAACTAAAAATTAATTCTCTTCTAGGAGTTCCATCACCCCAAATAGTAATATGATTTTTTTTATCTTTAATAGCATTGACAATTTTTTTTATAAGAGCGGGAAAAAAATGTGAGTTAGTTTCATCATAATTGTCATTTGGACCATATGCATTGCATGGGAGTAAACATTTATAATTTGTTTTATATTGAGAATTATAACTTTGGCACAGCTTTATACCTGCAATTTTTGCAACTGCATAAGCATCATTTGTTTTTTCTAGATAATTTGACAAAAGAAAACTCTCTTTTATCGGTTGTTTGCAATTCTTTGGATAAATGCAGCTAGATCCTAAAAAAATAAGATCATTTACACCAGCTAAATATGAACCATGAATTAAATTGTTCTGAATTTGCAAATTATCATAAATAAAGTTTGCTTTGAATTTGTTATTAGCATATATCCCACCCACTTTAGCGGCAGCAATTATCACTGCGTCAGGTGATTTTTTTTTCAAAAATTTGTACACTTTATTTTGATCTCTTAAATCAATTATTTTTTTATTAACAGTAATAATATTTTTAAAATTTCTTTTTTTTAGTAAATGATGAATTGCTGAGCCAACCATTCCCTTATGACCAGCGATAAAAATTTTAGAATTTTTATTTATCATTTTTTATAAGCTTAATCTCATATCTTATCATGTCGTCTATTAAGCTGTTTAAATCATGTTTGGGTTGCCACTTAAGAATTTTTTTTGCTTTTTTAAAATTTCCAACTAGTCTATCCACCTCTGCGGGTCTGAAGTATTTTTTTTTTATCTCGACAATAGGTTTATTGTTAATATCGAATGCTTTTTCATTTAAACCTTTTCCTCTCCAATTTAATTTTATACCAAGTTTTTGAGCTGTTAAGTTTAAAAATTTTTTTATTGTATATTGCTTACCAGTACAGATTACAAAATCGTCAGGTTTTTTGTTTTGTAAAATTTTCCAGATAGCTTCTACGTAATCTTCAGCGTGACCCCAGTCTCTTTTTGAATATAAATTTCCTAAAAAAAGTTTTTTTTGTTTGCCAAATTTAATTTTACAAAGTCCTTGAACTATTTTTTTGGTTACAAAAGTCTCACCCCTTAATGGGCTTTCATGATTAAACAAAATACCATTTGAAGCAAATAAATTATATGATTCTCTATAATTAATTGTTATCCAATGAGAATACACTTTTGCTACTCCATAGGGGCTCCTTGGGTAAAAAGGTGTTTTTTCAGTTTGTGGTTTTTCCATTACTCTACCAAACATTTCTGAACTACCAGCCTGATAAAATTTAATTTTTTTGTTTATTTTTAATATTGCTTCTAATATTCTTAATGTTCCAGTTGCATCTACATTTGTAGTATATTCTGGTAATTCAAATGAAACCGCAACATGTGATTGTGCTGCAAAATTATATATTTCATCAGGTTTTGTCTTTTTTACAATAGAAAAAACAGAATTTGAGTCAGATACATCACCATAATGTAAAATTAATTTTTTTTTTTTTACAAATGGCTCCTGATAAATGCTATCTATCCTAGGTGTATTTATTGTTGAAGACCTTCTTTTGACGCCATGCACAACATAACTTTTTTTCAATAGAAGTTTTGATAAATAAGAACCATCTTGACCAGTAATTCCAAATATTAAGGCTGTTTTAGGCATATAAATAATTCTTAAGATTTAATTATACTATTAATATAAAATGTATAGCATTATAAATTTACAATATTTTAGTCGATTATAAATATTTCTTCGTATATTTGTTGTTCTTATTGCCTGCTGTTATTTGCTCAAAAATCCATGAATATGTCTTTGCAAGACCGTCTTTAAGACTTGTAGTTGTGTCCCAGTTTATTTTTTCTCTTGCCAAATCATTATTACTAGACCTTCCTCTAACACCCAGAGGTTTATCTAAAAGATGGTTTTTTTTAATCTTAATACCTCCAATATCCTCAATTATTTCTATCATTTGATTAATGGATACTTGTTCTTCACTTCCTATGTTTAAAGGTTCAGAAAACCTACTAAAAAAAAGTTTCTTGGTTCCAATAATGCAGTCGTCTATATACATAAAACTCCTTGTTTGTTTTCCATCACCCCAAACCTCTATAGAATTATACGATTTTAATTTTGCTTCAATAATTTTTCTGCACAATGCTGCTGGCGCTTTTTCTCTCCCGCCATCATATGTTCCAATGGGACCATAAACATTATGGTATCTTGCTATTCTAACCTCTAAATTAAAATCTTCTTTAAAATGTCTACACATCCTTTCACTAAACAATTTTTCCCAACCATATCCATCTTCTGGTGCAGCGGGGTATGCATCTTCTTCCTTTAAACCATCTATAAACACATCTTTTTGTTTTTTGTCATTGTAAACGCATGCACTAGATGAAAAAAAATATCTTTTTACTGAATTTGCTACAGCAGATCTAAGCAAATTAGTATTAATAAGCACAGATAACATACATTCTGTTTTATTGTTTTCTATAAAACCCATGCCCCCCATATTACAGGCCATATTGAAAATATAATCAACTCCCTCAGTCATTTTTTTACAATTATCAAAGTTTTTCAAATCTAAGGAAAAATTTTCACAATTTTCATAATACTGAAACCATAATTCTTTAGGTTTGATATCTATACACTTGACTTTATAGCCATCGCTTAACAGACTTTTTACAAGATGCCCTCCAATAAAACCACCTGCGCCACAGACTAAAATGTTTTCCATATTTTTATCTTAAAAGACCATAATAGATAATGCAATACAATGCTCTAAATGCATCTTTAATTCTAATTTTTTTTCCCTCATTATAAGATCTTCCAGCATAAGAAATAGGAACTTCATAGAAAATAAATTTTTTTTTAGATAACTTTATAGTTATTTCAGGTTCACAGCCGAATGACTTTTCTTTTATTTCTATAGACTTAATAACATTTTTTTTGAAAAGCTTATAACCAGTTTCCATGTCGGTCATATTGAGGTTTGTAACCAAATTGCACATTAAGGTTAAAATTTTATTTGCAACATAATGCCAGAAAAAATGAAGTCTTGTATATTTTGAACTTGAAAATCTTGAGCCATATACAACATCTGCATTAGTTTTTTTAAATGGTTCAATCAAAAGATTATATTCGCTTGGATCATATTCTAAATCAGCATCCTGAATAATAACAATATCTTTCAATTCTTCCTTCAAAGCAGAGTTTAAGGCTTTACCTTTGCCAAAATTTTTTTTGTGATAAATAATTTTGATAGATTTATCACTTATTTGACTTAATACCTCTGTAGTTCCATCATCTGAGTGATCGTCAACTACAATTATTTCATCTCCCTCAATTAAATTTTCTTTTACTTTTTCAATAATCCTTAAAATAGTCTGTTTTTCGTTGTAACATGGTATAATTACAGTTTTATTCATATAATATAACTTTAAATAATTTGTGAATATTAAATATTTTTAAATAAACAAATGAAATATATAAAAAAAAATTTTAATTCACATTATGTAATTGGAACATTATTTTACTCTTTCCCAAGTTTATTTTCTATTATTATCTCTTTAATTTCAATTCCTATATTTTTAAATTATTCTAATATAGATATCTACTCAAATTATTTGATAAATCATTTTGTACTGACAATAGCAATAATAACTAATCTTAACTTTGGAAAAATAGCAACAATTAATATTGCGAGAGCTAAAAGAGAAAAATTTAATATATTTTTTACTTCTTTTTTTTTCACGATGATATTTTCATCTATTTTAACGATTTTAATTTTTGTTTTTTTTTCAATCATCATAAATTATTTTCAGTTAGAAAATATTAAAAGCTTATTAAGTATAAAAATTTTAATTGGACTATTTTTAACTAATTTATATTTAACTTTAGAGGGCTATTTTAAAGGTAACTTAAATTATAAACTATTAAGTATATTCAATCTATTTTTTTACAGTATATCAATTTCTTTTCCATCTTTGATAATTTTATATGAAATTCCTATAGATATTTTTTCATTATCGCTATTTATCAAGGTATGTGTAGTAGTAGTAATGTTGTTAACAATTCTAGCGAAAGTAAAATTCGTGAAGTTTAAAATTCATACCCTATATCTTAATGATTGTATAAATAATTTGAAGTGGATGACGTTGAATACTTTTTTATTACAGGTTTATAATTATTTTGATAAATACATAATAAAAATTTTTTTAGGAAATCTATCATTTGTTTACTATACAGTTTCCCAGCAAATAACATCAAAATTAGGAGATCCATTATTATCATACAACAATATTTTTATTGCAAAAACAAATAAAAATAAAAAAAATAGTCGAGATAATTTAAGTTATTCAGCTATTACGTATTGTTTATATATTTTAATAGTTTTCATAATATTATATTTTTTTTTAGATTATGTATTAGAATTATATTTGGGTGAAGCTTTTAATAAAACATACAGCAATTTAATAAAAATTTTTTTTTTAATTTCTACTATTGGTAGTTTTTCAAGATTGATTGTAGATTATTACGACCTCGTCGGAAATTCGAAAAAAAACAGTATAATTGAGATATTATTTCTTTTTCCATTTATTTTGGGCATTATTTTAGCAATTTATAATCAAAACTTATTTTTCTTTGTTTTTTTAATCCTTCTAAAAGAAATTTTTGCTTTAACAGTAAGAATTTTTTTTATCAGACAATTATTTTATTTTAAGTGGTTCTTGCTAATTCAGTTTTTATTAATAATTTTAATAAATATTCTTTGGTTTTCTCAAATTAATTTGTCAATTTTAATAATTGCGCAATTAATTCATTTGATATTTTTTTTACCAATTAAGAAAATAAGATTATTCTATAGATTATGAAATTATCTATAATTATTCCAACAAGAAATCGTTCTAATAAAATTAGAATTTTACTAAGGAAACTAAAGTTAAATAAGAAATTTTTTAATGAAATTTTAATTATTGATAGTTCAGAGACATATTTTAAGCAAAAAACAAAGAAATTAATAAATAATTATTTTAAAAACTTAAATATAAAATATTACGAAGCTGAACCATCAATATCTAAACAGAGAAACATTGGTATTAAAAAAATGAGCAAAAAAAATAATTATTACATGTTAATTGATGATGATATTGATTTTAAAAGAGGATCATTTAAAATTATTCAAAAGTTTATTAAAAATAATAATTCATATATTGGTTATTCATTCAATATACTCACAAAACAAAAACTTAATATTTTAGATGATTTTAAAAAAAATTTTGTTTTCAAAAAACTTGGATTGTACAACAACAGACCAGGAGTTGTGACTCCATCAGGATGGCAAACCAAAATAAGTAATTTAAGTAAAAATCTGGAAGTAAATTGGATGCCATCTTGTGCATCAATATACAAAGCGAGAGAGAAAATTTATTTTGATGAATTTTATGATGGATATAGTTATCTAGAAGATTTAGATTTTAGTTATAGAAAATCAAAAAGAGGAAAGTTAATTGTGGTAAAAAATGCAATTTGTTTTCATAATAATTTTATTGAAAGAAAAAATATTTCTTTTGGAAAAAAGGAATTGGTAAATAGATATTATTTTGTAAAAAAAAATGATTTAAATTTTTTTTCATTTTTTCTTGCATCTATTTTAAAAATTATATCAAATTTTATTAATTTAAAATTTTTCAGATTTTTGGGAAATATTTTAGGATTTATTAAAATAATTGGTAGCTATTTTTTTTTAATAAAATTGTAAACTAATTTACATGTCTGTTTAAAATTTCTATAATCTGATAATAAAACTTTGTTTTTTAAGCTTGTTCCATAAATTAACGAATTTTTATCACACAGCACTTTAGTAGAATTGTTAATACAATCCATCATGAAGAAAGAATAAAAATTTTCACTACTATTAATACCAATTTTAGATCTTCTAATTAAATTTATAGAATTTTTATTATTTAAATAACCAAAATTTTTAACTCTATTATCCTTAATCTTATCTCCAATACAATTTACTTTTACTTTGTTATTTAACATCCATTTTACAATTTTTATTAAAAAAATATTGTTTTTATTTTGATGCTTTCTATAATAAACGACTAGATCAGTTGATTTTTTAATTGTTTTTAAATTTTTTTTTTTCAAATAACTTAAAACAAAATTATATTTAATTTTTTTATTAGAATTTTTGAAATATTTTTTTAAATTATCTGTTGCAAAAATTAGACTTTTATATCTTAGGTGAATTATAATTCTTGATATTCTATAAAAAAAGGAATTAAAATTCTTTTATTTTTAAGTTCATATCTTATTGAGCCAGTTATTGGACCTAACCTTGTATGAGGAGCAAATAAAAGAAATAATAAAAAATTCCAAAGCGGTAAATAATTTATATATATAAATTTATTTCCAGAAAAATAACATACCCAAGAAAAAAAACATCCAATTAAGGGATAAAAGTATTTAAAAAAAAAACTATTATAATCAACTCTTCTTTTTTTTCCAATAACTCGCAATTGGTTTTTTGAAAATTCATAATCACATTCAGGACATATTATTTTAATTTTTAAATTTTTCTTCAGTTTAGACTTATAAAAAAATAATCTAGCTAGTTTACCTTCGCCAGTGTTATCCCTAAAATCAGATGTCCAGACATAAGTTTTCATATATTTTTAAATTCGTTGAAAATTAGTCTTTTTAAAAAAATCATACATGAATTAAATAGCCTAATTGATCTTCTTAAAGTATCATTTTGTAGTCTCCAAATACTCTCGAAATAATTTTCAAATATTTTAGGGGGAATTTTTGTATCTTTTGAGTTATAATTTATTGCACCACCGAGACAAATTATTCTATAATCATTTAAACAATTTGAAATTTTTGCAGCAATAAGCTCCTGTTTGGGTGTTGGAAGGCCAAGTAAAATAATACTATTTGAATTAATTTTAGATATTTTTTTTTTAATTTTATTAAATATATAATCATCATTTCCATAAGGTGCTTCTATAAATATTACCTTTTTATTAAAAAACTTTTTTTTAACATAGTCTAAATTTTTTTTGTTTTTACTTGAAATTAAATAAACATTCTTAAAATATTTGTGATTTTCAATTTGTTCAAGAATTTTTCTACCAGGCACTTTATCTATTTTTAACATAATTTTTGCAAGTATTCCGTCTGGCCATAAGTACAAATATTTTTTTTCAAAATTTATTTTATCATGTACGAAGGCTAAATATGCTAGATTAAAACCAGATAGAATAAATTTTTTTTCTTTGATAATATTATTTGAATTTTTAATTAGTTTCCTTTCCTCATTTATAAATAATTTTAAATAATTTTTATTTTTAAAATTTTTATCTATCATGAAAAATTGATTAATTTTTCTTAAGATTTTAAAAACTGCTATTAAACGATAAAAGTAAAAAAAATTTTTTATTACTTGAAGATCCTCTTTAAATTTAAGGATCAAATTTTTATTACTTAACCCGCCTGATCTCATTATGGTGGTATAGAAATTTAAAAATTTTATTTTACTTGTTGTACTTAGAATTCTCAGTAGATAATCATAATCAGATGAAATTTTATACTTTGTAGAATATTTTATATTTTTAATCTTCTTAGATATGTATACAGAGGTATGTGGTGGCATCCAGCCAAACTTAAGACTTTTCTTTTGGAAGTGATCACTTTTCCATTCCCTGAATGGATTGTTAATTTGATTTCTTCTTGAAATTATAATATTTCCATATGCAACTTCAAAATTTGATTTATTATACATTCTAGCAACATTTGAAAGGACGTTCTTATCAAAGAAAATATCATCAGAATGAAGTAATCCTATTACATCACCACTACTTTTCCTAATTCCATAATTTATAGAACCGTAAATATTTTTTGAAAAATTATCAGTTATAATCTTTGTAATAAACTGTTTTGATTTTAAAGTTTTAAGAGTTTTATCGGAAGAATTTGTATAAACTACAATAAGTTCTTTATTTTTATATTTTTGTAAATTGTAAGATTCTAATGCATTATTAAGAAAAGGCATTCCATTTTTAACAATAGTAATAATGCTAATTTTTGGATTCTTTAACATGATTTAAAACAAATAAACTTATAATAAATAAAATGTAATCTATACCAAATACTGCGAATGAGCTTTCAAGTAAAGATCTAAGTAAAAGAGTAATAATAATTAATAAAGATAAAATAAAATTTTTATCATTTTTATGATTATCATCAACAATAGAATTTTTTTTAAAAAATATTTTAAAAATATTATATAAGATGACAAAATATATTATTAAACCAAAGATACCAGAACTTGAGTAAATATAAATTAATGCACTAGAAGCTGTTTGTTTTATAATAAACCTATCAGATTGAGTCCCATCGCCAAAAAAAAATGAATTAGAAAAAGTATATTGAGTTAATCTTTGCCAATCTCGAAATCTATGAGATGATACAGATTGAGGATTAATATCCCTCAGGATTTTATATTCCTTGTCTTCTTTTAATTTTAAAGTTTCTTGACTATTTTCTTTTTTTAGAAATGTTTCATTAATATTATTTTTTATATATTCGAAATTTGTGGATTTCAAATTGGATAAAAATAATGAAAATATCAAAGGTATTATAAAAAATAATAAAATGTTGTATATAAAATTTTTAAAATGTAATATTCGTAGAAATTTAAAGTACTTACCAAAAGAAAAAATTAAGATTATAATAAAATAAATTGCTATAATTGTTCTTGATTGAGTTAAAAATATTCCAGGAGCAAGTAATAATGATACTATAATCTTGTTTTTAATTGTTTCTGTATTAAAAAATATTACAAAAAACAATAAAAGTACTAATGCTAATCTACCAATTCCGGATGATCTGGGTGCATTTTGAATTGGAACAAGTAAAGCATCTTTATGATAGTGTCCATAAAATATTTTGTCCTCAAAAAGTAAATAATAAAGCTTTTCAAAATAAAAATAGAAATAGATAAGAGTTAATAAAAAAAATAACAAATAAAATATTTTTTTAATTTCATTATTCTTATGGGAAAATATAAAATTTAAAAATAAAAGTACATTTAATGAACAAACATTGTAAATTAAGTTTAAATTACTGTTTTCACTTAAGAAGAGAGATATAATTTGAATTAAGTTATATAAAATAAAAAGCAAGAAAAAATAATTTACTTTTTCGAGTTTGTTTAAAAAAGTTAAATTTTTATAAATTAAATAACTTAAAATTATGAATTGTAGATAAGCTCTAGATGAGTAAACCCAATCAACTAAATTTTCATTGTTATTAATTATAAGATGGTCAGTATTTACATTTATCCCTAATAAAATTAAAAACCACAATACAAATAGGTTAAGTTCTTTAAAAATAAAAAAATTGAAAAGATTTAAAAATTTGGACATCAGGACTAATTTCAAAAATATATTTTTATAATTCTTACTTTAATTCTTAATAGTTTTGAGTTTAATAATTTAATTTTTTGTTTTAAAAAAAATTTCATACCCATATTTTTTTTTTTTTGAAATATTATTAAATTTATAATTAGAACATGGTGATTTATTATATAAACACTCGTCACCATTACTATAAAAATATATGAATTTATTGTCTTTATTTATAGAATTTAGATCTTTTTTATAATTATCAACTTTTAATTCCGATAAGGTATAAATATTAGGCCAAATATTTTTATAATCATAATTATCGTAAATTCTTAAGATATTTTTACTGGTAACTAGTAAGATTGTTATTACCAGAAAAAAAGAAACATTTTTTTTGATTTTTTCTAATTTTATTGTCTTTGCAAAAAGTAAAAAAATAAGACATATAAGAAAGCCAGACAAAAACGATTGTCCATACCTATATAAGGGAAATTTTAATAACCAGACTAAAGATAAAAATAAGCAAATTAAAGTTATAAAATGTATGTTTCGTGATATTTCAATGCGATTTTTTTGATTTTTAAAATTATACAAACAAAATAAATAAAATATCAAGAATAAAAGAATATACGGAAATAGTTTTTTTATAATTTTTATTAAATGATTATTTGACCAGGTATATATCCAATTAAAATTTTTATTATAATCGACAATTTTTACTGAATTATCGCTATTACTCCAATCTTTAGCCCATGCTTCAGAGTTTTCAGCAACCTGTTGTGTTGTTTCAATATCTGTTTGTACAAAACTAGTAAAACATGAGTTTGAAATTGGATATAATATACATCCAGTGATAAATATATTTTTTAAAAACCATAATGATAAAAATATAAAAGATATAAGAAATTTGTAATTAACTAAAAATTTAAACTTTTTAACATTACTTTTTAAATAAAAATAAAAAACTATCACTAACAAAAAAATCATAAAAGTTTTTTGTAAAAATGCAAAAGTTGAAATTATAGATAAATTCCCTAAATTTTCTGCATCAATATTATTCAAATTTAAATCAAATATTTTAATCAAAAATAAAAAGAAAAACATATGTGATAATGAATCATTCCCAAATGCACTAAACCTATTAAAAGAATAAAACGTATAAATTGTAATTAAAAAAATAAAAAAATCTTTTTGTTTAAAATTTTTATTTTTATATAAATAAGAAATTAATAATAGATAAAAGCTTGACATCATTACTGATAAAGGAACGGATAATGTTTCAATTGGCATAAAGGAATTATTATATGCTGCTGACAAATACTGTATTATAGATACGTGTCCAAATCTAAAATGTATATTTGATATCCCCAGTAAAATCTTATTTTCGTGAATTATTTGTATATAAGGAATATGATATAATCCAGCATCTGGTCTATTTATATTTTCATAAAGCAAAAGTAATGATGAAATTGAAGCAATTATTAAAATACTCTTAATTAATTTAATTTTTTTTTTCTCTCTAAAAAAAATAATTAAGAAATAAATAATGCTTACAAATAGAAATGTATTTCCAATAAATTTATTAAAGGGGGAAAAAAAATTTATAATTAATATGATCAGTGAAATCACGATTCCTCCAAAAATTGTAGACAAGGAAACTTTATACAAAATGTTGTCGTTGATTATTTTAAGTGTAAGAAAAGTTCCATACGTATAAATGGTTAAAGTAACAATCAATATTACACAGAAAAATTGAATAATTGGCATAATTAATATTATGTTTATAAATAAAATAAATTCATTTTATAGCTTAATAGTTTCAATTAAAAGATATAGAGAAAATTAATTTTTTTAATTATAAGAAATTTTTTGTACAATTTGCATTAATTAATAAAGTATAAATAATTCACTTAAAGTGATAAATATTTATAATTAGCTGAATTTGTTAAATGAAATATCTTGAAAATTTAAATCATGAAATCCTTGTAATTTTTTGTACTATTATAATTCTGAGTATATATTTAAAAAAAATATCTGCTCTATTAGGCCTGTATGATATACCTAAATCTTTAAGAAAAATTCATAAAAAACCTATTTCTATAATTAACGGTTTTTTTATCTTGCTAACTGTAAATTTATATTTTTTGGTGGATATATTTATCCTAAAAGAAAATTATTTAAAATTTAATGTTATAGTTTTAATTTTAATTAATATATTTTATATTTTAGGTTACTTGGATGATAAAAAAGACCTGTCACCAAAGACAAAGTCTATCATAATTGTTAGTACTTTATTAATATTAATTCCATTTGATCAAAATCTTTTATTAAAATCATTGATTTTTAAGGACTTAATAAATAGGGAAATTTTTCTCCATCAAAGTTCTTTTATTGTTACAATTTTTTTTATTTTTATTTTCTTTAATTTATTAAACTTTATTGATGGTGTAAATGGTGTAGCTATATCAGTTTCAATTTTCTTTATCACAGTTTTAGCTTTCGAAAGAGGAACAATAAATAATTTTGAAATTTTATTTTTATCTACACTAATTTATTGTTTAATATTAAATATCATGAATAAATCATTCCTTGGTAATTCAGGAGTTTCCGTAATTAGTATTTTAATTTCGGTATTATATATAAAGGAATACAATCTAAACCAAACACTTTTATGTGACGAAATATTTATTATTTTTTTGATACCAGGTATTGATATGACAAGACTTGTAATTTCTCGTACTATTAAGAGGAAGTCTATATCAGATGCTGATTTAAATCACTTACATCATTATTTTATGAAAATAATAAATAAAAAATTTATTTTTTTGATTTATATATTTATATCAATATTTCCATATTTAATATCAAAGATTCTTGATAATTTTGCATTAGGAATTTTAATAGGCATAATTTTCTATTTATTTATACTTTTAATTTTAATGAGATCGACTAAAAAGATTATAATCTAAATTTTTAATAATTAAAGCGGCTCCTAACCAATAAAAAATTCCATTAAATGTTGAAAAAAAAGATCCTGTAGTTTGTATTGGAAAAAATAATATAATTAATATACATAAATTAACTATAGATTTTTCATAATTTTCATTAAATAAAACATTTTTTAAATTTATTACAATTAAAAAAAATATAACTACACAAAAGGGTATAAAAATAAATAGCCCTCCTTCAGATAAAATTTCTAAATATATATTGTGTGGGTGTGTATTGCATCTCTTGTCAATGTACTGTGATTTAATCTTGTTATATTTTTGCAATGAACATTCTGATCGAAAAGTTTTAATGCCACTCCCTATTAATTTATTATCAAGATAGATATTATAAGCTGTCAAAAAATGAGCTCCATATCTACTATCCCAAAAAGAGTTAATTGGATGATCTCCTACACTTTTAGTAGACAAACTTCTCTTATGTAATTCTTCAGTAAAACCAAGTTGTAAAGGAGTTAAATTTAAATATTTATTATATGAAGATTTATCAAAATTTAATAACAAAACTATCATTATCGATAAGGATAATAAAATTGTAATTTTTTGAATATTTTTAAATTTAAAAAATAAAATAAAAAATGTTGCAGATAATAATGTTATAAAGAAAGCTGATCTTTCTTGCGTGATGAAAATACAAATTAAAAATAAAAGAATAAAAGATGCTAAAAATAAATTATTTTTTTTTATATTTATTAAATAAAGGCAACCTAAGAAAGAAATTTTAGATATGTAAGCACCAACAACGAGTTCGTCACCAAAAGGTCCTGATAATCTCTTTCCATGACTGGAGTCATATTCTATTCCAAATATATCTTTTCCAAAAATATATTGAACAAACACATCAAGAATTACAAATAATATTAAATAAAATATAAATTTAATGAAAAGTTTTTTATTTTCCTCATTATCTAAAAATTGCAAAAAGGCTAGAAAAAATATTAAATATTTTAATATACCAATTGATCCTTTAACGCTTAAATTAATATTTGAAGAAAAATAAATATTGAAAACAACAATTATACTAAAAGCTAATATAAAAAGTGAAGTTATTCCTTTTAACTTAACTTTTTTTTTTAATATTAGGAACAAAAAGATAATATCAATTAAAAATATATTAATATTTAATATAAAATTACCTGCAATAATTGTTATTGGAACTACTACAATTAAATATTTAAATAAAAAATTTATATCAAATTTTAAAGATTTAACTGGGGCTAAGCTCAAATTATAATTTCCATAAATAATTTTACTAAAAATGTTTAATATTTAAGTTTGTAATATTAGACTACTGAATACGATAACTATTTTTAAATATCAATAATATTTGTTTATTTAAGTTATTTATTTTTTATAAATATTACTTGAATAAATAATTATAAATAGATTTAAAAGGGTATTGCATCATTGAGTGTGGTGAATAGCAATTCATCCAACATTTAGGACAATTATTCTTTCTTATTTCATTTTTTGTATCGGCTGTTAATTGACTGGATAGTATATTATTAAAATCACTTTTTTTTAATATTTCCAAGACTTTCCATAAACATACAAGGTTTTATATCACCATTAGGCATCAGATGTATTGATGTATTGATCACATCACATGGAATTATATTTTTTTTTCTTTTTTTATTTAGAAAAATTATAGCAATTTTTAGATGAATTTTTTCTATTATATGTTCCAATTTTTTAATCGGATAATTTTTGTAAATATATTTTAATGAAGTGAGTATTTTTTCATCCTGTAAATTTTTTTCTATTCCAAATATACCATGGTTATGTACAAATGTTACTGCCTTAATTAAGTTTTTGTAGTCTAAGTATTTTTTTAAAATAAAATCATTATTAGTTTCACTTAAAGTAATACCAAAATTACAGTTAATTTTATTTTCTTTTAGTTTATGATACAAATCAAAACATTTTTTATAATTTCCAGAAACACCCCTTACCTCATCATGAATCTTTTGGTCACCATCTAAACTTATAGTAACTAGTACATCTAATCCTTTATTTTTCGCATATAAAGCATATTCAACTGCTCTATTTACCGCTAGAGCATTTGTAGTAAAAGCAACAATTTTAACATTTTTACAATTTTCAACAAGTCTATCTATCATCTCTTTATAATATTTTACAAGAGTTACTTCACCACCACTTAAAGATAACCAGTATAAGTTTTTATTGTACGACTTAAAAAAATTAATCATGTGATTAATGTCTATTTCATTTTCAGGTTTAATTTTCCATATGTCACAAAAATTACATCTAGAATTACAAAGATCAGTCAAGTTTATTAAAGCTTTATAAGGAACAATTTTTTTACCTAGAATTTTTTTTATGAAAATAATAATGTTAATAAAAATTATTGATATAACGGTTGAAAATTTCATATTTATTCTATATTTGTGTTTTTATATATTCTATCTTCAAAATTTCTTGCAGGAAATAGGTAACTTTTTTCCAATTTAAATCCACTATTCTCTAATACATTAATTATCTCATCTTTATAGTAGTTTTTAAATATGTTTGATAAAGTAACTTCAATAATAACATATTTTGTGTTTTTAAGAGTATTTATTGCCCCTTTAAGAACATTAAGTTCAAAACCTTCAACATCAATTTTTAATAGATCAATATTAGGTATATGATTTTTTATTAAGAAACTGTCAAGATTTATTACCTCACATTTTTCTGTCCGGGTTGTTATTTTACTTGTGCCAAGTAAAAATTTACGTAGCCTATAGAATAAAGCCTTTTCATTAAATTCTGAGAATGAGGAGGCATTTGTTGCAATATTAACATTTAAATTTAAAGTGTCGTTTTTTTCGCCTATTCCTTTATTGTAAATTTTTACATGATTGTTATTCAAATATTTCTTTTTAAGATACAAATAATGTTTTTTAAGTGGTTCAAAACAATAAAATTTTGACTCTGGATGTTGAGAATAAAAACTATCAACAAAATCACCATTGTGGGCTCCTACATCAAAAATTATATTAATTCTTTTATTTTTAAAAAAAACTTGAAGTCTTCTCATGTGAATTTTGGATATTATATTTAATAAAAAAAAGAAAATATATTTTAACATTTAATTTCAAGCCAATTTCATATTTTTTTATTTTAAAAAAACTTAAATCTTATTAAAGTTCGAATAGCATGAAAGCCGTCTAAAAACGATATTTTTTTACCTTCAGTTTTTGATCTTGGTTTGTAAGAAACGGGAACTTCATAAATTTTGTATCCTAATTTAGACACTTTTGTTGAAAATTCAGGACAAAAACTAAAACCGTTTTCTTTTAAGTCTAGTTGTGGAATAATTTTACTATCGAATACTTTATAACAAGTATGAACATCAGTAATTCTTTGATTATTTATAATATTAAATAGAAAAGTTAAAAAAAGATTAACTATTGCTCTAAAATTATAGTTTAATCCTTTGTTGAGAATAATTCTTTTTATTCCTAAGAATCTACTTCCGTAAACAACAAATACGTCTTTTCTTCTAAAAGGTTCTAAAAGCTTAAAATAATCATTTGGATCATACTCTAAATCAGCGTCTTGAATTATAATAATGTTATTCTTAACGTGCTTTAATGCTTCTTTAATTGAGTAACCTTTTCCATAATTTTTCTCATTTTTAATAATTTTCAAGTTTTGAATATTTATATTTTCTATTATAGATAGACTATTATCTGAGGAACCATCATCAACTACGATTATCTCTTTTTCAATATTTATTGAAGAAACTTTATCGATAATTTTCTTAACATATTTTTCCTCGTTAAATACAGGAATTACGACTGATATTTTCATATTGTTGATATATAAAAAAAAAATAAACTACTTAATTTGTATAAAATAAACTTTTAATTTAATTATTAAACAAAATTTTATACAAAATGGCGATAAACGATTTCATATATAATCAACCAATCAGCTTGATTATATCAATTTTAATTGTATCTGGTCTATATTTTGTTGGAGTTCAACTTTTAAAGAAATCAAAAATTGGTGAGGTTATAAGTTTAGTTTCAAATTATAAATATCAAGCAGTTGTATTTTCAACATATCTTTTAATTTTGGTTATTTATCCATTAATATTTTTTTTCAAAATTAATAATTTTTACTTAAAACTTTTAGGTATATTGCTGATTTTAGCTGGTATCTTAAATATTTTTACAACTCTCGATTTAAAGAAAATAATAACAAACATTAAAAAATCAACATATCAAGATAAAATTTTAATTGTTTCAATTATTTTGTTATTCTTTTGGTCATTAGGGCCAATCACTAATGCCGACTCATTAGCATATCATAGCAGAGTTTCACTAAATTATTTAAATTATAAAGAAATTTATGACATTTTATATTTTCAGTCATTTTTATTTGGACCAATGGATAGTTTGACAATTTTTAGTTTTGTAAATGGAGCTGAACAATTATTCCCAATTATACAGTTTTTTTCAATAATTGGTTTAATAGGAATTTTAAAAAAGAATGCAAATGATAAGGATATTTTTTTTTTACTGTCTTTAATTATTTTATCTTCACCTTTATTGTTACATTATGTAGGAAGTCTAAAGCCAGACATAATACTTATTTCAGGATCTGCAATAGCTTTTAGTTTAATTTTGAAAATCAATAAAAAAATAAATCTTTCATATTATCTTTTTATATTTGGTGCAATACTAACTATAAATTTAATTTCTAAATTATCATTTATATTGAGTGGATCGGTTTTACTTTTATTTTTATTTTTCCAAAAAGAAATTTTTAATAATTCAAATAAGACTAAATTTTTTTTAATTTCAAGTTTATATATGAGTTTATACGTAATTCCTTTTTTGTTTCTTAAATCAAGTTATTTTCAGGAAATAAATATCAGTAATTTTTTTTTTCCTATTCCTGGGGATTTTCCATCACAAAATAATTTTATAAATCATTTAAAAGGTCCGCCTATAAATTTTCAAAGTTTTTTAGGATTTTTTATTCCTTATAAGATGTCATTAATATCACAAGTTTTAGGTTATTCCATATTTATTGCTATTTTCCTTTTTTTTAAGTTTTTTAATAAAAAAGAAAGAGGCGGTTGGATAATTATTATTTTGTTTTTAATTACAATCATTTTTTCACAAAGCAGAGCTAGATTTTACTATGAATTATTTATACTAATATCAATTTATTTATGTTTCATTATAAACAAGCTAAATATTAGAAATATAAATTATTTGAAACTGATTTTACTACCGCAATTTTGTATCGTTAATCTATTTCTAATTTATGGAATTTTAACAATTAGTATTGGGTCAATTAACGAAAGTTTAAAAGAAAAAGTCCTAATAAATAATGCCTATGGATACAATACTTTTAAATGGCTAAATTCAAATGTTCCAGATAATTCGAAATTAATATCAACGCATAGATCTATATCATTTTCAAATTTTGAAACTATATCAAGTGATTTTATTCAGTTTATGCGTAATAAAAATGATAAAGACAAAAAACTTATGGAACTTTTAAAAGAGAAAAAACCTAGTCATATTTTTTTTTCAGAAGATAATTATTTTTATATAGACCAAGTTAATTTAGAAAAATGCTTAGGAAATCAAATCAAAAAATCAAAAAATATTTTAGCGGATGTGAGTAGAAATCCTTTTAATAAAAAAGTGACGAAAAATTTATATTTGTATGAATTCCAATATAACAAATTACCAGATTGTTATCGTCATTAGTTAATTTTTTTGGAAAAATCAATTATATTTTTATGTAAGAAAAATACAAAGTATCCTGATATAGAGAACATTAGTCTGTCTAATGCAGTCGATAAATGCCAATTTAAAATTTTTGTCTCAGTGATATGAAATATAAAATAAACCAATAAGGAAAAAAATATAAACATCAATAAATGAGTTCTATAAAAATTATCAGTTTTAAATTTATACCTGAAAATTAGTAGAAATATCAAAATTAATATCCAAACTGGATTTTTAAAAATAGCGAGAATATAATAATAAGTTATTAAATAAATATCATAAAAAAAACTAGAAAAATTAAAAGATTCATTCAAAATTTGTTGAAATGAAAAACCTTCGCCCTGAAAAGAAAAATCTCCAATCAAAGAAGTCATGTATATTCTAAATAAATACAAAGTTATTGCGATGATGAGAAAAATTATCTTATATTCAATATATTTTTTACCACTATATAATAAAGGGATAACCAACATTGGAATTGAAAAAATTATTCCCTCATTTTTTGTCCAAATTGATAAATTAATAAGTAATAAAGTTAATAAAAATATGAACTTCACATCTTTAGAGTTATAAAAAACATATACAAAAATCGAAAAAAATGAAAAAAGTAAATATTCTTGATAACCTTTAAAAAGTTCTAAATTAAAAGTTAATAAAAAAATTAAAAAAAAGGATATAAAATTTATAATATTTTTTTTTTCGTTTTTTAAAATTATTAAATTAAGAGAATAAACATAGAAAAATATAAAAAAAATTCTACCCATGTATTCTTTTTCTATAATTGAGTATTTCCAAAATAATGCCCATATGTAGGATCCCAGATGTGGATACTCTAAATAAATATAATTATTAAGACCAAAGAAACTACCGAGATTATAAAAATTGTATGCTTTTGGATACCAGATTGCTTGTCCATCCCAACCTAGTTCAATTTCTACCGAAAGAGTAATAGATAAAGCAAAAGTTAAAAGTATCAAAAAAATAATTGTTAAATTATTTTTTTTTATTTTTGAAATATTTATTAAATTTCCAATAAATATTAAAATTAATATTAAAAATGAAATATTTAAACCTGGCTGAAAAAAGGATAAAAATAGGCAAAAATTTAAAAAAACAACAAGTAAGAAAAAATTGTTTTGGTAAAGTTTCTGATTGTTAAGCTCAACACTTGTTGGATAAAAAGATAAAACTAATAAAAAAGTTATAACAAAAATTAAACTAATTTCTATCATTTTCAATTAAGTAACAGTTTTCTTTTGAAAAAATTATTCGATCAGAATTTATTTTTTCTTTCTTATTTAAATAAACTTTGAATTTTGGGTTACTTTGTTTATCAAATTGGTTAATCATCCATCCGGAATTTGGAAAGTCATTTGAACTATTCACAATTAAAACTCCTTGATCAATATTTACTTTTTCTTTTATATCAGATAAAAATCCATATCCTTGTTTGTCACAATATCCATATACATTTATCATCCTCTTATCATAGTTATTTTTTATTAAGATGAATGAATTTAAAAAAAAATTATTGATGATGAATATTAATAATAATAAAAGTGCATAAAAGTAAATTTTATTTGATTTGTTCAACCTAAAACTCATAAAAATACCTTAGATCTATAAATGTCATTTGTATTTACACTTTAATAAATATAGACATTTTAGTGAAGGAATAATTTTATTAAAAATCTATTCTTTATTTGATAATTCTTTTGATGTTAATTTGATAATTGTTATGATGTTATAATAATTTTATTCTTATTAAATAAGTATTATTTGTAAATTATATTTTTTTCAAAAAAGCCTTTTAAACAACTATAAAATTATATAATAAGTTATTTCAGTAAAAAGCAACATTATAAAAAAAGTATTTTACATGAAAAAAAATATTTTAATAACTGGTGGTAATGGTTTTCTTGGAAAGGGATTGGCAATAAAATTCAAAAAAAAATACAACGTTTTTTTAGGATCACGAAACAACAAAAACAATTTTGAAGCTGAAAAATTAACAGGTTGCAAAAGTGTACCCTTGGATGTGTCAAATTATAATTCTTTAAATGATGCGATTGAATACACTAAACCAGAAATTTTAATTCATGCAGCAGCGACAAAATTTGTAGGCTGGTCAGAAACATATCCCTTTGAATGCTGTGATATAAATATTTTAGGATCATCTAATGTTGCAAGATGTTCAATAGATAAAAAAGTTAAAACCGTAATTGGAATATCAACAGACAAAGCAACACAGCCAATAAAAAATTTTTATGGAATGAGTAAGGCAGTAATGGAGAAATTATTCTATCTTGCAAACAAAAAATCAAAAACAAATTTTCTAACAGTGAGGTATGGAAATGTAGCGTGGTCAACTGGTTCTGTTTTACCCTTATGGAGGGATATGTTCACTAAAAATAAAGTTATAGAAACTACTGGACCATTTATGAGAAGATTTTTTTTCACGATTGAAGATGCGATAAATTTAGTAGACATAGCCTTAAAAAATCAAAATTATTTATCTGGAAAAACTTTATGCCCTGAAATGAAATCTTCAAGAATGATAGATATTATTCAAAACTGGAATAAATTATATGGTGGAAGTTACAAAATAATTAAAGGTAGAGAGGGTGATAGACAAGATGAATATCTTATTTCAGAGAATGAATTAAATTTTTGTGAGAAAAAAAAGTATAATGGCAAAAATTATTTCGTTTTAGATTTTAATAAAAAAACGAAAAAACCAATAAAGAAAATTATTTCATCAAAGACATCTAAAAAATTATCTAATAAAGAAATTATAAGACTAATAAAAAATAATTTTTAAATATGAAATTTATTGAACATGTTATAATTTTGGCAGCTGGTAGAGGTACAAGATTGATGCCAATAACAAATAAAATTCCAAAAGCATTAGTAACAATTCAAAACCAAACATTAATACTCCAAGGGATAAAAAAAATTAAAAAATATGCAAAAAAAATTCATATTACAGTTGGATATCGTGGAAGTATGATTGCTGAACATGTAATTAAAAATAAAGTTAACTCTGTTATTAACACCGAGGGTAAAGGAAATTGCTGGTGGGTATTTAATTTTCCATTCAATCTGTTAAATGGACCTATCTTAGTTTTAACGTGTGATAATATTACCTCAATTAATTTTAAAAAAATTTTTCAGGATTATGAATTAAAAAATAAACCACCTTGTATGTTGATACCGGTGAGGCCTGTAAAAGGATTAGAGGGAGATTATATACACAAAGACGGTAAATATGTTAAAAAACTATCAAGGATTAAAAAAAGTTCAATTTATTGTTCTGGTATTCAAATAATTAACCCAAAAAAAATAAATAAAATTATGAAAGAAAAAAAAAATTTTAATAGTTTGTGGAAAGAATTAATAAAAAAAAAAAAAACTATTTGTTTCTGATATAATTCCAGAAAAATGGTTCACAATAGACAGGATTGAACAACTAAATTTTATTTCAAAAAAATTAAACGACCTCAAGTAAACTCTTTTTTAAATTATGGATACATTAAATAGAAGAACTGTAGGTTATTTCAAAAAATATATTTATAATTATCTAGGAAGTTTGTTATAAAAAAATTATCTTAGATAATAACTCAAACTCACATTTTTATTAAAATAAATTTTCCTATTAATAAAATTATGAGATATCATTATATAAAAAGTCGTATTTTTTGTATATTTTTTTTTGCGAATAAAGACGCAATATAAATCTTCTTATTTTTTTTCCCATTTTTAGTCTATCGGCCAATTTCCAACTTGAAACACTTTTAAATTTTTTTTACTATATCCTCAATCTCTTTATTGGTTACTACCCCACCGTTTTTTTGAAAATTTTTAATACTGATATTTTTTGTCACTACGCTAGGTACTTCTAAACTAGACGCCTCTAATACAGAATAACTATTAACTTCACTCTTTGACAAAAGAACATTAACCCATGATTTTTGCAAAATTTCATCTTTTAATTTTCCAAAAACAGGTTTTTTAAAGATAATATATTTTGACTGCCCAACTAATTTTTTAAGTTTCAATTTCAATTCTTGATCATCATCTATTAAGTACAAGAAAAGTTTATAAGTTTTATCTAATTTCGATTGCAAAAAACTTTTAATTAATAAATCTAAGTTTTTAATTTTATTTATTCTACCAAAAAATACGAAATGGTTATTTAATTTAATTTTTTTATTTAATTTTTTTATTTCAATAGTATTTGGTATAATTATAATTTTATTTATAAAAAAATAATTAATAGAAACCTGTTCTTTTTTTGTAATAGCAACAAAAAGACAATTTTTGTTCAATAAATATTTTAAAAAAAACAATATGATTTTTTTTAAAATTCTTTTAAAAAAAATACTATTATTAATTGCCTCCTCTAGTAACATTCCATGGGGATGAATAATTAATTTTTTGTTAAAGTATAATGTTATAAAAATTGATAAAATATTAAAATAACTCCACATACCATGTATGTGGACAATATCAGTATTTTTTATTTTATTATACAAAGCAGAATAATCAAAAATAAATTTATTCTCGTTAATTATAATCATATCGTTTTTTTTTAAAAAAAAATTTTTTTTGAATTATGGATGTAATAATTTTAGTTTTAAAATTAAATTTCTTATCTGAATATTTTTTAAGATTATTTATTACTTGAAGAATACTTATATTTTTTTCTGAAATTTTATCGATAATATGAACAATTCGAATATTGCTTTTCATCTTGATATCAAAAAATTTTCTAAAATTAATAGGTCTAATTTTGTTCGTAGAAAACATTCAATAGCTTCTTTTGGTGTATTTACGATAGGTTCATTTTCATTAAATGATGTATTTAAAATAATTGGTACATTAGAAATTTTATAAAAAGATTGGATTAAATTATAAAAAAAGAGATTATCCTCTTTTTTAACTGTTTGTAGTCTTCCAGTACCATCTTCATGAACAATTGCTGGAACTAAATTTACTTTGTCTTTTTTAACAGGATATACTTTTGACATATACTGTACGTTTTCGTCATCACAATCAAACCAATCCTTTACTTTTTCATATAATATTGCAGGCGCAAATGGTCTAAACCCCTCTCTTTTTTTTATTTTTAAATTAATGATTTCTTTGATATTTTCTTTTCTTGGATCTGCAATAATAGACCTATTACCTAGTGCTCTTGCTCCAAATTCACTTTTTCCTTGATATATACCAATTATTTTTTGTTTAGATAATTCTAAGGCTATTATTTTTGTTAAATCTGATTTATTAAACTCTTTAATAATAAAATTTGCATTTGAGAATTCATTTTTATAGAGATCAATCTCCTTTTTTATAAAGTCATTTTTGTAAAAAGGCCCAAGGTAAGGAGTTTTAAAACTCTTAAGATTAAAATTTAATTTTTTTTGATTTAAAAAGAACATTGAAGATCCGATTGACCCTCCAGAGTCACCGGGAGAATGTGGAATAAATATATTTTTAAACTTTGTATTAGATTTTATTTTTCCATTTGCTAAAGAATTAAGGCCACATCCACCTGAAATACATAAATTAGGGTTTTGAGTAAGATCGTATAAATAATTAAGAATTTTAATAAGTATTTCCTCGTAGACCTTCTGAGTTGAAGCTGCAATATCTCTATAATATTGGTCAATTTCTTTCATTTCACCTCTAGGATTTCCTAACAATTCAATCAATTCATCCGAATAAAGGTTTTCAATTTTTGGTGATCCTTCAAGCCAACTTGTTTCTATACCACGATGATGTTTAAAATATTTTAAATTGAGTTTAAAAAGTATGCTTGTTTGATAAGAAACAATTTTATTAATTTGATTGTAATATTTAGGTTTTCCATATGCTGCTAGACCCATTACTTTATATTCATCACCATAGTTTTTAAAACCCAGAAATTGAGTAATCATTGTATAAAATATACCGAGAGAATCAGGAAAATTAACTTCTTTTAAATGAAAAAATTTTTTATTTTCATAATTTCCCAATGTAGTACTTACAAAGTCTCCAAAACCATCAATTGTAATATAGCTGGAATTTTTAAATCCAGATGACAAAACACTTCCAGCAGCATGCGATAGATGGTGATCAGTATAGATTATTTTATCAACCAAATTACTTTTTATATCAAAATATTTATTAAACTCCTGTTCAATATTTTTTATTAATTTATAATTTTTATATCGATCGTTGATTTTTTTTACAAGTAATCCTCTTGTTATTGCATATATAATCTTTTTTAGTATTCTTAAATTTGGATTTCTATTTAAAGTTATGTAGTCAATTTCGTCAATTTTAATTTTACATTCTGATAGACAGGATTTTATTGCTTGAACCGGAAAGCCAGCCGTATGTTTTATTCTAGTAAATCTTTCTTCTTCAATTGCGCTGATTAACACTCCATCTTTAATGATACATGCAGATGAGTCTCCATGAAAAACATTTAATCCTAAAATAATCATAAATAATCTTTTCTAATTTATTTGATCAAGCAGCCTATATTTAGAAAGAAGTAACTTATTAAATAACTTTTTACTTATTATTTTTATTAATAAACTTCTAAAAGTTAAATATAGAATATCAAACAAAAGAAGAAAAATGTTAACAAATTTTTTATTTGCTAAAAAAATTTGAAAATATTCGAATAAACATCTGAATCTTCTTACATCTGAAATACCACCTGTTGAAATTTTGGATATAAAAAAATTAAAATGATAAAACAATTTATCCCTCTTCATAAGTTTCTGAAATAAATCAAAATCTGAGGCTATCTTATATTTGGTATTAAATATATTTTTTTTTAGAATTTTTGTCTTTACAAATACTGATTGATGACTGAATGTCATTTTTGTTGATAAATGTTTAAGTTTTTTTCCGAACAAAGATCTTTTATATATATTATTTTTTATTATGGTATTTCCGTATATTACATCAAAATTTTTAAAATTTTTTTTTGAAAATCTATCTAGGATATGTGAACCATGAAATAAATCACCTGAATTTAAGAAAATTATCCAGTTACTTTTAGCTAATTTGATTCCTTTATTCATTGCAAAATAAATTCCTTTATCTTTTTCTGAGACATAATTTACGGTCGATTTATTATCTTTTAAAAACTTTACTGTTCCATCTGTACTTTTGCCATCGATAACAATTATTTCTTTATCTTTATAGGTTTGATTAAATATAGAATTTAAAGTTTTAATTGTTTTTTTTTTTGTATTGAAACTAACAACAATAACTGAGATATTTTTCTTTGTTTTTTTTTTGTAAATCATTTTCATACAATATTGCTTAAAGTATAACTTAACTTTGTGACACTTTAATAATGCAAAATATAATAAATATAAAATAATATAACTATTAAAATTTCTATCTTATAAAGTAATTAAATTTTTTTTTAACAATTAAGTATTTATTTATTGTATAGTTATAATATATCTGCTTACTATCTTCATATTGCTTCCTCGCTCCTAATGCCTCATGTATCAACAAAACTTTTTTATTTTTTTTATGAATCCACATTTTGTTTACCTTGAATTTCTTTGTAATAAATGCAAATTCATAAATCGCGAATATACTTTCAAGAGATAGAAATTTTTTAAAGCCATTTTCAATTATCCAACTCCCAAAATGAAATTGTTTATTACCTAAATTTACAACTCTAGCTAAACCAATATTTTTAAAATTATTTTTTTTTTTTATTTGAAATTTAAAATAATACTCATTTCCAACTTTATTTCTTTCAAGATATTGATTTATCCATTCTTTCTGTAATTTCAAACTCGAGGAGGTCTTATTCAAAAATTTTGATAAATTTTTATTGAGTCTTAATTTTAATATATATTTAGCATCATTAATATTTACACTAGATAAATATAAATTTTTGGTAAATTTTAACTTTTTTGTGTTACACATATTATTTATTAGTATTAAAGAAAATATTAAATAAAGAAAACTAAATTATATTAGCAGTAATGGATAAATCTAAAAAAGATGACAAATTAATTTACTGGAATTTATATTATAATAATTTTGAGAATTTTTTTATAAACTTCTTAATATTAATATTTGTTATATTTATATTTTATTTATCACAAAAAAATTATTATGGAGCTGACCACGATACATTTGCAATAATAAGTTCATTTATTGTGATGGTGGAAGACGGATATTATTCTCCATCTCGAAGTTTTGGCAATATACTTGCTGAAATCATTTTTGGATTTTTAGTTTTTTTTTCAGGTGCAAAAATCACAAGCTTTATAGTTGCTTTACTGTTTATTTTTTCAATCCTAAACTTTTATTTTGCATTTAATCAATCCAATTCTTTGGATATTAGATCTAAAATTTTTTTTTTACTTTGTGTTTCAAATCCAATATTATTATTTGATAATTTAAATATAATAGATTTTATTCTTTCCTTATTTTTTTTCTCTGCAGGTTGTTTATTAATAAAAAAAAAAAAGAAATGTTTTTGGAATAATACTTCTTTCTTTTGCAATAGGATGCAGACTTAATTTTTCTGCTTTTGCAGTAATTTTTTTATTATTGTATTTTAGAAATGATATGAAAGCATTATTAAATTATTTGGTATTATTAGTTGTAATATCATCATTATTTTATTTAAGTATTTTTATAACAAATAATTTATCATTAAGTTTTTTAAATAATACAATTGGTCTAAGATATGAAAATATTGGTGGATCTTCATTTATAATTTATGATCAAATTGGAAGATTTGTTTATAAAATAATTAAAGCATTTGGAACCTTACCTTTTTTTATTATTTTAATTTTTATTTTTAATTATTTAATTTCTGGTAAACTAAAGAAAATATATGTTAATTATAGGTTTGAGTTTTATTTAATTCTATTTAACTTAATATTATTTTTTTTGATACCAACAAAAACTTCAATCATTTCTATGGTTATGATTTTAAGTTATTTAATTATTAAAGACTTAATTAAGAGGAGATATTTATACGTAATTATTTTTTTAAACCTACTAAGTTTTTTTATAGTTTTTGATTTTTTAAAAATTGATTACCGTCATAAAGATCCTTGTAAAGCCAAACAAGCTGTAAATGCAAGCTTTGAATTAAACCTCAAAAAGGGTTATCTTGAAAGATATCTCATTGACTCTAAAAATAATCTTGAATGTTCATACAAAGAATTTCCTAAAAAATATTCAAATGCATATTTGCTGCAAAAAAAACTTTACAAAAATGATTGATATATAAATTAAATAATCTATCTATAAGTACAATGAAATATAAAAGCCCAATAAATATGTTAAAAACCCCATGGGTTGAGTCACCCTTTTTTTATGATATTTTAAAAAAAGAAAAGGTATCTAGTGATTACAAAAAACTTGCTTCATACTTCCACGAAAATGGTTATGTAATATTAGATTTAAATCTTTCTAATAAATTCATAAATAATATTAATAAAGACATTGAAAATAAAATTAAAGAGGGTTCATTCAAAAAAAATCCGGATATTTATCATTACAATGATAGTCCTAGAATTGTTGAGGCATGGAAGTATAGCAAGAATGTACTTAAACTTGCAAGACATCCAAAAATATTAAATTTTTTAAATTTTTTATACAAAAAAAAACCTTTACCATTTTCAACAATTAATTTTATAAAAGGAACAGAGCAGCCTTTACACAGTGATTATATACATTTCTCCTCAATACCTGAAAAATATTTGGTGGGAGTGTGGATTGCTCTTGAAAATACAAATAAATTTAATGGGCCTTTAGCAGTATCTCCTAAGAGTCATAAGTTAGATATTTTAAATTATGAAGATTTAGGTCTTAAATTACCCACAAATATTGTTGAACTGGACAAATGTTATAAAGTTTATGAAGACTTCGTAAGAAAAATAATTAAATCTCAAAAATTAAAAGTAAAAGAATTGTATGTGAAAAAAGGTCAAGCTATTTTCTGGGCTGCAAATATGCTTCATGGTGGTATGAAGTTGAAAAAGCCTGAACTAACCAGAAAAAGCCAAGTTATTCATTACCACTTTGAGGAATGTGAAAAATATTATAATCCAGGCTTCTCCAGTCCACGTAGGGGAATTTATGTAGAAAGAAAACTTGAAAAAGTATCCTGATGATAAACGAAAAAGAATTATTAAATTTAATCCAGACAAGTATAAAATCAAAAAAAAAAATTACTTTAAAGTCTAACTCCGATAATACGGACGGTTGGGACTCTTTGGGGCAATTAAGTATACTTACAAGTTTAGATAAAAAATTAAATGGTAAAACTAGTAAATTAAGTTCTTTGGCAACTGCCGACTCAATTGTTAAAATTCTGAAAATTTTAAAATCTAAAAGATTTCTAAAATAATGTTTGGAGAAATTGTTCAGATTGAATTTTCATTTCCAAAAAAAAAACAATCTATAAAAAACTTGTGCAAAAAATATAGATGGAATTATAATGCAGTTATTTCTAAAACAGGCATTAAAAACAGATTTGTATCAAATAAAAGTGAAAATGCTTTATTACTTGCGATAAAGGCTTGTAAAAAAATTAAAAATATAGAAAGAATTGATGCGCTAGTTTATGTAACTCAATCGCCTGAATATCCTCTTCCAACTACAGCTTGTATAATTCAAGATAAGCTTAAACTTAGCAAAAAAGTATTAGCATTTGATATCAATCAAGGATGTTCGGGTTTTTTATATGGACTATTTACAGGATTAACAATGATAAATAGTTCTCAAATAAACAATGTTTTATTAGTTTGTAGTGATACATATACAAAATATATCTCAAATAATAATAAAAGCTGTTCAACTATATTTAGTGATGCTGCCTCAGCAACTTTAATAAGCGCTAATAAGCGACGTATAACAGAAGCCTTTAATTTTGAAACAGATGGTTCAGGGTATAAAGATTTAATAGTTGAAGAGTCAAAAAATCCAAAATTATTTATGGACGGTAGAAAAGTTCTTATGTTTACTATGGGTAATGTACCAGGGCTTGTTAAAAAAACATTAAAAGATAATAAATGTAAAATGAAAGACATTAAAATGTTCATTTTTCATCAAGCTAGCAAGGTTGTTTTAGATAATCTTCAGAGAATTTTAAATATAGATAATGAGAAAATTTACAAAAATTTTCAAAGTATAGGAAATACAGTTTCTTCAACAATACCTATAGCCTTAAAAGAATGCTTAGAAAAAAAAAGAATTAAAAAAGGAGATAAAATTCTTATATGTGGATTTGGAGTAGGTTACTCCATGGCTGCAAGTGTAGTAAAAATATAAATGATAATTCTTATTGGTGCATCTTCAGGTTTAGGCAAAAGTTTAATAAAAGAGCTAATAAGTTTTGATGATATAATTGCTACATACAATAATAAACCAATAAAATTTAAAAATAACACTAAAAAAAAATATATTGAAACTAAACTAGATATATCTGTTGAAAAAAATATAAAACTATTTATTGAAAAATACCAAAATAAATTTGAAAGATTGACATTTATTAATTTGGCAACAATTACTATTGATAAACTAATCCATGACATTCAAAATAAAGATATAACAAAAATTTTTAAAATAAATACCTACTCAAATATAATTTTTTCAAAATATCTGATAAAAAAAATGGTGAAAGATAATTTTGGTAGATTTATTTTCTTGTCATCTACAAGAGCAATTAATGGTGATGTAGGTATAAGTCTATATTCAATGACAAAACAAAGTCTTTCATCATTGTCAAGTTGCTTATCAAAAGAATATGCAAAATTTGGAATTACATCTAATGTTCTTTCTTTGGGGTATTTTAATACATCTCTTTTGCGAAATATTAATGAAAAAACAAAAAAAAAGTTAATTTTACAAATACCCTCAAAAAAGCTTGGTAAATCGAACAATATTTCTAAAACTATAAAAATGATAATTAAAAATGATTATATTAATAATTCGTTAATTAAAATAGATGGCGGTTTATAGCATTTTAGTTATGACAAATAATTACCAGAGTATAACAAATAATTTTTCCAAATTTTATTTTAAAATCAATAAATTTTTTTTTCTTTAAATTATTCAATAATTTCTTTTCTGTTAAAAGTTCCTGGGGTAAAAACCACTCATTTTTAGACAAAATTTCTACTTTTTTAAATTTTTCGTTAGAAAATTTTAATAGTTTGTTAACATTACTCAAAGATATAATAGGAAGTATAATTTTTCCTTTTTTATTTAAAAATTTTGAGGATTGATCTAAAATCTTTATAGTAAGATTTGATCCATCTAACCCTGTATTACAGGGCACATTTTTAAACCAATTAGATTTTTTTGCTAAAATAGATGAAACTCCAGAAACATCATTTATAATTAAATCAAATTTTTCACCTTTCCAGGGAGAATATAAACTTCCATGTTTAACAGAATGACTTAGCTTATATTTTTTAAAATTTTTCTTAGCAATTTTGATAGCGTTAATACTCGCATCAGAAGCATAAATTTTATTTTTGAAATTAAATTTTTTAGAAAGTAATATTCCAATGACTCCACACCCACATCCTAAGTCAAGTATTTTCATGGTTTTTTTAATTATTTTATAAGTTTGATCAAGCAGAAAATTTGTTGTGGCAGTAGGTTGAAAAACTGTTTCAGGTATAAATAACTTAAATTTTTTAGTCTTATAAATAATACTTTTTTCAACCATAAATTAGTTATTTAATTGATTAAAATAAATAAAAACCTTTATTATATATATAATACAGTTAAATAATCATGACAATGTTAAAAAAATAAGCTTAAGATTTATAAAATATGAAATTTTTAGATATAAATAATCAAGATAAAAATTTAAATAAAAAAATAATTAGTGATATTAAAAAAATTATAAACAATTGTGATTTTATAAATGGTCAAAAAGTAAATGAGTTTGAAATAAAATTTGCAAAATATTGTGGATCTAAGTTTGCGATAGGGTGTGGAAATGGTACAGATGCTATATTATTAGCATTAAAAGCTTTAAATTTAAAAGAGGGCTCTGAGGTAATTCTTCCAGCTATGACATATTGTTCAACTGCCTTTTCAGTTATAAATGCAGGTCTAAAACCTGTCTTAGCTGATATTTCATCCAAAAGTTCGATAGTATCATATGAAAATATAATAAAAAAAATCAATAAAAATACTAAAGTAATTTTGATGGTTCATTTGTATGGACAAAGTTGTGATATTAAGAAATTAAATGAGTTAAAAAAAAAATATAAATTATTTATTATTGAGGATGCCTCTCAAGCACATGGGGCTTATGATAACAATGGAATTAAAGTTGGCTCTTATTCCGATATTTCATGCTTCAGTTTATATCCAGGAAAGAATTTAGGAGCTTATGGCGATGCTGGAATTGTAACAACAAATAGACAGAGTATTTTTAATAAAATTAAAAAATTGAGAAACTTAGGTTCGAGTAAAAAGTATCATCATGATATTGTAGGTTTTAATAGTAGACTGGATACATTGCAAGCATCTATACTAATTCATAAACTTAAAAATTTAGATAAAAATAATAATAAAAGAAAAGTCATAGCAAATTTTTATAATAAAAAAATAAATAACGATAAAATCCAAAAAATCAATTATTCTACTGGGTGCGTGTTTCACCAATATGTAGTAATTGTAAAAGATATATATAACTTCATGAATTATTTAAAAATAAAAAAAATACCATTTGGTAGACACTATCCATTTGCTATTCATCAACTTACCTCGCTCAAACATATTTTTAAAAATCAGAAATATCCTAATTCAGAAAAACTCGCAAAGTATGGTGTCAGTCTACCTATAGATCCTTACTTGACTAAAAAAAACTTAATAAAAATTGTAAATACAATTAATAAATTTAAATAATTTTTTCAATATCACTTATTATTTTACTTACTTTCAATGCATAATTTGCATCTGTTTTTGGTTCAATTTTTTTTTTTGAACAGTTAAGGAAATATTCAATTTCTTTTTTTAAAGGTTGATATGATCTTATTTTAGGAATTTTAGTTTTTCCAATTGAAATATTAGCCCCAGGCTTAAGTATTGTTTTAGGAAATTTTTTTATAACATCAGGATACTCAGCATATTTGTCATAAATCTGGACTTCTTTTCCTTTCAGCAGCTCATCAAACTGTAACATTTTTTTTTCTCCAATAATAATTAATTTTCTTGTTTTTATTGGGTATATCCAGCTTGATTTAATTTCAATCTGTATTTTTCCTGCCTTTAAAATAATATTACATATATCGGCATTTTTTTTATTTAATAAATTATAGGTTTGTGCATTCTTTACTTTTGGAATTTTATTTAATAAAAAAATTGAAGTAGAAATATCGTGAGAACTAAGATCCCAAATACATGATGTATCATTTCTTATAGGGCCTAAATTACATCTTTCGAAATATATATACTTAATTTTACCGAATTCCTTTTTTTTAATTATTTTTTTTATAAATTGTATGTATGGATTAAAAACATAAACATATCCAACCATAAGAACTGTTTTATTTTTGTTTGCAATTTTACTTAACTCTTCTAATTGGGTGATATTTGTTGTTGCAGGCTTTTCAACAAATAAATTTTTTCCTTTAAGCAAGATTTTTTTTCCAATTGAATAGTGAGTAGAAGCTGGTGTTGCTAAAAAAAAACAATCAATTTCATTGTCATTAATAATTTCATTTAAATTTTTCTTTAATTTAATAAATTTAAATTTATTTTTTAAATTTTTTGATTTTTTTTTGTCCTTATCGAAAACGCATATGTCAGTTTGGTTAAGGTCCTCAAGTGATTTTAAAATATTTGCTGCCCAATATCCGCAGCCTATAAGTCCAATTTTAAAGTATTTCTTTAATACCATTATATGTTAGTTATTTAATTTATATGAAATATTTATGTATAGCACCATGTTGGAATGAAGAAAATAGATTACCAGAATTACTATCTAAAATCAAAGAATTTAAAAGCAAAAATATAAAAGTTGATTTTCTATTTTTTGACAATGGATCTTTAGATAATTCATTAAAAATAATTAAAAGTTTTGGAGTACCAGTGATAAAATATGAAAAGAATATGGGACCTGGTTATGCATTAATACATGGTTTAAAAATTGCTATAGAAAAAAAATATTTTGGTGTAATACATATTGCAGCAAACGGCAAAATGTTACCAGATGAAATAAATAAATTTTTAGATAAGATAGAAAAAGAAAACTATGATTTTGTACATGGTAGTCGATTTCTTGAAGGTGGAAATTATAAAACGAATCCAAAGTTGAGACTTTTTCTTATAAAAATTACAACTATATTTTTGAGTATTATCTTTAATCGAAAAATCACAGACGCAACATGCGGATATAGGGCTTATAAGGTTAATATATTGAAAAATAATTTGAACCTTTTGGACAAAAAAAAATTTTATACATATGGTCATGAATATTATGTCCTAGGAAAAATATTAAAAGATAAAAGGTTTAACTTTTGTGAAGTGCCGATATCTATGATTTATCCTAAGAAGGGTAAATATTCAAAAATAAGACCTGTTATTGACTGGTATGTAATATTAATTGCATACATAGAGTCTCTTTTAGACGGTAAAAGTCTTAATAAATGATAATATTATAAATTAAGAATATAAATAAATAATTTTTTTAAAATGATTGTATGTTTAATACCAGCCAGAAAAGGCTCAAAAAGATTGAAAAATAAAAATATTTTCAATTTTTACGGAAAACCAATGATTTCTCATAGCATAGAAGTGGTTAAAGATTCTAAAATTTTTGATGAAATTTACGTTAGCACTAACTGTAAAAAAACTGCAAACATTGCTAAAAAGTATGGAGCAAAAGTTCCATTTATTAGACCTGAAAAAATATCAAATGATAAATCAACAGATATTGATGTATTGAAACATTTTCTTGAATATAATAAGAAAAAAAATAAGAAAATTAATTTTATTTGCTATGTTTATCCAACAAATCCTTTATTAAAAGTAATAACTATCAAAAACTCTTTTAATAAATTAGTAAGATTAAATGCACAAAAAGTTTTAACAATATCAAAGTATGAGTACCCTATTCAAAGAGCATTGAATATTAATAAGAAAGGTCAAATAACTTTTAGAGAGCCGAAATATAAAAATTATGTATCCCAAAAATTAAAAACTTTTTATCAAGATGCTACGCAACTTTATTGGTATAATCTTAAAAAAATAAAAAATTTTAATAATTTTGAGAAATTTAAGACATATGGATTTGAACTTAAAAATACAGATTTTGTTGATTTGAATGACAAAAATGATTTAAAGAAATTAAAAATTTATTATAAGAATAATATGTTATGAATTTAATTTCTATTAAATTTCGACTATTTGATTATTTTTATACAAATGATCACTAAGGTTTTTATCGTCTATAAATTGTAGTTCATCTTCAGATAAATATTCTCTAAAAAAACTTTTTTTAAAACCTTCATCTAAACTAATTTTAAATATTTTGTCGTTCAATAGGTGATTTTTTACAAAAAATGCGTTATGCCCATTTTGGTTTGTTGTCACAAAAGAGTAACCCTTTTTTTCAGAAATTTTAATTAAAGCTTTTAAAGATGCTCCATAAATAATCTTATCAATGCCAATTTGTTTTCGGATGAAATTTTTATCATATTTAATACTTACTGACCTGTTTATACCAAATTTTGCATTATATTCTAAAATAACTATATCTGGTTCTATATTTTTAATCTCATCCCAAACCCAAAGATCATTTCCATCTAAGTCTATTGATAGTAAGCCAATATTTCCATTTATTTTGTTATCAGTCAAAATTTCATTAATATTTTCTTTTGTTATAAATTTTTCTATAGCTAAGAGATTGTGTCTCCAAAAATAATTCTGTTTAATAATATGGTTGATATTTTTTTTTGATGAGTCAACGACTAGTCCTGTCCAATTGTCTTTTTCTAAAATAAGTCTTGTATTGGCTTCTTCATAATTTTCTACACCAAGTTCTACGAATATTTTATTTTTAATATTTAAATTATTGATTAAATATTGAATTATTAAATCTTCATTAAATTGTGAGAAAACTTTAAAATTAAGTTCTGAAATTTTGCTTAATGGGTAAGTTTTTACTAATTCATTTATTATTGCAATTTGGTTTATTTTCAATTGGTAATCAATTGTATGTTTAGAAAAAATTTTTTTTAATAAATATATTATTTTTTTCATAGACGATTAAATCACATATATATAAATAATAGTAAATAAAGTTATTTATTATATATTTTTGTGAAAATACATTGTTTTATAAAGAAATTAGATTTTTGTTAATTAAACTATTTATGTATTTATTACAATTTAAAAAATTTATAAAATTGAGAATATCTAAATGAATAAATTATTTTTTATAGTTGATTTATCCAATATAAAATTTTTTATAGGTTATAAATCTTTAATAGATGACTTTTCAAGAGAATTGGGAATTATTAATTTTTTAGATATAAGTAAAATTTTAAAAAAAGAAAATCTTTCTAATAAGAAAATTGATAAATTTAGTAATAATATTATCCAACCAAATAGTTACGAAGAATTAAAAGTTTTTTTAAAACAAAACAAAAATTTAATTTATTTTTATGGGATTTCCAATAATTTAGAGTATTTCAAAATAAATTATTATCTTTCGAAATTTCAAATTAAAACTTTTTTAGTAAGTAATCTTGGATATAATCCTATTAGTTTTAATATTTCATACAAAAAAAACTTTATTCGTAATTTTAATATTTTTTTTAAATTAAGATTTAAAGTTTATTACCTAAGGATACTGTCGATATTTGGCTTAACGCCAAAAATAGATTATTTTTTTGAGGCAAGTAATTTTATATATCAGTCTGTTCAAGAAGGATTAAGTAATAAACTAAAAAAAACTCTACCTTTTTTTGACTTTTCTTATTATAAAAAAATTATTAAAATTAATAGTAAACACTTTGATGCAGTTTTTTATTCAAAATACAAAACAAGCGAAAAATATATTGTTTTTATTGATGGTATTATTGATCATAAAGACAGAATAATTCGTGAGGGTCAGGTATCTGACAGTATAAAAAAGAAATATTTTACAAATCTAAGATTAGTACTTAATAATTACAAAAAAATTTTTAATAAAGAGATTATAGTTTGTCTACATCCAAAAAATAACGTAATTGATACTGATTATAATTTTAAAGATTTTAAATGTGTAAAATATGAAACTGAAAAATATATAAGTGAGGCATTTGTAGTCTTTTTTCACGAAAGTAGTGCAATTATTCAAGCAATTGCTCAAAAAAAAAGAATTGTTTCTCTTTATGGTGATGTTATGGGAGAATATATAAATAATAGATGCAAAATGTACTCCTCTATTCTAAAAACACATAAAATAAATTTGGACAATCCTCAATTAGAAAACAATTCAGATATTATAAAAAAAATAAATAATTCCATAAATGGATATGATGAGTATAGCAAAATGAATATTGTCAATGATCCAAGTAAATCAGGAATTATACAGGTAATAGAGTATTTAAATTTATCGTCTTAATATCAAAAATAATTGTAAAGACCTTCCTTAAAAGTTTTAATAATATAATTTAAGTCCTTTTTTGAAATAGCTGCAGAAAAAAAAATAATACCATTGGATGGGTAGAATATATTTTTTTTATTTATAAAATTTCTAAATTTGGAAATTGATTTATTATTAGTCTTTTCAAGGAAATCTCTTTGGTTTCTGTCCTTTACTATATTTTTTGAAAAAACTAACCTTAACATTGATGAATAAGAATATACTTTAACATCCAAATTTTTTTCCAATGCAAATTTGTTTATTGAATTTTTAAAATTATTTGCATTTTTTTCTAACAGTTCGAGTATATATTTATTTTTTTTTAAATAATTGGTAATATTATCTGCAATAAACATATTAATTGAGTTTCCTGAAAAAGTTCCTCCAAAAAATATTTTTGATTTTTTTTTGACAAGAGAATTGTAAGTTTTTCTTGTAATCCCAATAATTCCAAGTGGAAATCCACCACCAAATGACTTTCCAAATACAGATATATCCGAACTTATCTTGTAATTATTTTGAAACGAGCTTCCTTTATCTCTGAGGCCAGTAATTATTTCATCTAAATAAAATATTATATTATTTTTTTTCGAATAGTCTTCTAAAAATTTAATATACTTTATATTTTCTGTTGTCGGTAAACCGCCTTGTATAGGCTCCATAAGAATACAACATATTCTTTTTTTAAACTTATCTAAAATTTTTTTTGAACTAGCGGTATCACCATAAGGAATATGTTTGATATTTTTTTTTGTATACAAAGGGAGACCATCTGACATTTTTATAGGACTAGAAGATTTATTTATTTTGTATAAAGTTTCGTTTAAAGAACCATGCCAACTTCCACTCACATTAATTATTATTTCATTATTTGAAAGTGATCTACAAATTCTAAGTCCCTTCATTACTGCCTCGGATCCAGAGTTACAAAAAATAAATTTCGAAAATTGTGGAAATATTTTTTTAAGAGTTTTGCTAAATTTTAGTGCGTATATATTTGGATTAGCGTAATTCGAAATTTTTCTAGACGTTAATTGTTTAAAACTTTTTTTTATAATCTTATTATTATGACCTAATATCTGACTACCGGCACAATTAGATAGGTCTATAAACTTTTTATTATTAATGTATATATATGATCCTGAAGAATGGGTAATTAATTCAGAACTTTTATATCCCTCATTAAGTATATAGTTTTGTTTCATTTTTAATTAAGTTATAAATAATTTCTTATAAAAAAAAAATATATCAGTCAAATCCATAAATCCTTTTTAAATATTTATTAGTCTTCTTAAGGATTTGTTTTTTATAAAAGTTTGATAAATATTTATTTTTTTTTCACTTATATTATTATTAATTATCTTAATAAATTTTTCGAATATACTTAAATTCTTATGATCATTCACACTATCAAAACTTATATTAAGATCATCATAAAAAGAGTAATCAATAAGATGATGCATGCCATAAAATTCATAAATTTTATTTTTATTTACATTTAGTGAAAGCTTATCCAAATTATATAAAATTTTTTTGTATGCCTGTATATTTTTAGGATTATAAGAAAAACTGTAGCCAGAATGTGGATTGTTCCCAGCTGAAATTACAGGTATTCCAAATAATGAATATTCATGAGCAATACTTCCAAAAACTGTCAACACATAATTAATATTTATATCATTTATTATTAAGTTATGACTTATATCATTTTGAAGTAATCTAAAATTTTTATATTTTATTGTAAGTGATTCATAAAATGGTTTTTCATCATCATAAAATGCGGGGTGAGGTTTAATATACCAAATATAATTTTCAAATTTTTTTTTCAAGCTTAATTTACCAAGAAAATGTAGCCATTCACTAAAATCTGGAAATAAAGTTTTTCCATAAACATGTGGTGCATCTGACAAACAATGTGAAGTAATCAATATTTTTTTTTGTTTATTTTTAAATCTTTTATTTTTTTTTATTTTAATCTTGTTGTCGAATACTGGTTTTATTGAATTAGACATTTTATATCTGAAGTCCTTTTTTCCACTTAGTCTCTGTTCAAGATTTTGTTTAGAGTTTTTTATTAGTTTTTTTTTTTGATTTTGAGAAAATTTATTAAATTGTTTAGGATAAAAATTTTGATCAGACCATTTTATAAATTGTTTTTTTGTAAGTCTATAAGTTACATTAGCTGTGACTTGGTATGATGGTATATTATTAGTAATCGCCAACCTATTTAACATACCCATCATATATACACTATGACTAGTTACAACAGCTTTGACATTATTATTTATTAAATAATTATCCCAATAAAATATGAAATTTTCAACGTTAAATAAAAAATCTCTGAATTGTTTACTTTTGATATTAATAGTTGGCAATTTATACATTGTTAGATATTCATCATATATTAAATCACCTATTTCGATATTCTTATATTTAAAATTTAATAAATCCTGCTTTGATTTAATATTTTTAAAAATTCTTTTATTTTTTTTTGTATTTGAAACTGAAAATAAAATTTTATTTGATAATGATTTATATAAATAATAGGTGCTTAAAGGATTTATTAGATTCAAAAAAAATTTATAATTTGCTTTAAATGGATCTAGAGTTACATAATAAGAGATTATTTTTGCATCTACCAATTGTGATAAGGATTTGCAAAAATAAGATGATGGGATGGCAAATGAACGTATATCAGAAATTTCATTTAAAATTATATTTTTTGAATTAGACTTAATCTTAAGTTTTTTTATATTATATAAAAGATATTTTAAATAATTCTTAAGTTGAGAAAACATATAATTTCAAAATTGTATACTCATACCCAAAAAAAAATAAATAAAATATTGGTATTTATTTAATTATTATGATTTGTAATGAATATGGATGGTTATTTGGTTAAAAATTACATATAAAGCTATTGTTTTAAATTAAACGCAATATTCGAAATTAATTATGAATAAACTTACAATTAGTAAAAAAATAATATCGGAAAATTCTCCAACCTATTTTATTGCTGATATAGCTTCTAATCATGATGGGTCGCTTAAAAAGGCGAAAAAATTGATTAAAATTGCTGCAGAAAGTGGTGCAAACGGAGCTAAATTTCAAAACTTCTATGCTAAGACTTTAGTCTCAGATTATGGTTTTAAAAATTTAAATACAATCAGTTCGCACCAAAGTGAGTGGCAAGAATCAGTTTATAAAACTTATGAAAATAATGAATTACCATTAAAATGGACAGTGGAGCTTAAAGAAGAGTGTGCAAAAAATAATATAGATTATTTTACTGCTCCTTATGATAGTAAAATTATAAATTATCTAAATAAACATTTGTCTGTGTGGAAAGTTGGTTCGGGAGATATTACTTGGCATGAAAATATTTTAAAATTAGCAAGAACTAAAAAACCATTAATCATTGCAACAGGGGCATCAACTCTTGAGGAGGTAAAGAAAATTTATAAAAAAGTAATTAAGATTAACAATAATATTTGTATTATGCAGTGCAACACAAACTATACTGGTTCATCTAATAACTTTAAGTTTATTAATTTGAATGTGTTAAAAACATACAAAAAAATATTTCCTAAAGCAATCTTAGGTCTTTCAGATCATACGAAAGGACATGAAACAGTATTAGGTGCAATAACTCTAGGTGCAAGAATAATAGAAAAGCATTTTACAGATGATAACAAAAAAATTGGTCCAGACCATAAATTTTCAATGAATCCTAAAACATGGGAACATATGATTAAATCTTCTCGTAACCTTGAAAATTCTCTTGGAACGTACGAAAAAAAGATTGAAGATAATGAGAAAGAAACTGTTATTCTCCAAAGAAGAGCTATAAGACTAGTCAAAAATAAAAAAATAAATGAAATAATAAAAAAAAAAGATCTTTGTTTTTTAAGGCCTTGTCCAGATGATGCTCTTGCAATTTATGAGATAAGAAAAATAATAGGAAAAAAATATGACAGAGATTATAAAAAAGGTGATTATATAAGAAAGAATAAATGAAGACTGCTTTCTTATTGCCTACTTTAAATGAAGAAAAGCAATTAAAGAAACTTTTGTCAAATTTAAAGAAAATTGGAAAAACTCTAGTTGTAGATAATAATTCACAAGATAAAACTAGAGAAATAGCAAAAAAGTTTGCAGACTATTATATTTTTAATTCAAAAAATAAAGGTTATAGTTATTCGATTAAAAAAGGTCTTAAATATCTTCTAGATAAAAAATTTCAAATTGTAATCACTTTTGATGCAGATGGTCAGCATAATTATAGAGATGCTATAGTTTTAAAAAATAAAATGGATAGTTATGATTTAATTATTGGTAATAGAAGTTTCTATAATAGAAAAATTGAAAAAACAATTAGTAAAATTTCATATAAATATTTTAAAGTCAAAGATCCTTTGACCGGAATGAAATGTTACAACCTGGAAAAATTAAATCATAAAATTAGAGATTTAAACCTTAATGAGAGAGATTATGGTTTATTTTTTTTAAAGTGGATCGGAGAGATTAAATTTAGAAATATTAAAATATTAGTTAACAAAAAAGTTAAAAAATCTAGTATGGGAGAAAGAAGTGATGTAGAAGAAAAATTCTACAAAGTATTTTGCAAATTTTTGAAAGAATTTAAAATTAAAAATTAGTAGTTTTTATCATTATATATTAACTTCCTAATCGAATTGTTATGAAAACAAAAAAAATTTATGAAAAATTTAGCAAGCCAAGTCAAGATATATCAAAAGTCAAAGAAAGTTTTATAATAAATAATGATAGATTAGTAAAAAATAATCTAAGGATTATTAATTTTTTAAGAAAACAGCCTTTACGAAACAAATGCAAGAATTGTTGTTATAAATTAAAAAAAAAGATTGATTTTTTTTCTCATGGTATGGGATATAAAATATGTCCAAAATGTTCTCATCTAAATAGTAATAATAATGATGGAGAAAAATTTCATAAAAAAATTTATAATGATAATAATTTCTCTTATGAACAAAATTATCTTAAAAATTTTAATCTTAGAGTAAAAAACATCTATTTGCCAAAATTAGACTTCATATTAGATTTTTTAAAAAAACAAAAAATTAAAAAAATTAATTTACTAGATATCGGATCAGGATCTGGGCATTTTATTAAGGCTTGTAATTTAAGAGGAATAAATTCAGAAGGGTTAGAAAGTAATATCAAAATGATTAAGCTAGGAGAAAAGTTTATTAATAAAGATAGTTTATTTCATGTAAGTAACTTTGAAAAAAGCCTCGAAAAAATAAAAAAAGGTAATTACACTGTGGTAACCCTAATAGCTGTTATTGAACATTTGAAAGATCCGAATAAAATTTTTGAAACCTTTAAGATTTCAAAAAATAAGTATTTATTTTTGTCAATCCCACTATTTAGTTTATCTGCTTTTATTGATAAAGCTTTTCAGAACATATATCCACGTCATACTGCTGCTACTCATCCACATATTTATACTTATAAGTCAATTAATTTTATACTCAAAAAATATAAATTGAAAATATGTGGTGAGTGGTGGTTTGGTTCTGATTTTATAGATTTAAATAGATCATTAATTTGTTCAAATAGTAAAAAAAATTCAAATATTGTTTTTAGAAAACTTAAGGACATATTTTCAAATGAAATCAATAATTTGCAGTCAGTTCTTGATAAAAAAAAACTTTCTAGCGAAGTACACTTAATAATTAAAAAGAATTAAAATATTTTTTTTATTGAACTTAAATTTTTATCTTTGAGGCAAAATACTTTATTACAGATTTTTAAATTTGATAAATTATGAGAAACAATGATAACTGGTTTTTTTTTTGAAATTTTTTTGATTAAATTTATCATTTTCTTTTCTGCCTGGTCATCAAGAGCCGAGGTAGACTCATCAAATATATAAATTTCAGACTGCTTATACAAAGACCGAGCTATTCCAATTCTTTGAAGTTGTCCTCCAGAAACATTATTACCACTTTGACCTAATTTCCTTCTCAAATTAGTCAAATTTAAAAATTTATGTAGTTCAACTGATTTAAGAGACTCTATCACCTTTGTTTTATTAATTTGATCTTTATTTTTTCCAAAAGCCACATTTTCGTAAAGCGTATCATCCGTCAAAAAAATCTTTTGGGGCACATAACCTACACAATTTATCCAACTCTCTCTGTTTTGATCACTTATTTTTTCACCATCAACTTTAATATTTCCTTCGGTCGGCTTAAGTAAACCAATGATTATATCAATTAGTGTAGATTTTCCTGATCCAGATTCTCCAAAAATACCAATGATATCATTTTTAAAAATTTTTAAGTTAACATTTTTAAATAGATATTCAGCTTGATAGTCATATTTAAAACTTACATTGTTTAAACTAATATAATTTTCAAATTTAACTGGATTCTCTTTTGAATTTTTGTTGATTTTTTTTGTATTAGTTTTTTTTATCTCTTTTTTCAATATCTCCACAGATGGCTCACTAAATTTCAAGTTTTGAAAAGATAAAATTATTTTCGATATAGAGGGTAAAATTTTAAATGCTGCAAGGACAAAAAAACTTAAGGTTGAAAAAGTTTCAATTTCAAATGTACCCATTACATTTTTAGAATAAATCATAATAGCAACTAAAGTTACGGCAATTATTTCTAAGGCATTTTTTGGGATTTGAGAAAAAACACTAAATATAATATTGGTTTTAGCTAACCCTTTTGCATTGGTCTCGACCTCGCTAACAAAATATTTGCCAGCATTAAAAATTTTAATATTTTTTATACCATGTAAAGACTCATTCAAATTTTTTAAGATTTTTTCAGAAAATCTTATTCTTTTTTCACCTTCTGAAAGTAGAATTTTTTTAATTAGTAAAAAATATACTGATATTGAAACAATAAAAACAGTGAGTAATAAAATAACAATTTCCAAATTAATGAATGCTAAACTAATTACTAAAATTATAAGTAAGGATATTTCAGTTAGTAGGATTATAATTTGTAACAAACATCCAAGTATAAATTGACCAACCTCAGTTTCAATATTTCTAATTAGCTTAGAGGGATTGTTATTTAGAAAATAAATATAGTTTTTTGACAAATATTTTTTAAATAAAATAATATTTAAATCTACCCTAACTGAATTGATAAATTTAAACTGAAGGTAGTTAACAATTAAAATATAAAAAAATTTCATGAAATATAGTAAAACTGACAGAGTTACTAGATTTGTTAAATTATAGTTTATGCTTAAATATGAAAATATTAATTCCAGATATTTATTATTATTTAATTGTTCGTCAGGAACCATTAATGAGGTTGTCTCTCTAACAATTTCGTAAATTGAAAATATACAAATTACTTCTAAAAATATTCCTCCTAGAATTATTAATGCCAATATAAGAGATTTTACTTTTTTCTCTGTATTTAATATAGAAACAATATTTTTTAAATTTTTGTACAATGTATTAGTTTTTTTTAATACTTTAATAATTTTTCTACATATTTGAAATCCTCAATGTCATCTATGTCAAACGATTTCCAAAAATTCATAATATATATTGAAATTTTTCCGCCAAGTCTATTATATGAATTTATTAATATTTCTGGTTTAGTTACATAAACTGCCCCGTTTTCTTGATAATGTTCTACATCTTGACTTCTAGGTCTTTTTTTAAAACTATAATTTATAGGTCTGTAATATCTACCTGATTTTTCCCAAAAAAATGAGTGTCTTTTAAAAACGGTAAGTAAACTATCTGCTTTATCATTTATAATTTTATTAATTGATGCATCGATATCTTGAATAGTTCTTAAAGGAATAGTAGGTTGAAGTGTAACAATATAATCGAATTTTTTTTTATATTTTAAATAGGCATGTCTTAAAGACACATCTACATTTATAGTATCATTAGAAAATTTTTTTGGCCTCTTTATAGTTTTTATTTTATATCTTTTTCCAATTTTAAGTATTTTATTGTCATCGGATGTTAAATAAATTTCATTAATAAATTTTGACTTTTGGGCAATTTCAATTGTTGAAGCAATAAGAGGTTTTTTATTGAAAATTTTAATATTTTTATTCTTTAATCTTTTAGAGCCTCCTCTAGCCGGAATAATTGCTAAAATTTTTAATTTCATTTAAATTTATAAAAAGAAAAGATTAATTTTTTAATTCAAATTAAGTTACATAATAAAAATGATTGTTTTTAACTTTAATATTATATATTTTTGATTTTATAGTACAAATTATAAAAATTAATATATATATATTTAGATGAAACATCCATTCTTTATTGGTGAAATCGGTATTAATCATAATGGAGATGTATCTATTGCAAAAGAAATTATTAAACTATGTAAAGATTGTAATTTTGATAGTGTCAAATTTCAAAAAAGAGACATAGATCTAGTTTACAGTAAAGAGTTTTTAAAACAAAAAAGAGAAAGTCCATGGGGGAACACTCAAAGAGATCAAAAAGGTGGTCTGGAATTTAGTGATGAAGAATATAGAGAAATTGACACTTATTGTAAGACTTTAGATATTGAATGGTTTGCATCTGTATGGGATATTAATAGTCTAAAATTTCTTGATCAGTTTAATTTAAAATATAACAAAGTTGCTTCTGCCATGATCATTGATCTAAATTTATTAGATGAAATTGCAAACAGAAAAAAGCATACTTTTATTTCAACAGGGATGTCAACAATTGATGATATTGATAAAGCAGTAAATTTATTTAAAAAAAAAAAATGTAGTTTTGAACTAATGCACAGTGTCTCAACCTACCCTATGGCACCTGATGAAGCAAATTTAAAAACAATTTTAGCACTTAAAGAAAGATATGGATGTGATGTAGGATATAGTGGACACGAAAGTGGAACTGTAATTTCAGTTGCTGCATCTGTACTTGGCATATCTTCTCTGGAAAGACATGTTACTTTAGATAGAACAATGTACGGAAGTGATCAAGCTGCTTCACTTGAACCGAAAGGAATGAGAGATTTAATTTTAGGAGTCAAAAAGTCACTAACTGCCTTAGGTGAGAAAAAATTAGGCCATATTAATGAAAAAGAGCATGTAATAGCAAAGAAACTTAGAGAACATATAAATTTCAAGTGAAAAATTTACTTAAAAAGGAAATAGAAGAAAGTATTTTTTTAAAAAAAAAAATAGAGACTCTTTCTAATGAAATAAATATTGCAATTAAAAAAATTACAGGTTCCTTAAAGTCAGGGGGTAAAATAATGCTTTGTGGAAATGGTGGTTCGGCAGCAGATGCTCAACATTTAGCTGCTGAATTTATAGTAAGACTTAAACCAAAGGTAAATCGACAACCATTCCCTGCGATAACGCTAGCTACAGATACATCAACAATTACAGCCTGTGGAAACGATTATAATTTTGAAAATATATTTGCAAGAAGTTTTGAGGCATTACATAAGAAAGGAGATATTTTGCTATTGATATCAACATCTGGAATGTCAAAGAATTTGATTAAAGTTGCAAAAATAGCCAGTAAAAAAAAAAATTTATACAATTTGCTTTTTAGGATCTGATGGAGGCAAATTAAAAAATTTTTCTAATTTAAATATTATTTTACCAAGTAATAATACGGCTAGAATTCAGGAAGCTCATATTTTTATAGGTCACCATATTTTTGGCAAAGTTGAAAGTCTTTTGTTGAATAAATAAATGTTTCTTTTTTAAGTTAATTTAATGAATCATAAACTTATAACTATTGCATATGTTAAGGCCACATTAAGAAAAATGGGTGTTTCAAATAATGATTCTCCATCCTGGGCAAAAATTATTAAAAATAAAAATAACTTAATTAAAGAAAATCACAAAAAAAATTTTAAAAATAAAAAAATTTTAATCGCTACCAGCACTGGTGGAAATAAATTTGCAACTCATTTTGAAAGTTTAGTATCTTTAGCTTTATTTATAAAAGGTTACGATATTGAATTTTTACTGTGTGATGGTGCACTAAAAGCATGCTTGCAAGCAGAATTTGGCCAGATCTCTAAAAATGAACTAATTAAAAATGATATGAAAAAACTTTGTAAATCTTGTTTTAGTGAAGGTTTTAATGCAATGAAAGGTCTGGGTTTTAAAATAAACTATTATTCTGACTTCATAATTAAGGAGGATAAAAAATTTATTTTAGAAAAAATAGATTTGCTTAAATTTAACGAAGTACGTGAATATGAAGTTGATAAAATTAAAATTGGTCTTCATTCCCATGCAAATTTATTAAGATTTCTTGCTGCTGGTGATGCAAAAGAGTCTAAATCTAACAATATAATATTAAAAAAATTTTTATATTCTTCTTATATTACAAAATTTGTTATTGAAAGAATTCTTAATAGTAAAAAGTTTTATAAACTTTTTTTTCATCATGCCATATATGTTCCACAAGGAATAATTGCGGATATAACTAAAAAACATGGAATTGATTTTTTTTGTTGGTCTCAAACTAATAAAAATAGATCTATAGAATTTGCAAAGAATAACAATAATATTACTAAACATATTTTTGATAAAGATTTTAAATGGTTAGATAAGAAATTATCAAAAAATGAAGAGAAAGAAATTTATGCCGAATTTAATAAAAAAAAGAATTCTAAAAATAGTGATTGGATAAATTATGTTGATGATAATGAGAAAAATAATGAACTCAAAGATTTTTTAAAGAAAAATGAAATTGAAAATAAATCAAATAATGTTTGTTTATTCACAAATTTAATTTGGGATGCGGAAGTTCTTTACCCAAATGATATTTTTTCGAGTATGTCAAATTGGGTGTATGAAACAATTAAATATTTTCAAAAAAGAACCGAATTAAATTTAATCATTAGAGTTCACCCTGCAGAACTTAAAGCTGCATTTAGATCAGTAGATACTGTTAAGAACTTTTTAGATAAAAATTTTAACAATTTAGGAAGTAATATTTTTATAATAAACGCTGACTCTCCTATAAATTCTTATAAATTAGCAGATTATTGTTCTTTGAATCTTGTTTACTCTTCTAGAGTAAGCTATGAATTAAGTGCCATGGGTCATAACGTTTTGCTTGCAGGCTCAGCATTTGTTAGAAATAAAAAAGTAACAATTGATCCAGTTGATAAAGACGAATATTTTGAATTACTAAATAAATTTCCCAATAATTTTCCATTAATGTCAGATATAAGAAAAGAAAATGCCTTAAAGTATGCTTATTATTATTTAAATGAACATTCTATAGAAATTCAATCCTTCAAAGAAAATGGAAATAAATGGCCACCATTTGATATTAGTAAAAATTTAATACAAGATTTAATTCACAATAAAGATGCTGGAATAAGTAAAATTATAAATAAGATAGAAAGTAATTAAATTTATACAAAAAACTATTAAATTTTATTTTGTTGATAGAATTTTGAGTTTAGTTATAAACTTATCTAAGTAATAATTATAAATTGTTCACATCTTTGCACATATGAATCCAAAAGAAACCATTAAAAAAAATCTTCAGAGAAGATCTGAAGTTGTAGATGTTGTGGATTTTTACAAGAGTATACCAATGCCATCTTGGATTGAGTTGAGTTTAATTGATGCCTGCAATAGAAAATGTACTTTTTGTCCCAAAGTGGATCCTATAGTAGCACCTGATACATTTCAAAAAATGAACCGAAAAGTAATTGATGCAATTCATGATCAATTGTTAGAGATAAATTTTTCTGGAATAATATCTTTGTGTGGGTATGGTGAACCTTTACTTCATAAAGACATAAATTATATCATAAAAAAATTATCTAATGTTTCTAGAGTTGAGGTAATTACTAATGGTGATGTTCTGTCAACTAAAAGACTACAAGACTTATTTCTAAATGATGTAAGTAAAGTACTTGTTAGTATGTATGATGGACCAGAACAAATTGAGAAGTTTAATGAAATGACACGAAAAGCAAACGTACCTGAGGAAATGGTTATATTAAGAGATAGATGGTACGACAAATATAATGATTTTGGTGTGAAACTTACCAATAGAGCAGGAACAATTAATGCTGGCCAACAAGAACCGATAGGAAGCTATTCAAAATGTTATTATCCAAGTTATCAATTTTTGATAGATTGGAATGGTGATATATTTTTATGTCCACAAGACTGGCATAGAAGAAATTCAATGGGCAATATGATGCAGGAATCTATATATAATATTTGGACAAGTTCAAAGTTGTCAGAATTTAGAAAAAATTTGTTGAAGGGAGATAGATGTGCGTATCCTTGTAAAACATGTAATGCAAATGGAGCAATGTTGGGGTCTAAACATGCTGATGAATGGAGGAAAATTTATAAATTATAAGTAATCAGTTACTATATAAGTGGTCTAAATTATAATTTATAATAGATATTTGTGTGAGAACATAATATATATTATCGCTTATCTAACTTGTGTTATATTTAAGATGATTAAATAATGGAAACTAACAAAAAAAGTGAAATTTTTAGTGAATTAGATTTCAAAAGAGAGAAATCTCACCAATTAAATGCTTATCCAGAAGAAATAACCTACAAACCTAAAGATAAGATTACCTCTTATAAGAAAAAAGTTTATTCTGCACCGACAGTAATTAACTTAGAGGTAACAGAAGCGTGTAACGTTAAATGTAGACACTGCTATAATCCATGGAGGGATGCAAGTGCTGGAAAATTTAATGTTGACGAAAAAAAATTTGATTACCTTTTAGATGAGTTTATCAAAAATAAAGTATTTCATGTAATTATTTCTGGAGGAGAACCCTTAGCTAGATTTGATTTATCTTGTTACGCAGTTGAAAAGTTGCATAAAAATAACATTTCTACAAGTTTTAATAGTAATCTAATGCTCGCAACTGAAGAAAAAATGTTAAAACTAAAATCACTTGGTTTAGATCATGTTTTGACATCATGGTTTTCCTTTTATAAGAAAGAAACAGATTTTATAACCACTTATAAAGGCTCATTTCAAAAAATAATAGATGGTATTAAAAATACAGTTAAAGCAGGTATAAGAGTAAGTGCTAACACTATTGTTACTCAACATAATAAAAATACAATTTATGACTCAGGAAAATTTTTGCATTCAATTGGAGTATCTCAATTTTTTGCTCATAGAGTTATACCCCCAGCCTATGACAGAGATGACAAAAATAAGGAACATCACACCACAATAAGTGAGTCAAAATTTAGTTTAGATGAACTACTGAGACTAAAAAAAGATACAGGTATGAAAGTTGGAACGTTAATTAACTATCCTTTATGTATGTTAGGAGATTTAGAAAAATACAAAGATTTTGTAGGCAGAGGATGTCCAACCCAATCAGGCCATAGATTCAGTATAAATTCAAATGGTCAAACACATGGATGTGTGATGGAGGATAAAGAATATGGGAATGTTTATGAAGTTGGGCTTAAAAAAGCCTACGAAAAAACTATGTCTTGGAGAAATGAAAGTTATTTATATGAAGGATGTAAAGGATGTCATTATATTGATGTATGTCAATCTGGTTGTAGAATGCATGGTATGGCAGCATCAGGAAGAATGGATCAAAAAGACCCTTTAATGCCAGGTAAAGAATTTATTGTTAAACCTTATAAACTAGAAAAGGATACACATATTGAAGAAAAGATTAGGTCTGGAGCTTTTTTATTTGTCCCCAATACCATAAGATTTAGGTACGAGAGTGAGGAAAACTTTTATTTAATGAATATTAGATGGGGTAATACAATTGAGGTAAGTAAAGATGAAGGGAAATTTTTTATTGATATGCAAAAAAGGGGTAAGAAATTTACAATAAATGACTGTGAGTTCAGTAATTCACTGTCCAGGCTAACAGGTTTTGTGGCCAAGGAAGCCATAAAAAGTGACCAAATCAATATAGAAGTTAGAAAAACTGGTGTAAATATAGATCCAGCAAAATTACCTGATTTGAACAATCCTGATATTCTTAGTAGTCACCCTGATTTAGACTTATAGTTTTTCTGTACCGATTAAAATATTAAGGCTTTTAGTTATTTAAAATAAAACTAAAGAAGACTTTCATACAAATTATAAGTTTGCTCAGCACAATTAATCCATTTATATTTAACTTCAGATGAATTTACTTTATCTGATAATTTTTTTTCAAACTCATTCAGATTTAACATTTTCTCCATTTTAAGTGATAGATCACTTACACTACTTGGATTAAATAATTCACATTTATCCTTAAGAATCTCTCTAAAAACAGCAATGTCAGATACTAGAACTGGACATCCTACAGATATTGCCTCTAAGGGCGGGATTCCAAAACCCTCTTCAAGGGATGGGCAAACAAATAATGATGCTTTCTTATATAGATTTTTTAGTATTTGATCTGAACCTTTAAAAAATATAATTTTGTTATTATCAATTTTTAGAGATTTTATTTCCTCTTTTGTTTCTCTACTTACTCTTTCGCCTCCAAAAGCAATTATTTTATAATTATTGTAAATTTCTTTGTTTGAATAGAAAGCTTTAAGTAAGATACTAAAATTTTTATAATTTTTTCTACTGCCTACAAAAAGTATAAATTTGTCATTAAATTCAATGTTGATATCATCAACTAAACTTAGATGATCAGCTCCGAGATATATTACGGAAATTTTTTTTTCTGGAACATTAAATATGTTTACAATATTTTTTTTTGTATTTTCAGAGATGCAAATGATATGATCTGCGACCTCACAAGCCTGTCTTTTATTATCAGATAATCGTTTATTATTGAAGTAGTATGGATATTGTTCATGTATCATATCATAAACTGTTAGGACATATTTACTTCTTTTATTCTTATTATAATGTGAGTTGTAATAGGTTAAATGTACTATATCTGGTTGAAAAGAATTTAATTTAAAATTAGTGAAATAATTATTAACTATCAAATTTAATTTAAATTTATTTAAATTTAATCTTTTGCCCCAAACAATATTGGGAGGTAAATTTTTTATATACTCGTTTATATATAGTGGAGCGTAAATTTGAAGATTAACAAATTTTCTTTGGTTAAGAAGTTTTACTAAATTATAGTAATAATTGGATATCCCTCCATATTTTTGAATTGTAAAAATCTGATGATCGTAGAATATATTCATACTTTTTATTAATAATTTATAATATTTTCTTTTTAAACAAAATTACAGGTAGATTAGAGTTTAAGTTAAAAATTAAATTACTAAAATAAATAGTTTCTATATCTATTATACTTTTTGACACAATACTGTTATAAAATTTCCGTAGAAGGGTGGAGAATAATTTAAATTATTTTTATTTAAAACAGAGATAAAACTTTTTTTATTAAAATATTCTGTATCTATATAAGGAAAATCTACACTTAAAATTTTAAAACCATTATCCCTAATCATTCTGCACAATGAGTCCTTAGAAAAAAGACTTATATGAGTTTTATCATGCAATAGTCTAAATTTATTTTTAAAAAATCTAGCCATGAAACAATCAAAATCTGGTGTACCAATTATTAAATATTTTTTATTTTTTATATTTTTTCTTATATCTCTTAAGAAATTTTCTGGTTTTTTTAAATGTTCAATCACATGATAATTGACTAAAAGATCAAACTTTCTAGAAATATTTATTTTCTTGTTTATATCTAAGTTATAAATTTTCCCGTATTTATTAGCTAATTTTATTGCTTCAATATCATTTTCAATTCCATAAGTGTCTAATCTAGGTGAAAAATATGACATCAAATAACCTGAACCACAACCAACATCACAAAAATTTTTAATCTTTAATGATTTAATTATGTGTATTAGATTTTTATTATTTTTGATAAATTTTTTTTTTTCAAAATTGTGGTTTTTTATTCTATCCCTTACAATACCATTTGGATCTACTTTCTTTGACCAGTAAGATGAGGACTTGCTTTGTTTTCTGTTGTAAGGAAAATAATATTTGGAATTATAATATAATTTTCTTACTTTCTTATTTATATCTATCATTTCATATTTAAGAATTAACAATAATCATTAAATACATCTATTTAAATTTTTTTCAGTGCATAAATCAAGCCAATTGAGCTATTAGTACTGGTCAGCTACATGCGTTACCGCACTTACACATCCAGCCTATCAACGTGGTGGTCTACCACGGCTCTATGGGAAGAACTAGTTTTGAGGTGAGTTTCCCGCTTAGATGCTTTCAGCAGTTATCTCGTCC
>MDTB01225716.1_pt1 | contig 53411 bp, 37 predicted proteins | sample 811161 | NCBI WGS metagenome assembly MDTB01 (sample SAMN05326650, study PRJNA326480) | marine metagenome | isolation source: seawater | place: Mediterranean Sea | collected 2009
GATACATAATGAGTAGTATCATTTGATTCAGTTGATGAAAAAACATCAACCGGGCTTGACATATCAGAATCTAAAGATCTATACAAAGTATAAAATTGAAAATCCTGGTCATTATTTTTATCCCACTGAACAAAAAACTCTTCATTGGAATAACTTAATTCATTAATGTTTGAGACCATAGGATTCGCATTAATATCATTAGACATCTCTACTCCAGTCGTAGTCAGACCCCACTGGTCATGGGTACGAACTTTAAACCAGTTCTCTACGGTTGGGTCAAAGGTCGTTAACGCATATAAATTCTCTGAAGGTTCATCACTCGTTGCAAGTAGAGTATATCAATCTTCCTGAGTCTCAGAGTATAGAACCTCATACTTGAGAAAATCCTCATCCGGACACAAATCCCAATGAACAATCATAGAGTCCAGGCCATACTCAACGGATATTATATTCGATACGGTAGGTGGCTGATTGTTAGAAGCTGACAGCTCTGTTCCGGTCGTAGTCAGACCCCACTGGTCATGGGTACGAACTTTAAACCAGTTCTCAATGGTTGGGTCGAAATTAGAAAGGTAAAATATATTCTGATCTGCTTCATTTATTGTTGCAAGTAGGGTATATCCATCTTCCTGAGTCTCAGAATATAGAACCTCATACTTTAGAAAATCCTCATCCGTGCACTCCTCCCATTGAGCTGTAAGCGTTAAAGAATCTAGGTCGTAGATGACCGATATCATATTGGATGCGGATGGAGGACTGTCTATCTCACTTGGAATCGACTGCCCTATTGAAGTAAGAGACCAATGGTCAATGGTTTGTATCTTGAACCAATTCTCAATAGTGGGGTCAAAATTTATGGTTGTATATACTGTATCAAAATGATTTGATAACGTATCAATAGGAATAAATCCAGAATATTGAGACTCTGAAATAAATACAACATAACTAGAAAAATCAAATTCTGTGGACATACTCCATCTAACATCCATAGTGTCAAGACCGTAACTAATGGACTTTATTTCCGCAACAACTGGGGGAAGATTCAAATCATTCGCTAGATAATTACTTCTAGAAGACAGCCCAAGTGTATCTGTCACCACAATACTAAACCAAGATTGTTGATTGGGGTTAAAATCGGTAAAAGAATATTCGGAAATATTTTGATCAGTAATCGTTTCTAATATATCTCCTTCATTATTAGGACTAGATGATTTAAAAATACGATAATCCTGGAAATCTGGATTATTTGAAACGGTCCAATTTATTTCTATCTCTAGCGTATCATATACGACAGAAAGAATCTGTATTGGAATAGGTGAATCATCTTTAGGTAGTACAAACACTTCACTACTTGATGAAAAATCATAAATGTCAAATACACTGACTTGAAAATATATATCACTACTTGGGTCTATATTCTCTATTATTACAGAGGTATCAATTATGGATACAGAGGGATCAATAAAAACAATATTACTCATTTCAATATCCGTAGAAACCTGCAATAGATATTTTGAAAAATCATCAATCGATGACGTTTGCCAATTTATGATAACATTAAAATCATTCCTATCAGCAGATACTATTTGCACAGGATCGGGTATACTCAGTGCATTATCAATGTTCACTAATATCGGTTCTGTGAAACCTGAATTCCCATTTATATCCTCGGAAAAGATTGATAGCTTATACTGCCCATTTTCCAGTGCCATTGTATTCCAATTATATATATATGTACATTTTAAAAGAATATCCTCTTCAAAAAGAGGGTTTTCTAAAATATATGGGGCTATTGTATCAGTATGTGTGGGTACTCCATCAATCCATAGCTCTGTGAGTGTAACTCCAGAACCATCTTCCACATTCCAGATTACAGGATAGAATTCAAATAAGTCATCTCCCGATTGTGGGCTAGTAATTTCCGCAACAGGATTAGCAATATCTTTCCCATCCTCACACTGAAAAAGAATTACAGATATCAGAAGGAAAATAAAAAAAATTCTTTTATTATTACGATGAGCATTTAACATGGTATTACTTAAGGATACCATATTATTTTTTTAAATCCAAATATCTTTTTGAATTCACTAATCTCAGAGGAAACCCTTTATATATAACAAATTTATTATTTAGAATAGGTTATTTGAATACACGCTTACTGCCCTCTGCATCCTGAATAATCCATCCGCCACCTGGAACCTCATTCCTAACAATCCCTTCACCTCTGAGCGATCCATCTGGAAACCAAAAACGGGCTTTGCCCCTTGGGACACCATTTACATATTCAATTTCCATCTCTTTATTTCCATTCTGATACCATTGTTTCCAAATGCCAATCTCTTTACCATTTAGATATTTTATTTTGAGTGCTTTCTTCCCATTGCTATGCCATTGTGTATACCAACCCTCAGGTTTTCCAAAACTAAATTCAGCTTTTAATGCCTTTCTACCATTCTCATACCACTCTGCATATTTCCCGTGTTCAAGTCCATCAACATAAAAGCCTCTTATTGATTTTTTACCATTCTCATACCACTCGTGATATTCGTTTATATACTTATCTTGATTAAATGTCGCAATCAATTCACGTTTTCTAGTGGCACCATCATCATACCATTGCTCAAATTTTCCATGCTTTCGTCCATTTTCAAAGTGACCAATCATAATAGGGTCACCTATCTGATTCAGTGTCTGCCACAGTCCATGCTTGATACCGTCTTTGAATTCACCAGCCAATAATCCTATATCTAATTGTTTGACCACAGGACCTGAATAAGGAATCTGATCAAGATAATATACACCCTTAACAGAGTCAAGGTAGCCCCACTCTACAGCTTTTGGATTGACCTGCCCATTTAATGTACAAGTCATTAACATCATAATGAAAAATATTAGTTTATGAATCAAGGTAATCGATAATTGTGCTAAAAGATAATACCAAAGTTAAATAAAATACATAATTTTACTAAAAATAAAAAAGGGGCCAAATGGCCCCTTTTTTAGAATAGACAATTTCTATTTAAGGAATATCATTTTATTTAGATCTCTAAATTCTCCTGCTTGGATCATATAGATATAAACACCCGCTGAAACTGGTGAACCTAAATGGTTTTTCCCATCCCACTGTATTGAGTGATACCCTGCCGATCCTTGACCACTTACCAAAGTAGTCACCTCTCTACCCATCATATCAAATACTACTAGAGAAACATTACTCTCTTCAGGTAAGTCGTATCTGATAGTAGTGGAAGGGTTGAATGGGTTTGGATAATTCTGGTGCAATGTAAAAGCCTCTGGAAGCCCATGAACATCTACAAGGCTAAGTAAAGCAACATTAACTACATCAGAGTAATCTCCTTCATTCTCATTCACATCCACAGCTGAGACAACATAGTAATACTCACCAAGGTCTTCCACATTATGTTCAAAATAGGGGACCGTATTTGTTCCTAACATCGTCTCATCACCTGGAATAAAATTAGGGTCTTGACCTAGGTATACAACGTAATGGGAGATATCATTTGCATCAGACTGATTCCAGGATAGCATTACTATACCGTCTGAAACATTAGCAGCTAAACCAACCAACATACCCGGGGCTATATTATCCACCGAGTATCCAGAATGTGCTTCACTTTCAAAGTTTCCTTCATCCATGTGAGCAATAATACGATAGGTCATCCAGGCTTCATCCTCACTAGTTGAATCAGCAAGTGTAGTTGCCTCAACCACATATTCATCACTAGCATAGGCACCAACAGAGTTTAATCCAACCCATTGTTCGTCATCCCACCTCTCAACGGTATACATCTCTGTACGATTCATACCGTCCGTATCACATGGAGAGCGCTCGAAGGTAATGTAGACTCTTCCACCTTGATCGTTTGGTATATCATCGATGCCAACAATTACGGCTTCTCCATCTTCACATTGACCATCGTCTCTAGCGGTCAGCTCAATCACTGCGTGAAATTGCTCGTCTTGATGATGATCATGCCAAGAACCGTCTTCCGTATAAGCATGCAAAACCGCTATATTTTCATTGGACTCACCTTGTGGCTCTCCAGGATGCCAATTGAGATAAGTGACCTCTTCGCCTGTTACCCACTGCCAGTTGCCTTCATCTTCCATATCTGTAAATCCAATCATTCCATGTTCTGCACCCAGAGAATCTAGAAGACCATATTTAATCAGATTATTCTCTTCTTGAGAGTGGATGGTAGCCAGATGAACATCAATACCGTCTTCCTCATCCCACTCATTGAACAACATTTGGATTTCATAAACCCGTTCTTCCGCAGTAGCCCAATCAACTACATCATTAGTTGCAATATAGGCCTTATTATCACTATCATACAATAAAGTGTAACCTTCCAGAAAATCATCTTCATCAGATGGCTCTATAGTAAGTGTAACGTTATAATGACCAATATCTTCAATAAAAACGAATTCCTCGTAAACCTCCTCATCAGCTCTGGTCATTACCATGTACTCATAGCCAGGATAAACAGGTGCTCCCATATCTCCCCACCAATTCGTTCTACCAAAGTGTATCGTATCTCCAGCCATATTCACAACCCATACTTCCGCATTAGGGATAACCTGATAATCCTCTTCATCATTCAGATGCTGCACACGTGTAACCAAATGAGCAAGGCTGTTACTGTTAAAGAGTGTAAGGTCTACTGACATATGTTGTGCAGTCCCTAGCTCCACAACACCCTCTTGCCACAAAGAAGGATGAGCATAATTATCATCGTTGAGCGCAGTAGCCCAAGCGCTATAGCCGCCAACAGGAAGTTGAATATCTTCAACCATTCCATTTTCGGTGTAGATCTCAACAAGAGTATCCAAATTAAAGAATACAAAGTTGGCTGGTCCTTGATATAGTCCGTCATTTTGGGTATGTATATATCCGGAAGCAAACCCGTACTCATCACCACCATGACCACCAGACTCAACCTCAACAACAAACCTCATTGCATCATTTGATACATCATTCCAAAGGCCATCACCATGTAGCTCTGCAAAATGTTCTTCTTCACCACTATTATTTGGCTCATCTGAAGCCCAATTGGTATAGGTGATTTCTTCACCGGTAACCCACTGCCAGTTACCCTCTTCATACATATCAGTAAAACCAATATATCCACCTCCACCATTCTGCGCAATAAAATCATTCTCTGGCCTTGATCCAATTGTAGCAAGGTGAACGTATTCATCTTCATCGTTAAATTGTTCTAGAAATTCATTTGCCTCTGTCCACGTCATCTCAAAATCAGAGAGAAAATAATCACTACCCTCAAAGTTTCCAAGACTCGTGAAGTTCAAATCGCCACCGGAGCGCGGCATGGAAAACTCACTATAAAATCCATTACCAGCATTTATATCAAATAGAGTGTCTGACTGCGATTCATATTCATCATTATTATCCCAAACATGGATAACACAGAACTCATTTGGTAGAAGTGTGTACGTAGTAAAACCCTCAAAATTAGTAATGCGATCAGGGTTTTGCACAGAATTATCGTAATGCTCAAAATGAACCATCATATTATCTAGACCCTCTCCTGTTTCCTCATCATACACATGGACTTCTATATTTGCGGTCTCATTTTGCCTTCCTAGATGGATATCATGAACAGTCCCTCCGTCTAAATCCTCTGATAAGAAGCGTTTGTGATACCACCAATACTCATTATCTTCTTCAGTATATAGATCATACTCGTGCGAAGAGTGTTCAACATCCATGTAGTAGTATCCGTCTTCTTCAGAGGTCGTCATTGCAACCATATCTTCATTATGAAAGAGTACTACCTGTATCCCAGAGACAGGTTCTCCATTAAAGTTCATTACCAAGCCCTCTACAAACGAATCATCGTTGTCTTCATTGTTATTAGTCAATTCAATCACCGCATGAAATGATTGCTCCTCACCATGATCATGCCAAGAACCGTCTTCCGTATAAGCATGCAAAACCGCTATATTTTCATTGGAATCACCTTGTGGTTCTCCAGGATGCCAATTGAGATAAGTGACCTCCTCTCCTGTTACCCACTGCCAGTTACCTTCATCTTCCATATCGGTAAATCCAATCATTCCCAGGTCTATACCTGCAGAATCTAGAAGGCCATACTTGATTAGGTCATTCTCCTCCTGTGAGTGGATAGTGGCTAAGTGGACATCAACTTCAAAGTCAGCCTGATTAAAAAATTCTTGTACCTCGTAGACTCGCTCTTCGGCATGCACCCAATCAACCATACCATTTGTTACCATATAGGCCTTGCCATCAGCGTCATGGATTACGGTATAATTATCAAGCCACTCATCATCAGGGTATACATCAAAGTTTAAGTTAGTGGTAGAGCTACTTGAGTATATATCGAAATAGTCATCTGCTACTAAATCCCCATCAACATATACCATCGCACGATAATCCCCAGGCACTAGACCGGTACCTATATCTCCAAACACATTTGTTAGTCCCTCATAGACTACTACATCAGATACATCTAAAATATGAACCTCAGCATTAGGAATACCACCTTGACCTTCCATCTCAAGATGTAGAACAAGGAATCCGTATTCTTGGGCATTGTGTATAGTCATATGAGCATTCAGCGTGCCATTATTCTCCAGTTCAAATGCACCTCCATCCCAAAAAGCCGTGTATTCATATCCATCTTCATATGGGTGACCAAAAACACTATATGTCCCAACTGGGACTTCTACATCAACCAAACTTCCATTATCACTCTCTAACTCATAATAATCGGATTCGGTTTCGATGTAAAAAGTTGCAGGTCCTTGATAGGGATCACCATTTTCGTACATCAGATATGCTGATATATATCCCACCTCTTCATCATCAACACTGCCCTCTACCTCAACAATATAGGTCCTTAACAACCCATTCCCATTAGCATCATTCCAATAACCACTATCAAAACCATTGTTAATCAAAAATTCCCTTTCCAAAAGAGCATGGTGCTCTTCACCATTATAATTGTCAGGCTGCCCTTGATTCCAATTTTGATAATTTGGATCTTCACCTGTTACCCACTGCCAGTTGCCCTCTTCATACATATCAGTAAAACCGATCCAAGCGTCCTGCATACCATCTTCGGTCCATGCGGAGTCCAACAAGCGTTCGGAAATGAATTGGTCTTCCTCATATGACCCGATTGTCATCAAATGAACTTCATCATCTTCAAAGCTATTTGCAAAATCATTTGCATTGACCCAGGTATCTGCAAAGCTAGACAGATAATATTCATTCCCTTCATAGTCTCCTAAATAATAAAAATCATCCTCGCTGGTGCCAATGAGCATAACAACCTCAACCAGAAAATAGTGTTGGTCATTTTCATGGTGGTCGTGCCACCTTCCTTCAGAACCGTGTTGTACATGCATCTTCGCTACATTTTCATAGTCCCCACCTTGTGGTTCCCCACCATCCCAGTTTGTATAGGTGACATCTTCACCTGTTACCCACTGCCAGTTACCTTCTTCATTCATATCAGTAAAACCGATCATTGCCGTTTCTACCCAGTTGGCAGAGTCCATAAGACCATTCCAGATCGCATCATTCTCTTCCTGTGAATGAATCGTGGCAAGCTGCGCATGAAACGTATCAGCGTAGCCATAGTATTCATAAAGATCGTTTAACATATTTACATGAAATAAGGCTTCCTCAAAAGTAACAGGCTCATCAGACACACCGTATAGTGAGTTCCCAAAATCTGTAACTCCTGTAAAATCCATAACCTCGTTTTGATCATCACCAAGGTCCACCGTGCGGACAGCATATGCACGAAGCTGGTCTGTCTTGGATGTCCACTGAACGTTTGAATGATCTGTTCCAAGAACAACCCAGCTGTTATTGGCATCTCTCTCGGAAGAGGTCCAATGCCAGGTGGCGTAAAACTCTACCTGATTTCCTAGGTGCTGAATAGCCATACTGAGCTCATTAACAGACGGCAGGTGCCAACCACCATAATCATTGTAAGAGTACTCTGTAGCAGCTTGAGCAGCATGAAGATCACCGTTGACTGTTTCACACTCTGCTGCAATTATATCAAAAGTGTTTTGGATGCCATCACCTAACTCCCAGCTATCGGCCCCCTCCACATCAACTTCATAACATCCCCATTCATAGAAGCCAATCATATCAGGAGAAAGGACAAGTCCGGTGCCATCTTCGCCAATGTGAAATAGATATCCACCATTGTAGTAGTCGCCGATCTGCGGTTCATCATCATTTTCTACGACCGCTCCCGCTGCCCATGCAGCAGAATTAATCATCAACTGAGCCATATTTTCACTTGTTTGAAATGGATAAAAACCAAGATAAGTACCAGCAGAAGCGAACTGAACTACTTTCCCATCTCCATAGTCTGCCGCTACAACAGCATCACCTGTATTGTAGGATTCATTATTATTATTACTAGACCTTGTAACCAAGACCTCTCCCCAGTTGGCGTAGCCAACGTTGTAGCCGTGATCCGTGGTAAAAAATTCATCAACATTTTGCGTAATTGGATGATCGGCCTGAACATACGCTGAATCGAGTCCTGACCCACCAGAGCTCCTAGTCATAGGAATAACTTCACCAAGGGTCTGATAGAGGCCAATACTAACATTATACGCAGCCCACTCAAGAATAATCAATCCTCCACCATTTTCTACAAATTCCAGCAGAGCTTGCTGTCCTTCTTCAGGCATATCATTACCATAGCTCTCGCCATTTGGAAGGATCACTAGATTAAATTCACTCAAGAGTTCTGCATCATCAAACGACTGGCCTGTAGCACCATACAATTGAACATATCCAAAGCCTGCATCATATAATAATGCTTCCATCTCTATATCAAAATTAGTATTGTCATTAAAAATCAACACACTGACCTCTTCCAGATTATCCGGAAGAACAAGGTCACCGATATCAACCATGTCGCCAGATCGGTCACTGTATTCAGCAACAAATCCTTCCACAGGGTGAGACACCTCAGGGAATTCAAAGGATTGAGAATTATTGAATGAAGATCCTCTCACAGGGTCTGAAGGTCCAAAGCTGCGCTGACCTTTTACGTGTGTTTTCCTTTCTTCAAGGTTCATGAGGCTTTTTAATTTATTACGCTTTGACTCTACTGCAGCATCTCTCTTTGCCGTGTTAATAATATTGATGGAATTTTTGAACGAGGATCCACTTTCTTTTTGCAGACTGACCTTATTCTGCTTATCTGCACTTGATCGAGATGAATAATCTACATTATGATTTGTAGATGTCTGAATGAGCTTCTTTTTATCTGTCAGCGATTCCAACATTGATTGAAATTCTTCTGAATTGGATTTCACCTGTTTATTAGAAGGATTTGAATTGACATTCGTAGATTTTTTTCCTGATTTATCAGTTATTGTGACTTTGTTTTTGTTTGTCACTAGATCTCTGAAAGATTTCTTTCCCTGCTGCTCTTCTGATTGAACCATTTGTTTATTTGTAGTTGTATAGATACTCTGAACGGTGTTGTTTCCGCTTTCTGATTTTGAATCAGATACGTGATTTTGTACACCTTTTTCAGATGATGGTCCGGCACTAAATAGTATTGATAGCGCTAGAGCTAATGTAGTAAATGAACGATACATAGATTGTCCTCTTTTATTTTGTGTGAATTATATTTTATTTAAATCTTGATTACAATAATGGTAACTCAATTTAACTTAAACACCTAACGGTTAAGCAACAAACAGATTTATTGTTAGAACTATAATAGTGTGATGCTAAACACAAAAGAACAATAACCGATAAATTGGCAAGTATTTAATGTGAAAATCGATAGGTCCTAATCTCAAAAGGGTCAAGCTCAATATCAATTTTATCTTCAACAGAAACCCCTGGACCAAGGTCCTCCCACTCCATAAGGTCACACTCCTGAAGATGGCCCTCTAAAACCAATGAACCGCTAGAGACCCTTCCAAGTGTCTCTGCCAAACGTATTATCCAGGTACTTTCTTTCTCTGCCTTCTTTAATACCGATAATTCAATTCCGTTTCCGATTAAGGAAACAGGCATTTGACAATCCAAAGTGGACATACCCTCAAATAACAAGGGGCGCTGGTTCAGGCATTTCGCCTCGGACTGCACGTTTGACCGAATGAGATCTTTACTATGGGGTAAAAGACTATAGGTAAATACATGATCACCCTTATCTGCATCGGGGTCGGGATTGCTTGGCGACCGTAAAAGGTTTAGGTCTAATATATTGTCTCGGACCATGTAGCCGTACTTACAATCGTTCAGCAATGCCACACCATGGTCATGGTCAGAAAGATCAGCGTATTTATGCCCCACAACCTCAAACTTCGCATTGTCCCAGCTTGTGTTTTTGTGGGTGTTTCGTTTCACGTAGCCATACTGAATATCAAACGATGCCTGTTCAGATCTGATAGCAACCGGGAAGTGTACTCGCAGCATTTTGTGGGTCTCACTCCAATTGACTTTTGTTTGCATGTTCAATCTCTTTGAATTCGAATTCAGACAGACCGTTTGATTTATCCGGGAATCACCTATGGTAAATTGAAGCTCAAGCTGGTTCAGCACACTCCCGATTGATACAGTGTCAATTTTTACTAGTTCTGCAGTCTCTAACAACGCCTCCCGATAAAAGAAATCTATGTCCCACGCGTCCCAATTATTTGGACGGTCTTCGTATAGCGAAAGGATATTCCCCGGACCTGCTAAGAACTCTTTACCTGCTTCTTTGTCATAAGCAGAGATAAGTAATCCTTTTTTATCAAAAACATAGGAAATGAGATTGTTCTCAAGAATGAGATCGTCATTTTCTCGCTGATCATCTATGGATACAGCTTCCGCCTTTGTAAAGGTTGTAAAAGATAATGGTTCTAGTTTCACATGAACTAAAATATCCTGACCAACTCTTTGCATTGGAATCATTTTTTTTCTATGGTCAACTAGACCGAAACCATGGAAAGATTCTGGCAATTTGATAGCACCAGCCCAGGCACAGGATAGCGTATTAACCAAAACGATAGAATCGGCATCCTTTTTGAAAATTTTATTAGATGATTCTTCTAAGAGTCTATCACATCCCTCATGAATTTCATCATACTCTTTGTGTGTGTTCTCGTAAACAAGGCCTATGCTAGACCCTGGAATAATATCATGAAACTGATTAATCATTAACTTCTTCCAGAGTTGATCAAGGTCTTTATCGGGATAATCATCAATAGGTAGACAGGACCACAACATCTCAACCGATCGGAGCTTCCACTCTAGCTTTCGATTCTGCCGCTTGACAAGCCCGTGAGTGGTCAACGTCCCCCGGTGTAGTTCTAAATATAATTCACCAACCCAAGTTGCAAGGGACTCCTGGTGTTTTTCCAATCCCTTGAAAAAGGTTTCTGCTTTACCAAAATGAACTCTTGGAGCACCCTCAAGGTCTGCCATCCTCCTTCCTAATTCTATATTTTCAGGTTTAGGACCTCCCCCTCCATCACCTACACCGAACAGGGAAATAAATTCATCTAATCTGTCTTTTTCCTTGAATCCTTTTACTGCAGGAAGAAGGAACTCCGTATCTAGCTCACTATTATATGTATTCTCAGGCGGAAAATGTGTTAAAATCTCTGTGCCATCTATTCCACGCCATTTAAATGTTTGATGGGGAAACTCATTGAACTGAGACCAAGATAGTTTTTGGGTCAGGAAAAATTTCACCCCTGCTTTTTTTAATATTTGAGGAAGTGCCGCTGAATAACCAAAGACATCTGGAAGCCAAAGATTATCAACTACCACATCAAACTCATCCTTAAAAAAATTCTTCCCGTGAAGAAGTTGCCTCACCATCGACTCTCCACTAATCAGATTACAGTCTGCCTCTACCCACATTCCTCCCTGTAGTTCCCAATTATCAGACCGAACTGCTTCCTTGACCCTGTCATATATTTCTGGGTATTGATCTTTCATGAACTGATAGTGCTGTGGCTGTGATGCGCCAAAAATATAGTCAGGATATCGATCAATGATACTTAATTGAGTAGCAAAAGTCCGTGCACATTTTCTGACGGTCTCCCTAACAGGCCACAACCAACCTGTATCAATATGCGCGTGGCCTATTGCAGAAACATGAAGATCTGAGGCGCTAGCCTTTTTATCCAACTCACCCTGAAGGCAGTCACGCGCTTTCACTACATTTGACCTATTGTCAGAAAACGCATTGACACACTCATTCAGAGCCAAGATGGCCCTTAGTCTTCTAACTGAATTCTCTTCAAGATGCTTTATGATGCCCAATAATATTCTAGCATCAAGATAAAGGTGCCAAACATGCTCATCAAAAATACCATAATTCAGAGATTCTACTTTTGCATCAAACCACCCATAGCGCTTTGGGCTTTCTTGCGCAGGGTCCTGTTCAATAAATACCCCAAATAATGAATTTGCAGCAGCCTCAACCCAGAGTTCGATATGCTCGTCTCCTACAGAAGAATCAATAAGAGGAACACGCGTGCGAGCAAAGTTAGGGTCCCATATAGATGCATTGGTTATACCTTGTATAGCAAATCCATTTGCGGAATATACAAGTCCCTCTCCAGATAAATCTATTTCTGCAGCTACGGATTTTCCTTTCCATTCACTAGGAACATCACCCTCTAAATGGAACCAAGCGCTTTCCCATTTTTTCCCCCAATGATCTCCCACTGATATATCATTATAATTTAGAGAGGCCTTATCATCAAAACTGACTGGGTCTTTAGACCATCCATGCTCTGCTTGAAATTTTCTTTTATCATATACAATAAGGCCCTGTATACGTTCATACCACTTCTGAATACGCTGAAGAATAATATCTGTTTCTTTTTTATTCATTTTAATTAAACCTCTTCTGAAACCCAGCCATCATCCTGATGGTCTCTCTGTTCTATTTTTAATCTTGAGACCATAGTCTTCAGGTCTTTAAATCCACCAATCGTGAACCAAAATATGATTACCAATGAAAAGAGAATATGGATATAAATATAATTCTTCCAAAAGGCCATCCAAGACGCGCTCCCTACATCATGAGATAGATTATATATGGTTCCTATAATAAACACCAACGTCCAAATTCCTGTCCAAACATAGTTCACTATATAAATCAATCGATCACTTTTGGTGAACTCCTCTCCCATAAGAAAAATCTTCCATCCCATTTGTGTTTTCTTATTAACAACTCTTCGCTCACCCTTAATAGCATATTCTCCTCGATTCAATAATTTATCCATATTGAACGTTTTTTGTTTCTCTAATAGAGATACGACCACATAAGAAAGAGCAGACATACCCATGCTGATCCCCCAATATTCTTGACCATTTATATTTCTTATATACTCCAATGTAAGCTTTAGCCTTTGGTAGGAGCTTGGGTCGGCTAACCAATCTGATGGTATCTGCTTTACTAATACACCCCCAACACTTATTAACGCACCAACAGTCATAGCGCTCCACGCAGCGGAAGTGGTACCTCTTTTCCAGTATAAGCCACCAATAATAACAGCACCTGACCCTCCTGAAAATATGGCTCCGGTTATCGCAAAAAAGAGAGCTATTTTTTGATTTTGCTGAAACAAAAGACTAAATAAAAATATAAAGATTGCTACACCAAAAATTGCATACCGTAAAACCCTAAGATGGGTATCCTTATCAAAGGGTTTTTTTCTAAAAGGCATAATCACATCTTGAACTAAGATAGTGGCCCATGAATGAAGATATGTGTCGTGTGTGCTTATGAAGGCAGCGAGCATAAACGCAGCAAAGGCACCCATCAACCCTATTGGAAGGATAGCAGATAATACCAGCGGTCCTCGCATTTGGCTTCGTATCGTATCCGAATCTAACTTTCCAAGTGAAGAATTCACTAAGGTTGACATAGGTTCATAATCTGCATGATTCATGAAAACATATATTAATACGGGAACAACTAAAAAGAAGAGGCCCTGTGGCAATCCCCTAAATCCTGCAAGAACTGATCCCATTTTAGCTTCATGAGCGCTCTTTGCTGAGCTATTATAGGCTTGACTTCCTTGCCAGCTCATACTTCCATACATAACACCAATAATTCCAATTAGAAAATACCAGAAATTGAAATCCTCAACATGACTGGTTTTAAACGGATCGATTCGAGATGAATTCTCATATTTTTCACGTATCTCTATTGTTTTTTCTTCTCTTTTATCATCCTCTGGTAAAATACCAATCTCTTTTTCAGCAAGTAAAATCGGGGTCTGCTTCAAAGAATACTCCACCTGCTCCCATTCAACACTAAAAAACAAATATAGGGTTACAAGAAGCAATACAATAGTGGAAAATATTCCCTGGAAAAAGTCTGCGATAATAACTGCAATCTGTCCTCCTGTATAAACAAAATAAAGAGACAACCCAAGCAAAAATATCATCACAAGAGGATAGGTTGGGACACCAGCAAAAGAACTGGGTAGTCCAGCATAACTTATAAAAAATTGAGCTCCAACTGCTGGGAAAATACCAAAATTGATTATCCCTGCAATAAATGCAACAATCCCAGTAAATACCCTAAATTTTCTACTATATCTTTTTTCAAAAAATTGAGCTAAAGTGAGACAACGAGTTGATCGGAATCGATAGATAACCCACCCAGACATGGTCAGCATCAATATTATGATTCCCTGACTTAGACCCCACCAGGCTAAACTAAACCCTGATTCATATCCCATTTCCAAAAACATCACAACAGATATTGCACCTAGCCCAGCCATTCCACTGGAAACAGAGAGAAGGTACCTGCCCGCTGCCCGTCCAGCAGAAAGAAAATCAGTTACGCTTTTCATTAACCCTGATGAAAATGAGACAGAGTAAATCATCCCAATTAAAACCAAAAATACGATGGCCCAATCAAAAAAATGCATGATTATTTAACCCAAACCCTACCGTCTTTTCTTATTATTATTGACGACCCATTCCAATCTAAAGCTGCCTCCCAACCTGACAAGGTTAACAATAAAGTGGGTGGCCATGATACACCATCTACAGGTGTTTCTAATAGGTTTAGCTCTTTGATTGATGCTGTGTAGCGTTCATTTTTAAAAAAGTAATTTCTCTGCCTAAAATATACCTGCCTGAGAGCCCATTTATGCCTATCGAGACCATCATCTAAAAATTCAATCTTTTTTAATCCTGGAGGAATTTCAGAAAATTGAACTAATCCCCAATAATGAGGAAAATGCATGTAAATATGACCTTGCGGAGACCATACCCAATTGAATTCTGGATTATCTGTTTTTACGTATTCCCCATCTATGATATCCACATCCCAATGCACTCTTGAAAAGTTAACTTTCCAAGTCTCTCCATCTTTAGGAGGATTATTTGATCTGTAATTATTTATCAATGATTTCCATGGAATCGCTATTTCAATGCTCCAACCTCTATCTCTATCGCTCGGGTCATTGATTGTTCCATCCACATGAACTTTGGAAATCAAACCTGGAATATCCCATGAGTCTATAACGACTTTTGAATCATCATGATAAGGTTTTAATAAAATAAGATCCCATTCAGTCTCAAAAGCATTTACCTCTAGCTCGTAATAATTATGTGTATCACCATCTGGGTCTAAAAATATCTCAAAATCATTGTCCTTATATACAACAGCATCACGCTCTGTTATGGTTGCCCATACATGAGGATCTTCCATGATTGCTCCAAAATAAAAATAATTTTCATCCCATATCATTTTTACTTTGGTATCGTAAAATGGTTCGGGCTTTAAACTCCCTTCAATATCAACAAAAGATTTTGACCATTTTACTTCTTCCCAACCTTCATCATCTAACTTCCCATCTAATAGAATTGGTTTTTCTAGCTTATGACAAACATAGGTTCTAGGTGAATATTCAATTTTTTGTTCTGGAAATTTATTACCCCAAAATCCCTGACCATGAATAATTGAATATATTATAACAAAAAATTTTATTAAGAGCTGCATGGAGTCTCCTGATTATTGCTCTGATTTTATATCTAATATTGGTGTTGGGTCCATCCTTTTAAGAAAAACAACAGGTAAAAGACAAATTACCATCATAAGAACGTATACCTCTCCAATATCTAATCTTGAAGTCAAAGGTTCAATCAACTTATTTCCAATAACTACAGATAGATTTGCAAGCGCCATGTATGAAGTAAACATGGTTGCAGATGCTTTTGACCAAGATAAAGCCATAGCAAGAGCAAACATTGATACTGTCCCAATTGCTATAAAAAATGGAGCAACAACAAGATAGAATATTTGAAACCAATAGGGAATTTCTTGTGCATTCATAATCATAAATCCAAAAACTCCAGATAAAACTGAGAAACTCCCCCACCCAAGAAAGAAAAACTTTCTTCTTCCAAAACGATCTGCAAGAACTCCCCCCAAAATAGCACCAATAAATTCAAGTATTGTTCCTGGCACTCCAACAAATTGTGAGTATGTGTCAGCCTCCCAACCAAGTGTCTTATTATAGAACACAGGTAAAACTGCTCCATTTACTCCCTGGTTTATTGCTGATAGTAAAATGAATATCCCTGCAAATAGACAAGAAGGTTTTGAGAAAGCTTTTAATAAATCTGATATGACAATCATTGGATTTTGAATACTAGAGCTAGTTTCAGTGGTAATCAGAATCTCTTTACTCCATGGAAATCTTCTATCTCCTGGGCGTTCCAATATAAAAAGTGGAAAGAGCATTATTCCAAACATAAGTATTGTTTGAATAATAATAGTAAATATAAGTCCATTTGATACAAGAATGGTCCCCATCAGCGCTGCACCTGTTCCAGTACCTATTATTTTTGATCCCCACATTGCACCATTGACCTTACCTTGCTCATGAGGAAGTAATACATCAACTGCAAGAGCATCACAACTCACGTCTTGCAATGAGGCAAAGCAATTATGTAAAAAGAACATCCAGCCTAATAGGGTGATGTTCGATGTGAGATCCCCCATAAAAATCATCGCGATCAGAGTTAGTGTCATACCAAACTGTGCAAGCAAAATCCAAGGACGACGACGACCCATTGCCCGATAGGTAAAAGAATCTATCACAGGCCCCCAAAAAAGTTTGAATGTCCATGGTAGATACGCCATTGCAGTAAGCTGACCAGATTCAACAATAGTAAGTCCCTTAGATGCTAGAAACGATAAAAGGGCTGTAAGCATGAATCCCCAGGGGAATCCTTGTGCAAAATACAATATGCAAAGAATACCTATTCTGAGCCATTTATTGGTTTTTAGTGTATTGCTCATGCTATTATTCTTATCAAATGAGCCAACTAATCATATGCTACACACTGGGCCAAGTACTTTCTCAACTTGCTCTGACATAACCTCATATCCTTTACTATTAGGGTGAACACCATCAGGAGTATATTCCTCGAGAAGTCAACATCCAATTCATTTTCCATTTTAGCTCCCATTACATTGATTTTTTAATTCATGAGCTCATACAAAGTGTCAATCTCAAAATCCGGCTGTTCATCAATGCCCTTATCAGAAAGAGTAAACTCAACAATAACTTTTTCATTTGGGAGCAAATCAAAATAATTATCACTAAACAAGCCAAATACATTAAGTGATTGTAAATGCAATTGACATAAAAAAGAATTTGCTACTATCGTGATATAATACTTTCTACCAACTTTATTAATGGTATGATGAAAACTAGGTAGTTGGAGATCTAATTCTTTTGGCATAACAAATAATAAATTATTTTTACTAACTAAGTCTCCATCAATCGTTAGTTTGGCTTGTAAATATAACCTCGATGGATTATTGCCATTAATTAATTTATCTCGTTCAATTTTATAAAATATATTTGATGAGAAGGTTTTAATTTCAATTTCAAGACTTTTATCAAAAATAACAAATCCATCTAATCTATAAAGTTCAATATTTAATACTGAATGAAAATCTTTATGTTGATCATTGACAATGTGGAACTCTATGAATTCTTTTCGTTCCATGATAGAAACAAGAACTGGATTAAAAAATCTTTTTGCCTGATAATGAAGGGCTTTCCATTGACCAAGGTAATCTATGCTTGACCATGAGATTGCTGGCCAACAATCGTTAAACTGCCAATATAAAGTACCCATACAATAAGGCATATTTCTTCTATGGGATTCAACTGCTGATTTTATTGCTTGTGCCTGCATGACCTGACTCAATAAGGCTAATGATTCAAACTTGTCATTTGACCTATAATGCTTTTCTATGTACTTCATAAGGTTTCCTGCGCCTAGAGATGCCTTCTGATGTGCATTCATCACATCAGAGTCTAAGCGACGATCTTCCTCATTAGTGAAACTTTCAATTGTTGCCAAACTAGGAAAAGACTGCATGCCATACTCTGACATAAATCTTCCAACATTATTCTCAAACTCACCAAAACCATCGCCACCATGCCATACACCCCAATAATGATTATCTCCACTACCATATATTTGATCTTGATTGGGAAATTTTGTGCTGTGTCCAGGAGAAGTTGGCCAATATAGTCGGTCTGGATCTATCTCCTCGCATAGACAAGGAAGAAGATTATGAAATAATTTATTATAATCCTCCCAGACAGATTTAGGAAGTTTTTCTTTCCAGCCCCAGTTCAACCATCCAGATGCAATTTCATTATTTCCACACCATAGAATAATACAGGCATAATTTTTTAGCCGCTGTAATTGATATCTTACCTCTTTTTCAATCGATGTTAAAATTTCATCATCAGTTGGATACATTGAACACGCAAAGATAAAATCTTGCCATATCATAATTCCCATTTCATCACATAATTCATAAAAGTCTTCTGATTCATATATACCCCCACCCCAAACGCGTAATGTATTCATATTTGCATTCACCGCAGCTTGCAATAATCTTTTATAATCTTTTCGTCTTGTGCGTGTCAAAAAGGAATCGGAAGGAATCCAGTTTGCACCTTTTGAATATATCTCCTTTCCATTCACATGAATCTCAAATGACTCACCTTTTTCATCAGGTTCTCTTTTTATTAGAACATTGCGTATACCAAATCTTTTTTGAATTTTCTGATTACATGAATTACTAGATATCTTAATAGTAAAATAATGGAAGGTTTGATCCCCATGTCCATTAGGCCACCAAAGACTTGGAGAATCAATTATAAATGGTACTTCAATAGAATAGGTTCCTTTTTTTAAGATATGCAAAGTATCAACTCTTTGGCCAGTTCGTCTCTCCTTTATGGCAATTTCTACGTCTTCAGCAGCATCTGCTATGAATTTTATTTCTAAAATCAACTCCGCTCTTTCACTAGTGACCTTTGTATTCTTAATAACCACATCATCAATAAACCAATTGTTCCATCCAACCATCTGTACTTTTTTCCATATACCCGACGTAACAAGACAAGGGCCCCAGTCCCAGCCGTAATGGTATGGCGCTTTTCTAGTAAATGGACTTGTTCCTCCTGCCCGATCATTATCAGCGGGAAGTCTGTAGTCAAGAGAATCCATTTTGCTTTTCACTTCATTTAAAGGAGAACGAAAGGTAATAAGTAATTCATTCTTTCCAGAAATCAAGACATCTTTAACATTAGCTTTCCATGGGTGAAACATATTATTCGATTTAATAATTAATTTATCATTTAAACAAATATCAGCATATGTATCAATTCCAAAGAAACAGAGTTGAATATTATTTTTTAAAAATAGTTCTTTGCTTGGAATGAAAGAAAGCCTGTACATCCAATCCTGATCAGATATCCATTGTAATTTAGATTCATTCTCTCCAAAAAAAGGATTTTTGATTATACTGTGACTTAGTAAATCAAGATGTATATTCCCTGGTACAACGGCTGTTAACCATTCTTCATTTTTTGCATTAAACTCCCACCCAGAGTCTAATTCTTGATAAATTTTTTCTTTCACGTTTTAGTCAAAAAAGAAAAAGCCCCTTATGGTTAGGGGCTTTATTGCTCCGGAGGAGGGACTCGAACCCCCGACAAAGTGGTTAACAGCCACCTGCTCTACCAACTGAGCTACTCCGGAATAATATTTTAATAAAAAAAGCTGCGGAATTTAACGCGTATTCGATTTCACTCAAAGTTACAATTCTTTTTCAGCAATTAGTTTGTAGTTCTGATCTAACATACCGCTATTAATATGATCTTTACTTATATATACAGTCCCGTCTTGATTGTGGGGTTCTCCATATACTGAGTGAAACGATTTAAGTCCACCTAACCATTTTCTTTCATCTGCAAGATATACCATATCTCCTACATCTGCTGCCATAAGATCCATATCATTAATGGAAAATTGTACTACATTATCTTTGAATTCTTTCTCAACCCATTCAACAACAACTTTATCTCCTAAACGATAATTTGGAGTCCCTCCCTTAAAAATTTCTTTGGCTTTATTCAATGACCAAACAGTCAATCCTTCTGTATTATTATCATTAGGAGGAGAAGTAAAAAAACCAACCAAAACACCTGATCCAGCACAGACTATTGTATTATACAATGCCCTTATATATGAGTATGGTCTATCTGGATTAAATTCAATCCCATGATCAAATGGTGATATAAAGATTTCTGGATATTTGCTTCCAATTACCATTAAAAGAGCACCTCCAAGAAAAGTTGCAATAGCAGCAGGAGTGTTATATCGTTTCCAAAATATTCCCAGAAAGATTGCTACTACAAGAGGCGGTGTCATGGTGCTATGAAAAAATCCATGTGCTTCATATAGGGTTGGAAAATTATTAAAAAAGATTGTACTTATTGCACCAACAGCTGTAGCGCCAGCACTGACATACATTGCTATCTTGAGGTAATGCTTATCATCTTTATCTTTTACAAGCGGTTTATATACATCATTAATCACTACAGCTGCGACTGCATTAATAAGAGTATCTACTGTACTCATTAACGCAGCTGCAACGGCTGCAATAACAAAAGCAAATACAACCTCGCTTCCAGTTATTAAATAAGCAACCTGAGTAAAAACATGATCTAACCTAGTTGAGGCATTCCAATCCTCAGGCGTAACTATGCTAATCGCCTTACCTACCCATCCTGCATTCGAGACAACAATTGTTGATATAGGTAATAACACTAACACGTTAAAAGCAGCCGCCTTTCTTCCTTCATGAACAGATTTACATGCCATAAATCTCATTATCAGGCCCTGATTCATAAACAGAAAACCCACTGATCCAGCTACCCCATCCTGCCAAAATATACCCACAAAATTAAAATTAGCAGGTTTGTTAAAATGTGCGAGTGGAAGCTTAAACTCCGGAGATAATGCATTCCAGAATACAGAAAAACCACCCACATAGTTAATCCCCATAATAAAAATGACTATACCAGCAAAAATCAGTATAAACCCTTGTGCTAAATCTGTAAAAATAACAGCAGTTTGCCCACCAAAAGTGATATACACCCCAGATATAACTGCAACAATGAAAATAATTGTATATAAATCTAGTCCTAATAAAGGTTGAAGAGTTTTACCCATCGTAAGAAATCCAATAGCAATATAACCTATCATATAACCAAGGATTGCTATAGTTGCTAAGACTCTTACCCCAGAGTTAAAACGTTTTTCAAAATAATCAGGAATAGATCTAATCCTCGTATAGTATATTATCGGTAACCACCCAAATAGAAATAAAGGCATAAAAAACCAATCATTCATATATGTCATAGTTGATGAAAAACCATGTTCATATGCCTTTGCAGAATATTTTAGAAAACTATGGCTACCTACACCAGTAGCAACGATACTCATGGTAACAAGCCACCATGAAAATCTCCTACCACTAAAGAAAAAGTCTTGAGTTGTCTTATTATATCTAGCAAAGAAAGATCCAAAACCTAAAACCAGAGCAAAATAACCAAAAATGATAACCCAAAAAAAAGATGAGGTATTTATCGCTTGATCCATTATTGTTTTTTTGTTGATGTTTTTAAAATTGTAAAAACAAGATGTACGCTCATAATAATTAAAACCAACCCTAATCCGATTGCTAAAAATTGTTTTCCAAGTGCAGCAAAGGTAAATAAGCTATGTATACCCATATAATAAAATATCCCAAATAATAAAATATGTAACCATAGTCTATGGTAAACACGATCTCTATTTAATGAATTGGATTTAATTATTATATACATACCGATAGAGAATATTCCTCCTCCAACAAGGTATAAGTATATATATGGTAACCAGGCTCGACTAAAATCAACCATTTTTTTCTTTTATTAATTTATCATAATGAGGCTTTAAGCTTTTCCAAGTTTCACCTAGACCCTCAACCATTACCTTAGTATTTCCAATTACAGGCATAAAATTAGTATCTCCAGTCCATCGAGGTACAATATGGTAATGTAAATGCTCTTCTATTCCTGCTCCACCAGCTTTGCCAATATTGACACCAAAATTAAATCCATCAGCATTTATTACTTTTTTTAAAATATTCATAGAATGATTTGCGAATTCCATTATCTCTGTATTCGCAATAATAGATAATTTATTGGTATCTGATGTATGTAAATATGGTGATATCATAATATGTCCATTAGAATAAGGATAAAAATTCATTAATATATACGACTCGATTCCTCTGTATAAGACAAGACTTTTTTCATCATCAAGTGATTCAGCTTTTTGACAGAAGATGCATCCGTCTTCCCTTGGAGTACGAATATAGTCTATCCTCCATGGTGCCCATAATTTACTCATCATCTGTTTTTTTTCTTTCTTTTATTACCTTTTGTTCAAATTCCTTTGGCATTTTTTCATAATGGCTAAAAGATTCTGAGTGTAAACCTCTTCCTCCAGTTAACGACCTTACCGTTGTTGCATAATGGTATAACTCGGCCTGAGGAACTTTTGCTTTTATAATTTGGAAACTACCATCTGAATCCATACCCATTATTTTTCCACGTTTCCCAGAAACATCACCCATAATATCACCCATAAATTCCTCTGGTACCTTTACCTCAATATCCATTATCGGCTCTAATAAACAAGGTTTCGCATTAAGGAAGGCTTCTCTAAATGCATGTTTCCCAGCGGTTTGAAAAGCAACATCCTTCGAATCAACTGGATGCATTTTACCATCGTAGAATTCTACTTTTATATCCACTACCTTGCAACCAGCAATAATTCCCTCAGTGCAGGCAGTATTTACTCCTTTTTCTACCGAAGGAACAAAAACACGATTAACATTTTGTCCAACTAGGGATTGTGTGAAATCAATACCCTCCCCTCGCTGTTTTGGCTCGATCCTCATCCAAACCTCAGCAAATTGCCCACTCCCACCTGATTGTTTTTTATGTCTGTATTTTGACTGAGCTTTTCCTAATATTGTCTCTCTATAAGGTACTTTTGGTTCTTCGAGTTCGATTTCTATACCAAATCGCCTTTTTAGTCTTTCCGTTGAAACGGTCAGGTGAAGCTCTCCTTGGCCAGAGATAATTGTCTGATTTACCTCAGCATCGACTCGATAAACAAAAGTTGGGTCTTCTTCATGGAGCGTGGCAAGACCAATCGCTAATTTTTCTTCATCACCATTAGCTGTTGATCTTATCGCTGCATGTATATTTGGGCTTGGGAGCTCTAAAAGAGGTAAAGTGACATGTTTTCCTGAGCAAAGTGTATTACCTGTGTGAGCGTCTTTAAGCTTAACCACCCCGCCTATATCTCCAGCCGATAGTTGATCTACCTGAGCTCTATTTTTACCATTAAGTAAAAACATTTGACCAAACCTTTCATTGGTATTTCTACTAGTATTATAATAATCTTTCCCTGTTTTTACTTTTCCTGAATATACACGGAAAAATGATAGCTCCCCTAAATGTGACTCCGACATAGTTTTAAAAATCTGTAATACTGATTCTTTTCCATCTAAAGATATACTTACATCATTTCCTTTTTCATCATGTGCAGTTATCGTTTTTCTATCATCAGGAGATGATCCATATTTAGCTATGAAATCACATAAACGAGCAACACCTATATTAGAAGTAGAAGATGTACAAAATAAAGGTATAAAAGTTTGATCTTGTATAGCTCTATGTATACCATTCCTCATTTCATCTTCAGTGAGACTTCCTTTTTCAAAAAATTTTTCTAATAATGTGTCATCTGATTCAGCAACAAATTCTATTAATTCCTCATGTAGTATTCTTACCTTATCTTTTAATTCCTCAGGTAATTCACTTTCAGTCATTTTACCTGATTTATCATCCTGATAGGATATTAATTCTGTTCTCAAAACATCAACATTCTTATTATAACCTAATCCTTCATTAATTGGTAATTGCATTGGGAATACATTATCTCCAAACCTTTTTCGTGCCTGTTCTAGGATATTCTCAAAATTGGTATGCTCTCTATCCAAGCCATTTATAACTAACATTTTTGGAATACCCAGTTTAGATGCATGATGCCACATTGTCTCCGTACAAACTTCAACACCATTTACTGCATGAACAGTTATAATAGCCATATCAACAACAGCTAAAGAGCCTATCGCTTCTCCTATAAAATCAGAATATCCAGGAGTATCTATCATATTAAATTTTTTATCCATCCATTCCATGTGTAATGGGGTACTGTGAATTGATATTTGCCTTGCTTTTTCACCTGGATGATAGTCAGAAATAGTTGACCCATCTTCTATTTTACCTATACGATTAACTTCGCCACCAAGCTTTAACATTGCTTCTGCTAAACATGTTTTGCCTGATGCTCCGTGACCAACAATGGCAAAATTCCTTATATCAGATGATGAAAATTGTTTCATATTATATCCTCATTCAAACCATGTATTTATGGAAGAAGGGTATTGATTGTAAACACTCAAGAAAGGAAAATCAAGCAAATTAAAGATCTAGAGTTCTATATTCCTCAATATAGGCACGTAATGCTGGAATGATATATATTTTTTCTAAGTCAAATTCTAAAAAACTGGTAGCCAATGTTTTTAAACGCTGCTCAATGGGCTTCATTTTATTGACTACTATTACTATTTTATCATTTACTTTACAGGTACCACCAGTAAAATCACCCTTCCCTTTTAGTATCTTTAATCCTAAACGTTTCGCAAGATCTTCAAATTCAATATATAATTTTTCATTCTTCACTAGATTAAATCACTTTTCCCATTTAATTTTAAATACTCTACTAACAATTTTACATCTTCTACTTTTTCTTTTGATACAACAAGAGTAGCATCATTCGTATTAACTACAACAAGATTATCAACTCCTACTATTGCTGTAAACTTTGTATTGTCATAGATTAAGTTATTACTACCATTTATGACTTTACCATCTCCTTTTATTATATTACCATTTTTTGTTTTACTTAGCACCTCATCTAACGCATTCCAAGATCCAATATCATTCCATTTAAAATCTCCAGAAACGACATAAATATTTGACGCCTTCTCTAAAAGTCCATAGTCAATAGACTCTGGTTCAATGAATTCCCATATATCATCAAAGGATTCACCTTTTGCCAATTTTGGAGCAATTTTTTCGATGTTTTCATTTAACTCTGGAAGATGTTTTTTTAAACTCTCCATAAATGTTTCCACATTCCAAAAAAACATTCCTGCATTCCACAAAAAATCTCCGCTAGATATAAATCTCTTTGCAAGTTTTACGTGAGGCTTCTCGGCAAAAGCTTTTACATGATAGGCATCAATATATTTCTCATCCATCTTTTCATCATACTGTATATATCCATATGCCGTGGAGGGATAACTTGGCTTGATACCAATTGTAACAAGATGTTTTTCTCTCCGAGCAAGAGTATCTGCGGTATTAATTGCTTTTTCAAATTGTTTATGACCAACAATTAAATGGTCTGCTGGGAATACACCCATGACATCATGTGGATTATCCAATGCAAAATATGCCCCCATCATAGCAATTGCTGGGGCTGTATCTTTACTAGAAGGCTCCACAATAACTAGTTCATGATCTATGCCTTTTATATTATTGATGACTTGATTATATAATTCTTTCCTTGTAATAATATAAATATGTGTTATTCTTTTTATTTTTTTTAGACGATCGACCGTCATTTGAAGTATGGATTCCTCACCTACAATGTTTAACAGTTGTTTTGGCTTGTTTTCTCTACTGTATGGCCAAAAGCGACTTCCAGAACCACCCGCTAGAATTACGCATTTCATATTAATTATAAACCTTTAGCTGAACCTGATTGATTTCGAACTCCCAGTTAGCACGAATTTTAATAGTATCGGGGTAATCATAAAACCATTCAGATGAATGATAGGGGTCAATCTCACCATATGAATATTCAAAATTTTTATCCATATCATGAAAAAACATTAGCGAATAATTTCCTTCGGAGACATACTTCATACTAAAATTACCATTAGAATTTACAACTGTTCTATAAACCAATAATTCTTTTTCCATATTCCTTAATTCTGCTATTAAATCCTCTGGTATTTTTTCAGATATTTTCATTTCTAAGGACCCAAACCCTTGATAATTACTTGTACTAAAATTTATTGATAAAATAGAATCCTTGATTCCTCTTCCATATCTCGATACAATGCCATCACTAATAAATTTTAGACTATATGCAGAACTAGGTTTCCAATTGGTTTTTGGAAGTAGATTCAACGAAAGTGGCGTATCATATAATAGCTCAATTGGAGTAGGAATAGAATCTTCTATTAAAGATATTGAGCCTAATTCTTTATTTAATTCTACAGGGTTTGAAAAAATAATTTTTAATGATGAGGCACTATCAGATTGGATATCATGAATATCTCTAGCAACAGGCTTAATAATTTTGAGATATGTTGTGTCTTTTATTGTATCCATTTTAATCCTTATATATCCAGAATCAAGGATAGCAGTGTTCCCTTTATAGATACCTCTTGTCTCAATTGATATGTAATCATTTGCTGATTGACTTAAGATAAAGTTTAATCTAGTATTATCAACAGGGTCACGAAAAACATTAAAATCAGATATAGAAGAATCTCCCTTTGTTATATTCAAGATTATGTCGTCTGAGAATTTCTCAATGTTGTTTGAAAAAATAATTCTTCCCCATGATTCTTTAATAATTTCTGCACCTATCATTTTTACAGCACCAAGATGGGCAGGTATTTTTATATCAATATTATGTAGAGTATCTTGATTTTGTATCACCAAAATAGGTTCCCAACTCAAACCATAAAGCATTTTATCAGGTATAATAGGAGACCCAGACAAGGTTTTGTCAACCGCTATGAGCTTATACCTACCTGAAGAAAGAAATTTAAAATTATATACTCCTCTATCTGTAGCATCAATGACATAATCAGGTTGTCTATTAAAAAAAGTTGTATCATCCCTAAAATCTAGAAGCTTCCATAGCTGAACACAAGATTCCTTATCGTGATACACTTTTCCTGAAATAGAACCTTGATCAATTTGTTCTCCTGTTGAAAATGCAACTTGAACACCTTGCTCAAGCTTTACTTTGTGTTCATCGCTTAGTGTTCTATTAATTATAATAATATATGTTTGATCTTCTATTAGAGAATCCGGGAAATCAACATAGATTTTATTTCCCTTGTAAATAATTTTTGGCTTATCCATTAAATTTGGTAAAACACTAATACTTTTTTCAATAGTTCGTTCTTCAATATATTCTGAAAAATGCAATTCAACTCTCCCCCCATTAAAATTAACTGTTCCATTATCAGGAATGGTCATTAACAACTCTGGTGGGGTTATATCCTTAGGGCCACCAGGCGGTGCCATTACTGCTGCACAGGATATAATAAATAAAAATAAAAACCTAAAAAAGAAATGTTTTATTGTATCTATGGTCAATATTGATTAGTTAGTTATTATTTAAATTTACAGGAATCTCTTTATTAAATGTTACTTCACTTTTTGTTATATTTAAGGTAATACACCACACTTTAACCCCTGCTAGATGGGCATTTAATAAAGCCTTTGAAAACTTAGGATCCCTATCCCACATGGGTTGGAATGAACTCGCATCTGGTCTTTGGCATACAAATAATATGCCTGCCTGCTTTCCATTTAGTACAAGGTTCATTAAAGATTCAGCATGTCTCGCCCCTCTAGCAGTAACTGCATCCGGAAATTTTGCAATCCCATCCTTGACATAAGTAACAGATTTTATTTCTAAGTAAAAAGGGTTATTTTTTTTATCTACTAATAAAAAATCAAACCGATGATTCCCAACCGTTATCTCAGGTCGAATTAATTTGAATTGACTAAATATTTTAAGATTTCTGTTTAGTAGGGATTCTTTTACAAAATAATTTGGTAATGTTGAAACCAAAGAAATTAAACCCCCAGAAAATTTTACCATCACAGTTGTAAATCCAGTTTTGCGATTCTTATTACTTGTTGGCCTAACCAAGACCTCTGCACCAGGAACGAGAAGTTCTCTAAGCCTACCGGGATCTGGCAAATGACTTTTAACAATTTTCCCTTCAATATCAATATGAGTTACAAAACGATTGGGTCTCTCAACGAAAGTTGCAAGTATCAAAGGGCCCTTAATTTTCATAAGCAAGTTTAAGACTGTTATCTTTCATCCTTGATACATAATTATTTGTAAATTTAGCTTTATTAAAATAAAATAATCATGCCCCTTGTTCCTCCATATATAAAAGCATTACAAAACTATAAACCTGGTAAACCTATAAGTGAAGCTAGAAGAGATCTCGGCATTCACGATATAATAAAACTTGCATCTAATGAAAATCCTCAAGGACCATCACCAAAAGCTCTGCTAGCAATTCAGAATGCAATGAGAGACTTGCATCGGTATCCAGATGCTTTGGGATTTAATCTTCGTCAAAAAATAGCTGGAAAATTTAATGTAAAAATTGAAAATGTTATACTTGGGGCTGGATCTGAGGGAATAATGTCTACTATTATGCGAACCTTTTTACTTAATGATGATGAATTATTAAGCGCAAAAGATTCTTTTATAGGCTTCCGTGTTTTAGCAATGGCATCTGGAAGAGATATCAAATGGGTCCCTATGAAAGGTTACAAATATGACTTAGAAGAAATGGCAAAGAGAATCTCAGACTACACAAAAATTATTTATATAGCAAACCCTGATAATCCTATGGGCACATATATAACCAAAAAAGAATTTGAAGAATTCTATTCGTATGTACCAGATAGAACACTAATTATTCTTGATGAAGCATATTATGAATTTGCAATTAATCAAAATGATTACCCTGATTCAATGAACTATAGACATGATAATATTATTACACTACGAAGTTTTTCAAAAGCATATGGATTGGGCGGAGTTAGAATTGGATATGGCTTAGCTCATGAAGATTTAATTCAAAACTTACTTAAAGTAAAAGTCCCTTTTGAGCCCTCTCTTTTAGCTCAGGAGGCTGGGCTTGCGGCTCTTGATGATATTGAATTTTTATCTAAAACAATAGTAATAAATGAAAAAGGTAACCAATTGCTAACAAAAGGATTCGATAAATTAGGCATTGAATATATTCCATCTACCGCAAATTTTATTACAACGGTTTGGGAATCGGAAAATAGAGCCTCTGAAATATCAATGAATTTATTGAATAAAGGTATTATTGTAAGACATCTCACTTCGTTTGGTTGGCCTAATTGCATTCGTATCTCTATTGGACTAGAAAAGGAGAATATAAGATTTATTAAAACCTTAAAGGATTTATTGTGAAAAGAAATCAATATACTATTAAAGGATTTGATTATTGTGAATTGTACGTAAGCAATGCAATACAAACAACATATTTTTATAATAAAACAATGGGCTTTCAAACAATTGCTTATCGTGGATTAGAAACAGGTACCCGAGAAAAAGTAAGCTATGTTCTCAACCAAGGCCGTGTCAATCTTATAATAACATCACCACTTATAAAAGATACAGATATCGGGGCTCATATTGATAAGCATGGAGATGGCGTTAAAGATGTTGCATTTACAGTTGATGATTCAGAAGTCGCATGGAAAACTTCCATTAATCGTGGAGCGAAAAGCGCGATGGAACCACAGTTAATAGAGGACAATGATGGCCAAGCTATAATATCTGCTATTCATACTTTTGGAGAGACTATTCATACGTTTGTTGAAAGAAAAAATTTTAATGGCTCTTTTCTTCCAGGATTTAAAAAATATAATTCAAACGAAAGCAATTCACCTATCGGCCTTATTCACATAGACCATATCGTTGGAAATCAAGAAGATGGAAAAATGAAACCTGTCTGCGATTTTTATGAAAAAATATTTAACTGGCATCGTTTTTGGACTGTAGATGATAAAGATATCAATACAAAATATTCTGCATTAAGATCTATAGTTATGGCAAATGATAATGAAATAATAAAAATGCCAATTAATGAACCTGCTGTTGGTTTAAAAAAATCTCAAATACAAGAATTTATTGATTATTATGTGACCGCTGGAGTACAACATTTAGCGCTATCAACAAAAGACATTATTCATACAGTTAAATTAATGCGTGCAAATGGTGTCAATTTTCTCCCAACACCGGATTCATATTATGATTCCATTACTGATAGAGTTGGTCTCATCGATGAAGATATAGATCAATTAAAAAAATTTGGTATTCTTGTTGATATTGATGAAAATGGCTATATGCTTCAAATTTTCACCAAACCTCTTCAAGACCGACCTACCCTTTTTTTTGAAATTATTCAAAGAAAAGGATCAAATAGCTTTGGAAAAGGTAATTTCAAGGCGTTATTTCAATCAATTGAACGAGAGCAAGAGAAAAGAGGGAACCTATAAATGAAATTTGTTACTTTTAAAGATACCATAGATGGAAAACCAAAATTTGGTTTTAAAAGAAATCAATATATTATTGATATAGTACTATGTGCAATGTGGGTAAATCAAGAAAATGATAATTCTGAGTTTTTGAAAATCCCTTCTTCATTAAAAGACGCACTTCAGAACTGGGAGTTAAATTTAAAAATGATAAAAAACCTAGCTTTATATTTGCCTGAAAAAGATATTAACAAATATAATGTTTCTGGTAGGCCGATTGCCATTTTAGAATCAGACCTAGATTTTATGCCTCCTGTACCAAACCCTCAATCATTTAGAGATTTTTACGCATTTGAGCAACATGTCCGCGCAGCAAGAAAACTTCGTGGATTAGAAATGCATCCGGATTGGTTTAAGATACCTATATTTTATTTTTCTAATGCCGTTGCGCTTTTTGGACATGGTTCTGATATTAAGTATCCTAATGGAACAAATGAATTAGACTTCGAATTAGAATTTGCAATTATCATAGCAAATGGAGGATCAAATATTAAAGCTGAAAATGCTACTCAATATATTGCCGGCTATACTATTTGCAATGATTGGTCCGCAAGAGACGTGCAAAGAGAAGAAATGGCAATGAGTTTAGGTCCTGCAAAAGGGAAAGATTTCGCAACTAGCTTTGGCCCATATATGGTAACACCAGATGAACTATCAGATGCTTGGGATAATAAGGGTAAATTGCATCTTCGTATGACATGCCACATAAACGATAAACTAATATCAGATGGTAATACTAATGATTTATATCATCCTTTTGAAAAAATGATTGAAAGGTCCTCTACAAATACAAAGCTTATTGCTGGTGACTACCTTGGGTCAGGAACCGTCGGTACTGGATGCATCCTCGAATTACGACCAGAAAACACCGATGGCTGGATTAAAAAAGGAGACATCGTTAAGCTAGAGATAGAGCGGCTCGGTGTTTTAGAAAATAAAATTGTATAATTAACCATGCCTTTTTATCAAAAACGAGGTGAAATACCAAAAAAGCGCCACACCCAATTTAGCAATAATAAAGGTGACCTTTATTGGGAAGAACTTATTAGCCGTGGTGGTTTTAGTAATATTTATTCAAATGTATATCATAAAAATCCTCCAACTTGCATTGAAACGATTGGAGCGATGAAAAAAATTGATATACAAAACATGGATTCAAAACATCATCATATGCATCTTATGACATCTAAGCTTAAATCAAAAGGTGATGCTATAGAATCAAGGATACCTCTGTTTTTTAATGAAGATGTTATTATTTCAAAAGCACATGTGAATATTTCAATGAACACCTTATATAAAAATGGTTGTGCTGATGAAGTTTTATTTATTCATGATGGCAAGGGGATTTTTCAATCAAATTTTGGTAACCTTGTATTAAACCCTGGTGATTACCTTATTATTCCGAGGGGTATTATTTGGAAGATAAGTGTAAAAAGTAAAATGATGATGCTAGTGATTGAATCGCACTCGCCTATTGAAACTCCTGAAAGATATCGAAATAAATTTGGACAACTACTTGAACACTCGCCCTACGCAGAACGAGATATAATCACTCCAAAATTTATAGCCCCTATTAAAGATAAACATATTGAGGTTAATGTAAAACTTCATCAAGGTATTCAAAAATATACCTATCAGCATCATCCTTTTGATATTATTGGATGGGATGGATACTATTTCCCTTACGTCTTTAACATAAATAATTTCATGCCCATCACAGGTAAGATCCATCAACCACCACCAGTGCATCAAACATTCCAAAGCAAAGGCTTTGTTATCTGTTCTTTTGTACCAAGGCTATTTGATTACCATCCTAAATCTATTCCTGCCCCATATGCGCATAGTAATGTTGATTCAGATGAGATTATCTATTATGCAGAAGGAGAATTTATGAGTCGAAGAGGAATTGAACGACAATCTATAACATACCACCCAATGGGGGTACCCCATGGTCCGCAGCCAGGTAAAATAGAAGAATCAATTGGTGTAAAAGAAACAAAAGAATTAGCTGTTATGATTGATACATTTAAAAAACTACATATTACAAAATCGGTTATGAACATAGAGGATGAAAACTATCCATATTCTTGGACTATAAAATGATATTTGACCCTACTAAAATTTCCTTTACTGATATACATAAACTTATGATTGGCTCTATAGTTCCTCGCCCTATTGCATTTGTTTCCACTATATCAAAAAAAGGAAAAAACAATGTTGCCCCATTCTCATATTTTAATGGCGTATGTTCTAATCCTCCAACAATTATGTTTGCTCCAGCTCGAAGAGGATGGGATGGTAAAGAAAAAGACACATTGATAAATATAAGAGATAACAATGAATTTGTAATTAATATGGTTTCTGAAAACTTTGCAAAACAGATGGTTTTATGTTCAACAGATTATGATTCAGATATCGATGAATTCGAAATTTCTGGTCTTACACCAAAATCTTCTAATAAAATTTCACCACCTCGGGTAAAAGAATCAAAGATTAGTTTTGAATGTACATTGAACCAAATAGTTGATATAGGCGATGGTAGTGCGGGTAGTGGTTTTATTGTTATTGGTACTATAGTTCTTTTTCATATTGATGATAGTATTTATGAGGATGGACATATTCTTCTAGATAAGCTTGAGCCACTAGGAAGACTTGCTGGAAATTGGTATACGCGACCTAGTGATGAAATAGAGATTATACGAGATATAAAGCCCAAATAAAAACTTAGACAACTAATTCTTTCATAGTTTTAAATCAATAATTTCTTCTTTATCAACTCTGATAGTTTTACTTACATTATTTGATTCAATCTTAAATTGTTGACCCTTTGGAAGCATAAAAATAAGATAATCATTCATATCAAAATTTTCTCCTTTACTTATCCCTTCTTCCATAAAATTATCCTTACCTATTATTCTAACTAGTACTTCTTTCCTGTTACCTAATGAATCAAGTACCCTTATCCGGATTGGTATATATTCTTCATCAACTATAACAGTTTTATAACTAGCTGTTACTTCTATAGCATTATATACTTTACTATTTGGGAGCCAAGTCATTGGAAAATAAAGATCTGTATCTAACCAGGTTACAGCAAAAATTCCGTGATTTATATCTCCCTCAATTGCTTTATTTGCAAGATTTACAAACCAAGCTTCATCTAATTTGTCTCCTGTAGGCTCTGCAGCGCCAGTAAAATGCCATTCTTTATCCCAAATCTCTACCCAAGAATGATTACCAGAATTATTATACCATAAAGGTGTTCCGACAAACCTCGCAGGTATGCCAACACTGCGACAAGCATCTATAAGTAAAATACTTAAACCTGTGCATGATGCCATGCCCGATTCAATGCTCTCAAAAGGTGATTGGTCTGCTTTGGGACGATCTTTTGAATATTTCACTCCTACGATATCATATATTTTCTGATTAAGTAATACTGTAGCTTCATAAGAAGAATTTAATGATTCAACTAATGGGTAGAATTTTTCATAGAATTCTGGCCTCCAATTGTCTACTCTTTCATTTAAATTTGTATATGGTAGAACATAATCGAGAAATATATTCTCGGGTATTCCATCTCCCCAATTTGTATTATATTTTGTTTTATAGGCTAAATCACAATTTTTAATCAAAAATTCTGCCTTAATATTTTTGAGATGCTCCTCAGGCATATGACTTATAATCCATTCCAATCCAAAAAGCTGGTCTTTTGGAATTAACTCAATCGCTTTTTCTAACTCAATCCTATTTCCCCCCGCAATAGAGAGCGCATCATTAAGAGTATTAGCTAAAGTAAAATTAGCTAATATTATTATCCATATTATCTTCATATTCTTTATTATCTTTTGTGAAATATATAGTAAAAAATATGTACTCTCTGCAATAATTTTTATGGAAATAGTTAATCATATTTGTTAGCAGGTTATCTTATGGGAAAAAGTTTAAAATCAAGAATATACAAAGCACAATGCATAGGAAATGTTGAGCCCATTGAATATATGACCCCATATCCTTCAATGCGATCACTCATTGAAGGTCAAACAATAAAATTTGCTAACCAACTATTAATAGAAAAATCTAAAATAACCAATCAAGATTTTTATAAATTTGTCAACCAAACCAGCAACTGGTTGGAAGATTCAGGAGTAAAACCAAAGCAACGAATCATTTTACCAATCCTAAATTTCCCACAATCAGAAATATTATTATATGGTATATGGAACTTGGGAGCCATCGCAGTACTTCCTTGCGATATTGATATTAATAAAATTAAAAGAAAATGTAACGCAAAACAGATTACGATTAAAGACTACGACTTATTTAATAAAATTGAAGGATATCCAAAAATCCATAACCCAAAATACAAACCCCTTCTTGATGATGAAGCAGTATTATCATTTGAAAAAGAATTTGGAATTCTTTTATCCCATTATAATCTTTTAATCAATGTAAATGGAGTTAATAAAGCATTAGAATTAAAGAGTCAAACTCGATATAAATGTGACCTCTTACCTAACACAACTTCATGGATTGTTTTACAGGCTATCCTACCTATCTATTCTGGATGTGTTTATGCTCATTCAAAACCAGAAATGACTATTGGGCTTTCAGGAAATCATTATAATCTTAGACACGATTTAACTAATATCAAAAAATTTTCCAAAACTGACATCGCTCTTTGCACAGAGAATACTGCAGTCTTATCAATTGGGAAAAATCCTATACACCTTACAGATTATAATATTATTAATAATAAATTAAGAATTAAAGGTCACTCTGTAATGATGGGATATTTAAAAAACTCTCAGAGTGAAAGTTCATTCCAAAATGAGAGTCTAGTTATAACTATTTAATCTAAATCTGATAGAACTTGTTGAGCATGCTCTTTTGGTTTTACCTTTCCGTATCTTTTTTGAATTATACCATTTTCATCGATTAAATATGATATGCGATAAATCCCCTCATATTCTTTTCCCATGAACTTTTTCAAACCAAAGGCTTTATATTTTCTTATGGTTGCTTTTTCTGGATCTGAAAGAAGCAAAAAAGGAAATTCTTGTTTAATACAAAAATTATTTTGGGCTTTTACAGAATCTGCGCTCATACCAATAATAACAGTGTTTTTACTTTGGAATTTCTTGAACTCATCCCGGAGTCCTTTACCCTGAATTGTTCATCCAGGTGTGCTAGCTTTAGGATAAAACCATATAAGTACTTTTTTACCTCTATAATCCGTTAAGCTAACTGGATTTCCATCTTGGTCCTCCAGAGTAAAATCGGGTGCTTTTAAACCTTCTGATAACATTTATATCTCCAATTAATTAAAAATTAACTTTTGACCACTTTACACGATCATCTTTTGTATTTATCATATTATATACTGCTAAAATTCCTTCTTTTTGACCATTCCATACAAGTGTTTTGCTCGCTACTTTAAAATCAACCCATCGATATTCAGAATGCTCTTTAGATAATATAACTTTCTGCTTATCAACCTCAATACCAAAAACAGGTACCAAATTTATCCTGTCAAAATCAGCCTCGTAAAATCTACTAATATGATCGGCGACAAACATTTTTAGTGGTGAAAAGCCTGTTTCTTCTTTTAATTCACGAATTGCAGCCTGCCATGCAGTTTCATTTTTTTCTATTTTTCCAGCAACACCTTGCCAAAGATGTTCATACATTTTTGTTTTTGCCCGTTTCAAAAGTAAAAATTTCAATCCATTTTTTGTTCTAGAAAAAATATAAGCATCTATAACTCTAACAATGATATCAGACATTACATTCCTCTCATTTCATACATACTCTTTAGTACAGATTGTGACCATGATTGAAAATTGTTTTTTTCTATTTCTTTTCTCATACTCCTAATTAAATCATGATAATAAACAAGATTTAGAGTGGAAGCTATGCGTAGACCTAAAATTTCATTAATCTTAAATAGATGTCTAACATATGATTTTGAAAATTCTTTCCCCCATAAATGAGAACTATTTATATCAATGGGAGATTGATCATTTTTATATTTTTCATTCCTTATATTGATAACACCTTTAGAAGTAAATATTTGACCATTGCGACCATTACGAGTTGGCATAACACAATCAAACATATCAACCCCTCTTTTTACAGCTTCAATCAAGTCAGATGGTTTTCCAACTCCCATAAGATAACGAGGTTGATTTCTTGGTAAAATAGTATCACAATAGGCGACTGTATCAAGCATAGCATTTTTTTCTTCTCCAACTGCTAAACCACCAATCGCAATCCCGCATGATGAATGGCTAAGTAATTGATCCACACTCAACTTTCTAAGTTCTTTATCAATTCCACCTTGAATAATTGGAAATAAAACCTGATTAAAATCATAATATTCTGGATTATTTTTTAACCAATCTGAGCAACGTTCTGTCCAACGAGTTGTCCTCTCAACCGCACTTTTTATAATCGAGTAATCTGAATCACCTGGAGGGCATTCATCAAAGGCCATAATTATATCAGAACCAAGATTCCGTTGAATCTCCATAGATTTTTCTGGCGTAAACATGTGACTACTTCCATCAAGATGAGATTTAAACTCTACACCTTTATCATTAACCTTATTAAATTTTGAAAGAGAAAAAACTTGAAACCCCCCACTATCAGTTAAGATAGGTCTTTTCCAGGATATAAATTTATGTAATCCCCCCGCATTATTAATTATTTTGATACCAGGTCTAAGATAGAGATGATAAGTATTTCCAAGTATTATTTGAGAATCAATAAAATTGAGTTCTTCTGGCGACATTGTTTTAACAGCACCAATCGTACCAACAGGCATAAAAACTGGGGTTTTAATTACTCCATGATCGGTATCTATAAATCCTGTTCTAGCTTTAGTATTCGAATCTGTTGATTTAATTGTGAATTTCAAAAAATTTTAGAACAATAATTGAAATGCATCTTTTACATAGCTAATTGATTTAAGCTCAATATCTAATGAAAGTCTCTCTATAGTTTTGCTCATATTAAGCGATGGAACCAATGCAATTTTAAAACCCAAAGTAGCAGCCTCACTTAATCGATGTTCAATACGATTTACAGAACGAACCTCTCCAGCTAAACCAACTTCTCCGCATATCACAAAACTATTATTAACTGGTTTATCCATTGTACTAGATGCCATAGATGAAATAATCGCTAGGTCTAGAGCGGGGTCATCAACTTTAAGTCCACCCACCAAATTCACAAAAACATCTTTAGTCCCCATTGAAATCCCCATTCTTTTTTCTAAAACAGCAATCAACATACCAAGGCGCTTATAATCAAAACCATTTACATTGCGCTGAGGTGTCCCATAGTTCGCATTAGACACTAACGCTTGTACTTCAACTAATATTGGCCTAGTTCCCTCAAGAGAAGGGTATATGGTTGTTCCAGCAACGTCAAGACTTCTTTCAGCTAAAAACATTTCAGATGGATTTTTTACTTCAGTTAGTCCACTCTGATTCATTTGGAATAAACCAATCTCATGTGTAGCACCAAATCTATTCTTTACTGATCGTAAAATTCGATGATCATATCTATCATCACCTTCCATATAAAGGACTGTGTCTACCATATGCTCCAGCATTTTAGGACCTGCAATTGTTCCTTCCTTTGTAACATGACCAACAATTAATATTGCTACATTTTTATATTTAGCAGTTTCTAAAAGTCTTTGCCCACAGTCTCGTATTTGACTAGGTGAACCTGGTAAAGAATCAAGGCTGGAATTCATTATAGTTTGAATTGAATCAATAATGATTATCTGTGGTTGTATTCGTTCTAAATGGTCAATAATACCATCTAAATCATTTTCACCAGATAAAAATAAATTATCTGGATTAATACTTAATCGATTTGCGCGGAGTGCTACTTGTTCTTCACTCTCTTCAGCTGATATATATAGTGCTTTTTTCTGTAAACCAGAACATATATGTAAAGCAAGAGTTGACTTCCCAACGCCTGGATTACCACCTAATAATATTATAGAACCAGATAATAAACCACCTCCTAAAACTCTATCAACCTCATTTAAGCCGGTACTTAACCGACTACCTGGATCTTTACTTAAAATTTCATTCAACGAATGTGATGACCTTGATATAGCTTTTTTTTGCTTCTGATTAGTAGTCCTAAACTCAGACAAAGTACCCCATTCTTTGCATGCTGGACATTGGCCATTCCATTTAGGAAAATCATCACCACAAGTAGAACATAGATATACTATTTTAGATTTAATTTTAGCCATGACAAGTGTAGAGACCCCATACTAAAAAAAAATAAATCAAAATTACTCTACCAATCTGGACCTAGAGAGAAATACCACTGTGGTCTAGAATAACCATTTAAGTTTTTATCCCATGCGGTTTCAATCTTTAATAAAAAGTAACCTAAATTAATTTTGGTTCCAATTCCAAATGTTGTAACCCAAGGTGAATAATTGTTAGATATACCTGTTTCATAACGCATCGGCCAACTCTTAGAGGAAAATTCATTAAAATCATTCCATGCAGCTCCAATATCAACAAAAGCATGACCTCGAATATTCCCAAAAATCATTTTCAAAGGGAACCCCAAGGCAAGGTAATTAATAAATGGAAATCGCACTTCTATATTAAACAGTGTAGTAGCATTTCCAAATCTCTCAGCATAACGGGCACCCCTTAATGGCCAAGCATATTCTGTAAAATAAATATCGTGTATAAGAGTTGGACTATCTGGGTCTAAAATCACATTTCTGGTATTACTATCGTCCTCTATACCATTTGTCTCACCACCTCCTCCAAGTAAATAAGGTGTGCCACCTAAGAAAAAGTTTTGTTTATTTAAACCAAAACTTTTACCAATAAATGTTCTTAACGCAATAGTATAGTCTCGCCCAATCCTCCAATACTTTCTTATATCTGATTTGATTGTCTGAAACTGTAATTTATTTGACCCATAACCTGGACTAATAGTTAGTGTAGTATTTTTTCTAAATCCATCTACAGGACCGGTAAATCCAAAAGCTGAGTTGTCAAAAACCCAACTTAACCTTGGAAGCACTGTGGAATATTTTGAAGAATAGCTTGTATTATATTCAATTTCTCCATAATCATTATATTCTTCTTGCTCTAGTATTGAATATGTTATGTTATGCCACGAAAATCCATAATCAAATCTTTGATAACGACTGAATGGCTGTGACATAATAGCCTGTAAACCATAGTGTCTTAGTCTTCCATAGGACCACGGATTAATTTGAAAAAAATTCGCATTTTGAAAAGCAATAAAATAATAATCTATCTTATTTTTTAGATACCCATATTGAAAAAAGTAATCACTGTTTTCTAACGTTAATACCATCTCAGTACCAAAAGCCATCTGATGATCACCTAATAAATCACTAAAAGAAAAATAAGTCATTCCACTTGCACCAAAAACATTACTGATTTGTAGATTACCACTCACTAAATCTAGGCTAAATCTCGTCTTGTATTCTTTTGGTACATAATGTCCATCTACTTTTGAAGAGTCAATAGATACTAATTCTTCAGATGTTTCTCCATTATAAGATGTAGAATTAAAATGTTGATATCCTGTTGCAAAAATCCATTTTGAATATGAATTTGTTATTTCTATTTCACTATTTTTTTGGGATTTATGTCTTCTTAAATCTGTAACAAAATTATCCTCATTATCCTTGTTCATTATAAATTGCGTTGGCTCAACACGTTGTTTTTTTAATTGTAATGGATTTACTATACTATATAAATCCCATCCAATACCTGAATATCCAGCAAAGATAAGCAATTTGTCGTCTCTGCTGATTGTAGGCTGCTGTAACCCAGTTAGTACATTTGTTACTGGATATGACACACTTAAGGTTTTTTCATCTTCTTGAAATGTATTCAATGGATGAGCAAATAAATTCCATACACCATTATAATCTGAAGAGTAGAATAGCATATCTTTCGTATTTGTCCAAACTGGATGTGATTCATTATGTTCTGTATTGGTAATTTGTTTTATGATTTTACTTTTTGTATCTACTACATAAATATCAGTTTGACCATAGTCATGTTTGTACATGAAATCATTATACTCTCCTGTAACATATTCACCACGGTCTGATACAAAGGCGAGTGCTGTCCCATCAGCATTCCAAGACGGATAAGAATCAGAAAAAATATCATCTGTTATTTTAATTAGAGACTCATCTTCAAGATTAAATATATATATATCACTGGAATTTCCTGATTGACCTACAAAGGCTATCTCTTTACTGGCAGGGCTCCAAGCTGCGGAAAAAACTCCATCAAGATTCATTTCATATTTTTGTCCTTTTTTCGTATCTACATCAATAATATGCAACACATCACCTTTCCCCGCCTTTGCCGCTAGAACAATTTTTTTATTATCTGGAGACCATGAAAGACCAGGCTGGAGCCACTTTAATTCTTCAAAATCAACGGTTCTATTACCTTTCACTAATTTTTTTATTCTCTTACCTGTCATAGCATCCAAAATATGAATATCAAAATATCCATTTTGATCTGATAAAACTGCGACCATACTCCCATCTGGTGATAGCGCAGGGCTTACATTGTAAAAGTTTTTTTCTTTTTTGTGGTCGGTCAATTTTTCTGACATATCTTCAATTGGATTACGATTTTTAACATCTGGCCAATATTCTTTTTTCAAGTATTTATGCCACTGTTTTGTTAAATCATCATAATTCATTCCAAGTGCACTTTCATAACCTTTTTCATCATTTTGAGTTCTCTTCATAGATTTAAAAACATCACCAATTTTTTCTCTTCCATATTTTCCAGAAATAAATCTCCAAAGAGATTGCCCGCCTTTATATGCCATAAAATAGTTTAATTCTTTTACCGATGGCATCCTCTCATGTACAGCTATATCTCTTATAATCATATCTGCTTTTGTATCCCAATTTGAACTCAAATACTCTGCAAGGCCTTCATTAGACCAGATTGGCACCCTTATTTTTGTTCTACTAGAAATAACATTTTGCATTCTCCCACCATAGACCATGTCATTTATAACGGCATGTACTAATTCATGATGGATAACATGACGAAATTGTTCATAATTTCCTTCAAATGGAAAAACAACTCTGTTTTTAAATAATTCAGTAACACCACCTACTCCCTCTCTCATATAAGTCCCAACTATGTTTGTCTGTTGAAATTCATTATGAGAATTATAGACCATAATTGAAACCCGTCTTTTTAAATCCCATCTTAGATGGACAGAAATCTGTTCATAAGACTCCTCCGCTACTTCTGCAGCAAATTCAGCAAGGGCTATTTGATTTTCATAATAATATATATCAAAATGTGGCGTTTGGATATAACTCCAGTCAAAATCTCTATACTGAACCTTGTTCTGACCAAATGATTGTGCATTTAAACAGTTTATAAATAGTAATATGTAAAAAAATAATTTCATGTCTTATTTGAATACATATTCTAATTAATTAAAGTTTCTTTATTGTAAATTGATTTTCTAAAAACAATTAATAAATGAAACACCGGTAATATAATATACATATATAGCAAAATTATTTTATTTTTTACTAAAAATCTCTTTGATTTTAGTTGCAATCTCTAATCCAACGACTTGATGTCCATCTGCATCTAAATGAATACCATCTAATAAGGAATACTTCACCCTTGAGCCTAAATCAAGATAATGGCAACCTTTACTTTCTGCTATTTTAGAGTAATAGTCATGAAATTGAAATGATTTTTCCTTGGCTCCTTTAAATATATGCTCCATATTTTCATCTACATATTCCTCATGCTCAAGAGGTGGTGGGCTTACCAGCAAAATCTTTGGTGGAGATTGCATACTAGGTCCAAATGATGTCCCTTTTATCATATCTATTATTTCTGAAATTCCAGTAGAAACATGAAGTATATCTCTGTTGAATATATTTTTAAGGTCATTTATCCCTAGCTGAACAATAACAATATCAAGAGGTGAATGTGAATATAAACAAGGTATGATATAGCAGGTTCCACTTCTTCCATTTATATCAGGATATTCAACATTAGTTGTCCTCCCATTTAAGCCCTCTTCTATAATGTGATATCCATCCCCAAGAATATTCCTCATAATCCCAGGCCAGCGAACTGATATTGGATATCGCTCCATATACCATGTTTCAGGATTAAATACCCCAGGGACAAAACCCCAGGTATTTGAATCACCAAAACATAATATGATTTTTTCATTCATAATATTAATTTACTAAAATTGACTAAATATATAGATAATTTGCGAAATCGGTTTTTATAAAAAAATAATTCATTATCTATGCAATACAAAGGTAATTTTTGCCCTTTATGAAAACACCTGTCTATTTTATTTCAGATATACACCTAAAATTAGATTTAAATAACGATGAGAGAGAAAGAAGAAAAAAACTTTATCATCTATTAAATCAAATTCAAAGGACAGGAGGAACATGTTTTTTTCTAGGTGATTTATTTGACTTTTACTTTGAATATCCTGATTTAATACCCAAGTGCTATTTAGATTTTTATGATAAAGCAAAACAATTACGAGAAAATGGAGTTCAGCTGCATTTTCTTGCCGGAAATCATGATTATTGGGTTGGAGAACATATAAAAAATACAGTTATGGATAAGGTATACCTTGGAGATAAAAAGATAGAAATCAACGGGAAAAAATTTTATTTAACACACGGTGATGGGCTACTAAGCTGGGATCATGGATATCGGTTATTAAAAAAAATAATTAGATCAAGATTATTTATATGGATACTTCGAATTTTACATCCTTCAATAGCATTTAAGATTGCCTCATTTATTACAAAAAGTGGTAAAAGAAATGACTATAAAGCAGATTTCAATAAAGATGTCCGTATTGAATTGCAAAATATAGCAAAAACACATTTCGATAACGGATTTGATTTCATGATTTCAGGACATTATCATTTGGGTGAGATGTTTTCATTGAAAAAGGGTAAATTAGCTGTTCTAGGGGACTGGTTCTATAGACCATCCTATGTAATATTTGATGGAAATGACATTAAACTAATATTATTGGAACAAAATGCATAAAAAAATCCTTAGTATTATTTTTGCAATATTAATCCTACAAGGCTGCTCTACATTTAGAGGTCTTTTTGGAAAAAAACCAATTGGAAATCCAAATGATCCTGATTTTCTAAATACCGTTCAAGAATTGAAAAGTGCATACAGACAGGGAGATGTCCGTGCATTAGATGAATTAATAAGAGTCTATGAAGATACGGATTTACACGTAAAGCTTCGAATCGCAGCAGGTAAAACACTCTCACAAACTCAACATCCAAGAGCATTGCATGCCATAGCAGAGATGGTCTCCACTACTACGGCTGTAGACTATACTCTATTAAATGAATCAATTAATATGCTTGGAATTTTTAGTGAAAACCCTAAGGCTGCAGACGCACTTCTAAAATCAATGCATACAATGGAAGAAAGAACAAATGAAGTCCATCTATCTCTTGTGAAAAGTTTAAATAGAGTAAGAACAAAAGACCAAATACTCGGACTCTTAGATTTGTATGAAGTAGCTAAAAGCAATATGGCACGCACAGAAAGACTTTTAACTGAAACACTAGGCGCAATAGGAAGTGATCAAGTTATACCTGTTCTAACAATGGTAGCTCGAGATCCAAAAATCAATATTGGTATTAGAAATAAAGCAGTGGAAATATTAGGCAAGAAAAACCCAAATGATGTAGCAATAGCATTCGCAGAACTTCTAGGTGATCCAAATACCAACCTAGAAGTTCGTGAATTTGCTCTAAATACAATGAAAGGCGTAAAAGAAGAAAATCTTGTTTTATCATTATTGAATACCTATAACATGGGTAAATCTCAATATTATAGCTTATTAAATACTATGTTAGCGGCTCTTGGAGAATTTGATGATCCGGAAGTAAAAAAAGCAGTGATTGAAATTGCTCACAGCAATGATTACCCTGTTGATATAAGAAAAAAAGCTATAGATAACCTTGCGGCATTTAATGACCCATCTGTTGTTGATGGATTACTTCCTATTCTAGAACATAAAGAAAATTATATTTATTACGATAATATCATCAATATGGTTTATGCACTTGGCGAAGAGAAAAAAAATGCTGAATCTGTGCGTCGTATGGCATATAGAGCACATTTTTCTAGGAAAGAGCATGATTAGGTTCTTTCCATTCTTACTAATTTTTAGTCTTGTATTTGCAGTTGGTAAGCAAGAGAAAATAAAAACAAAATTCATCATTACTGGAACTGTACATGATAAATATAATCAAGGTTTAAATAAAGTAAAGGTTACAATAATTGACGAAAATGGTAAAAAGATTGATTCTGGTAAAACAAGCAAAGATGGTGATTTTGAATTTAAAAAAATTATTCCAGGGAATTATTTAGTTACAGGCCTACATAAAGAATACGGTTTTGTTGAAACCGAACTATCCGTTTCAACAAAAGATGTTGATATAAAATTGGAATATAGTCCTGAAAATGGCAGTGAAATTTCCAATGAAAATAGTAATCCATTAATTTCTTTTGAAAAAACTCCTAATCAAAGAGAGGAAACGGATGAATCAAAATTACAATTTGATAATCTTTTTTTTGAATATGAAACAAGTCTTAAAGCCTTAGAAACAGAAATAGATTCCCTTAAAAATGTTGTTAAAGGTTATGAGAAAGGCCAAACAATGCCAACCCTTAGCCGCGAACTTTTGGAAATGATAAAAATTCCAGACCATCAACATCAAGTTGAACTTCAAAATGGAACAGTTGTAACTGGCGAACTTCTACAAGAATCAGATACTACCCTCACCTTAAAAACACAAATTGGGACATTGGTTTTAAAAAAAGAGATGGTTATTCGAATGAATGAATTAGAAAAACCTGGACCAAAAGTTGTGTTTTTAGGCGATCCTTTTATTGATTATTATCCAAATAAACAAATATTCTCGGGTAGAATAAAAAATGTAGGTCAGGTGAGAGCTGACTTTGTTAGAGTAATAGGTAATCTATTTGATCAAACAACAGAAAATACTGGTAAAGACTCAATTTTTGTTAAAGGTACGCGCATTTCTTATGAATCTAATGTTGTTGCAGATACGGCACTTGAACCTGGGCAAGCGGCATCATATACATTAACTGTTTTAATTAATAAAGGAAAGAAAGCACAATATCATACCATGGATATCCACTGGGATCAAACAAAATAAGTTGAACCAGTTTATAATTTTTATTTTATTTATTAAAACAATCTATTCCCATGGAGGAAATAAAAATCGTTCAATTGATTTTCCAGACCTGCCTGGTTTAAAAACCTTAGTTTGTGATTTACACATGCACTCTGTTTTCTAAGATGGAAGTGTCTGGCCCAATATAAGAGTTATGGAAGCACATAAAGATGGGCTTGATGTGATAGCAATAACAGAACATCTAGAGTATCAATCTTGGATAGATGATATTCCTCATCCTGATAAAAATCGCTCTTATGAACTAGCTAAAGGATTTGCTAAAAAATTCAAATCTTCTAGTATTGAACGGTTCAGAGATTACGAGGAATATGCCACCAGGGCATGGGAACGCAATTTTTATAAAAGATGCAAATAAATTATTAACTGATAATCCCATTGATTCTTATATAGAAGCACGAAAACAAGATGCATTTATTTTTTGGAATCATCCTTGTTGGGCCAGTCAGTCACCTGATGCCAGTGCACCAATCGACCAATTACACATAGAAATGATTAACAAAAATTTGATTGAAGGAATTGAGATTGTTAATGATACTACATTTTCAAATGAAGCCCTTCAACTTTCTTTAGATTACGACCCTACAATTCTTGGTACATCTGACATTCACGATATCATTGATTGGCAATATAGAATTCACTCAGGCGGGCATCGACCAGTAACTCTTGTTTTTGCACGAGAAAAAACTGAAGCATCCTTAAAAAAAGCATTAAGGAGCAAAAAAACAATAGTGTGGTTTGATAAAAAACTTATAGGAAGAAAAGACAACCTTCTTCCTTTAATAAATAAATGTCTAAAAGTAGAATCAGCTAAATATATAAATAATACTTCCCTAGCACATATTGAAATATCTAATAACTCTGATGCACCATTTATATTAAGAAATCAAAGTATCTATGATTTTTATAATTCAACTAACTTAACTAGCATTCCTCCACATGGTAATTCTATACTAGATGTTAGGACTATTGAAAAAAAAGGGGATTTGTTTTAGAATTTGAAGTATTAAGCGCTCTAATTGCACCAGATACCCATCCAATTTTTAGATTAGTCATAAAACCAAAAAAATAAAGGAAATATGCAAGTTATTATAGATATCAATTAATTATATTGTATAGCTTCTTTAGAATGATAATACTTACTTTTGAAAAAATTTAAAATATTCACTTTACATCTATTGATTCCTATATCCCTTTATTGTAAAAATCAATATCCAATAGTTTTAATACATGGTTTCCTAGGATGGGGAAATGATGAAGTTGGAACAATCAATTATTGGGGAGGAGAAAATGATATTGAAAAATATCTAATAGAAAAAGGTTTTACAGTTTTTTCAGTTTCATTAGGCCCTGTATCATCAACTTATGATTGTGCTATTGAAACTTATTATCAAATAAAGGGTGGCCAAGTTGATTATGGATTAGAACATTCTAAAAAACATGGATTAGTAAGAAAACCAAAAAGTAAATATTATAAGGGTTTATACCCTGAATGGGATTCGAATCACCCCATACATCTACTTGGGTATAGTTTTGGAGGACTTACAGCAAGAATGTTACTGCATTTATTAGATACGTCCTCTGATAATATAGATGGAAGTAATGAAAGTTACCTTCTTAAATATTCTCATAAAGATTGGGTTAAATCAATAACAACAATGTCTACTCCTCATAATGGCGCAACTCTTTCAAATATCGTAATAGAAGCACTTCCTTTTACCGATAACCTATTACCAATAGCAAATATCGTTAGCACGGAATATTATAATTTTGACTTAGAACATTGGAATTTATCAAAAAGTGAGAATGAATCAATTAAAGAATATATAAATAGATTCATCAAACATCCCGCTTGGAATACTAAAAATAGCGTTGCATGGGATTCTAGTATTGAAGGGGCAAAAGAACTGAATAATCAATTAATAATTAATCCAGATGTATATTATTTTTCATCTAGTACAGTAGCTAGTACTTTAGATCCTGTATCAGGTCATCACATTCCGGCTAATCATATCAGTACAATGAGCTATCCCTGGTCTTGGTTAATTGGAAGAACAAAAATAGATGTAGGTAATCAACAACAAACGGATAGTAGCTGGTTTCAAAATGATGGGACAGTAAATACTGTCTCAATGAAGCATCCATTTACAGGTAAGCATGGACCAGAGCCTGTTCAAAGTTTTTCAGATTCAACTGATTTAAAAACTGGTATATGGTATCATATAGGTGAATATAATTATGACCATAAGGCATTTTTAGGACATTTTCTTGATGATCCCAAAAAGATAAATGATATAATGAAAATTTTTGAAAATCATGCTAAAGAACTATACTCTCTTCCATAAATAATTTCATTTATAATTATTTATAGTTTACCTTCAGGTATGAGCACGCATAATAATTCAACTCTAAATCAATTGAAGACCATACCTAATATGCTAAGTATTAGTAGATTAGTTTTGATTCCTTCCATGATAATACCTTGTTTTTTTCTTAATGATGAACAACAAGCAAAATCCATATTTCTAATAATGTTCATTGTAATTGGTATCACAGATAAACTTGATGGTACCATCGCAAGATATTTAAATCAAACTAGCCACCTAGGTGCAAAATTAGATACAATGGCTGACATGGTCTTTTATCCACTTATTGCACTTTGGTTATATCGTTTTTCACCTGAAGTAGTGAGTGGTTGGTGGAACCTAATATATATTCTTATGGCATTATTTTTCTTAAAATTAATTCTTGGTAAAATAAAATTTAGGGAGATACCTGTTTTCCATACAATTGGTGGTAAAACTTTTGCTGCATCCCTTTATTTTTTTATGATAGTTGCTATTTTATATCCAGATACTGCAGCTAAGCTTTTCCCCATCTTATGCCTGATAGGCTATATAAATCAAATTGAAGAAATGTATATTTTTATAACAAGGGATAATGTGGATGAAAATATAAAGTCTGTATTTGACTAATTTTATTTACCTAAAACAAGCAGTTCCTTAATAAATTTGATGTTCTAAAAACCAGAGTTAACCTATGACTAGAAATTTTAAATCATTTATTTTTTTTGTTTTTACCCTATTACTTATCCAAAATCTATTTGCCCACAAAGATCACAGTGAAAAACCATCTATGCCTGCAATTGGAGTTCTCCAAGGATCAATAAAAGATTCAACATCAATGAAGCCTATTGAATATGCATCAATTTCTTTAGTCAATCTGGAGCACAATGAATTAGTAACAGGCGGCCTTAGTGATAAAAATGGTTTGGTAAATATTACTGGAATTCCACTAGGTAAATATGTTGCTGTGATTGAATTCATGGGATATAAAAAGAAAGAAATCGGTCCATTAAACATTTATCCTGGAGAAGGTGGAGGAATTAGACAGGATTTTGGAGAGGTGAAGATGAGTATCTCATCCTTAAACATGGAAGTGGTAGATGTTGTTGGGGAGGAAAGCACATTTATTCAAACAGTCGATAAAAAAATATTTAATGTGGGTAGAGATCTATCCTCTACCGGTGGAAATGGAGCAGATGTTCTTAGAAAAGTTCCCTCAGTTGACGTTGATATAGATGGCGTTGTATCCATAGCTGGTGATGCAAACGTCACCATTCTTATTGATGGAAAAAGAAGTGGTAGAACAGGAAGTGGCCGGCGTGGAGAGATTGAAAACATAGCTGCGTCCATGATTGAGAAAGTTGAAGTCATAACAAACCCATCTGCAAAATATGATCCAGATGGTGTTGGAGGGATTATTAATATTGTGATGAAAAGAGGTGCACTAGATGGCTTAAATGGGAGTATTTCAGGAGTGGCTGGAGACTATAATCAGCAGAATCTAAACGGCAATTTAAACTACAGAACAGATAAGCTAAACCTTTTCACCAATATGAATTATCGTACAGGTGATAGAGTTGGCGATGGTTTGAGAGAATTTCAATGGCTCTATCCTGACACTGCTAGAATTGATTATTTATCCCAGACTACTAATAGAACAAGCACTCCAAATAATCTGGGCTTTAGAATTGGTGGTGACTATTACCCATCATCTAATAAAACAATCGGCTATACTCTTGATATATCGGAGCATAAAGAATTAGAGCAAAATAATATTAATTACCTAATAAACACCAGAGATCCACTTGAAATAGGTCTAAAACAAATGGAAGAAAATGATGATGGTTCTCATATTGACCATGTTCTATCATATGAAAACAAGTATGACGCTGATAAGAAATTGCTGAAAGCTTATGCAAGTTATGCCCATGAGATAGATGATGTTTTTGAAACCGGAACCATGGAAAACCAGAATGGACTTGATTACAAAAGCAGCGATACCAAAACATTAGAAGATAATACTAATGTAACTATGGCCGTTGACTATGAGAATGAATATGGTGAAAAATTTGGGGTTGAAACAGGCCTAAAGTTTACCATTAGAAATTTCGGGGAAGACTTGAACTACTTAGATTCTCTATATGAAAATGACTATGAAGAGGATATTTATGCTGCATATCTTATCGCAAAGTATGATTTAACTGATAGACTTGGGTTTAAATTGGGGGCTAGGTTTGAACAGGTTGAAACAAAGGCAAACCTCAGCGGTCCAAGATCCCACGAGTCACCAAATATTATCACTGAGATTTTTGACATGGCAATATCTGAATCTCCTTTTGAAAACCCTTATACAAAGATCTACCCAAGTGCATTCTTATTATATAAATTAACAGAAAGACAGAGTATGCAATTTGGTTATTCTAAAAAGGTTAATAGACCAAATAGACGAACACTGAGTCCATTCCCTAATAACACTCAAGACATCAGCAGGATTAGAAATGGGAATCCGTATCTTAGACCGGAGTATAGTGACGTAATGGAATTATCTTTCTCTAGTAATTCAAGAAAATTGAATTTAAATATGTCCTCTTCTTATAAAAATACCAATGACGTCATCATGTGGTGGGACAGAGACTATGTTACTTTTGATACAACTACTTATGAAATTTTGACAGCTGGGAATGCTGAAAATTCAAAAAGCATAAACTTTAGTGGTAATATCATGTATCGACCAATGCCCCTCGCAAGTATTATGATCTGGGGTTATAGTTGGAACTCTACAATATCAGATCAAGGCGAGGCTGATTTTAATGGGAATTCCAGGGGAATGGGGTTTGGTGGCCGACTTACATTGAATATCCCAACTATCGCTAGAATAGAGCTATCAGGTAATGGAAGGGGTCGAATGAAAATAACAACTGGTACTATACCAAGTAATTATCGTGTCAACCTTGGTATCCAAAGGTCATTTATGAAAAATCGCCTATCTGTTACATTTAAAGTCAATGATTTGTTTGATACTGGAAAGTTCATCATAGACACATCAAATGAAGTTATAGATGAGGATGGTAACGTAATCCATAATCAGCTTATGTATGCAGAACGCCAAAGACAAAAACGAAATACTTCCATTGCGCTAAACTATAATTTTGGAAAACAACAGAAGAAAAAGTGGAGCAGAGGTAACTTTTCTGGACGTTCTGGCGGAATGGGCGGAGGAGGAATGGAAATGGACTATTGATTCACGGACGTCTAATTCGTTGAATCATTTCTTCTACAGCTAATGGTATTTCAGAATATCTTTTTGAAACAAGGAAGGCAACTAAAAAATTTACCAATGCACCAATAGCGCCAAAAGCATTGGGCTCGATTCCAAAAAACCAGTTAGGATTCATCTCTCCAAGATAAGCTGTCGAATGTATGAACATGATACCCTTATGCTGAAAAACATATAATAGAGTAATGCCTATACCAGCCAACATTCCTGCTATTGCACCTTCCTTATTTATTTTGCTTGAAAAAATCCCCATCATCAAAGCTGGAAAAATCGATGACGCCGCCAGACCAAAAGCAAGGGCTACAGTCCCAGCAGCAAAATCCGGTGGGTTGAATCCAAAGTAGCCTGCAATAACTATGGAGACTGCCATTGCAATCCGACTTGCCGCAAGCTCTTCCTTTTCTGAGATTTCAGGTTTAAATACTCCTTTAAGCAAATCACGGGATATAGAGGATGAAATTGCCAATAACAAACCAGCGGCAGTAGATAAGGCAGCTGCTAGCCCTCCTGCCGCAACCAAAGCAATCACCCAGTTTGGTAGTCTTGCAATTTCAGGATTTGCTAATACCATTATGTCCCGATCAACTTTGACCATTTCATTATCTTCTCCTGCAGTATATTGAATCAGGCCATCAGCATTTTTATCTTCAAATTTTAGTAGTCCAGTTTTTTCCCAGTTACGAAACCAAGAAGGCCTATCAACGTATGCAAGATTATCTTGTTGTTCTGGTTGGTTTATTGTAGCAACTAAGTTTAACCTTGCCATAGCTGCCACTGCTGGAGCAGTAGTGTATAAAATGGCAATAAATACAAGCGCCCATCCAGCAGATGATCTAGCAGCCTTTACGGAAGGAACCGTGAAAAATCGCATTATAACATGTGGCAAACCCGCTGTACCTATCATCAATGACAATGTATAAAAAAACATATTCAATAAACTTAATCGTTTGTTCGTAGTATACTCTTTGAATCCAAGCTCTGTTACGATTTGGTCTAGTTTATCCAAAAGAAAAGTTCCATCTTCCATTGCACTACCGAGACCAAGCTGAGGAATTGGATTACCTGTAAGCATGAATGATATAAAAATTGCGGGTATGGTATATGCTATAATCATAATCACATATTGAGCAATCTGGGTATATGTAATTCCTTTCATCCCTCCCATTACAGCATAAATAAAAACAATTACCATGCCAATGGTAAGTCCCTGTTCATAATCCACTTCCAGGAACCTTGAGAAAGCAACGCCAATCCCTTTCATCTGCCCAATTACATAAGTAACAGAGGCAATGATAAGGCAGACTACGGCAACAACCCTTGCTGTTTTGGAGTAGTAACGATCACTAATGAAACCAGGAACAGTGAATGTTCCGTGCTTTCTAAGATAGGGTGCTAATAGCAAAGCGAGTAAAACATATCCTCCTGTCCAGCCCATAAGGAAAACAGATCCCCCATATCCAAAAAATGCAATGAGACCGGCCATTGAAATGAATGAGGCCGCGGACATCCAATCAGCAGCTGTTGC